>ENA-UONV01001162-UONV01001162.1-human-gut-metagenome-genome-assembly--contig:-CS4-NODE-1162-length-24642-cov-20.986416_pt1 | contig 24642 bp, 22 predicted proteins | sample MGYA00242461_ERZ724008 | MGnify/ENA metagenome assembly ERZ724008 | reverse complement strand
GTGGGCGATGCCATCGTGGTCAAGGTCACGGACATCGACCAGCAGGGCCGCATCAACCTGAGCCGCCGCGACGCCATCCTGGCTCTGGAAGCCAAGCGCGCCGCACAGGAGCAGGGCTGATTCGCGCTGAATCGTAAAGAACCAAAGCCCCCGAAGGGAATCGAACGCAAAAGCGTTCGGCCTCTTCGGGGGCTTTTTTGTGTTTTGAATGAAGAAAATGCAGAAACCCCCTTGACAAAAAACCAAAATCGTATATTATTGTATTAAGTGATTAACACAGCGACACAAGGAGAGAAGACCATGAGCGAACAGTTTGATTCCAGCCGGCCGATCTATGCCCAGCTGGTGGAACGGCTCAAAGCCAGGATTCTGGCGGGCACCTACCAGCCCGGCGGGCACCTCGACTCGGTGCGGGACCTTGCCGCAGCGGCAGGGGTCAACCCCAACACGATGCAGCGGGCGCTGGCCCAGCTGGAAGCCGAGGGCCTGGTCCGCACCGAGCGGACGAGCGGCCGGTTTGTAACGGAGGATACCGATTTGATCGAACAACTGCGGGCGTCTGCGGCCCGGAACATTGCAGCAGATTTTTTGGAAAAAATGCGCAGCATCGGCTATACGCCCCAGCAGGCGGCAGAGCTGCTGCGCAGCTGGAATGAAATGGAGGGAAAACAGCATGAGTAAGATCCTGACCTGTGAACATCTGACCAAGGCCTACGGGAAAGAGAAGACCGCCCTGAACGGCATTGATCTGAACCTTGATTTTGGCCGCATCGTCGGCCTGCTGGGCCCGAACGGCAGCGGCAAGACCACGCTGCTCAAACTGGCAAACGGTCTGCTGCAGCCCACCGAGGGTGTGGTGAAGATCGCGGGCATGCTCCCCGGCCCGGAGACGAAGGAGATCGTCTCCTACCTGCCGGATGCCGATTGGCTCCCCGACTGGATGCGGGTGGAAGAGCTGGTGAACATGTTCCAGGATTTCTACGGGACGCCCTGCGAAGCCAAAGCGTACATCGGGTTCGATGCCGCCAAAGCCAACGAGATGCTGGCCCGGCTGAACATCGACCCCAAGGCCCGGCTCAAGACGCTTTCCAAGGGCACCAAGGAAAAAGTTCAGCTGGTGCTGGCTATGAGCCGCGCCGCCAAGCTCTACCTGCTGGATGAGCCCATCGGCGGTGTGGACCCCGCTGCGCGGGACTATATCCTGAACACGATCATTTCCAACTACAGCAAGGACGCAACGGTCGTCATCTCCACCCATCTCATCGAGGACATCGAGCCGGTGCTGGACGAGGCCGTGTTCCTGAAGGACGGCAAAATCTTCGCCCACCGCGCTGTGGACGACATCCGCGAGACCGAGGGCAAGAGTGTCGATGCGTATTTCCGGGAGGTATTCAAATGCTGAAGCAATTGTTGAAATATGAGTTCAAGGCCACCAAAAGCCTGTACTTCGGGCTGTATCTGGCGCTGGCGCTGCTGAGCGTGGTGCTGGGCGTTTCGTTCCGGCAGGAAAATGCATGGGCCGACAATACGAATTTCGGGCGGCTTGAAATCATTCTGATGGTCCTCTATCTCTCCGTCATCTTCGCCATTGCGGTGCTCTGCTTTGTCAGCACGGTCCAGCGCTTTTATAAAAATCTGCTGGGACGTGAAGGCTACCTGATGCACACCCTGCCCGTGACCGAGACCCAGCTCATCCTCTCCAAGCTCATCACCAGCATGGTCTGGGTGCTGTGCAGCGGCCTGGTGGGCATCGTCTGCATCACGGTCATGGTTGTTGTCGGCGTGTTCGACCCGGAGACCTTCGGCATGGCGGACTGGGAAAGCTGGAAGCAGCTGTGGGGGATGCTGTATGGGGAACTGGGCGCGAAGTTCTGGCTGGTAATGTTCTGGACCATCCTCATCAATCTGGCCCGGCTGGCCGACCTCATCCTCTGCGTTTACGCCGCCTGCATGATCGCCCATCGGTTCCAGAAGCATGTAGTGGTGATTGCCTTTATCGGCCTGAACGTTGTGGAGAACCAGATCGACAAGCTGCTGGGCACGAACCACGTGAACCTGTTCATGGACATTACCTATCGGGTGGCCGATGTGAACGTGACCGGTGTGACCTATGGGATGACCCCGATGCAGACCATGACCACAGCGTTCGGGGCCGGCTCCGGCTACCTGTTCTGCTTTGTTGTGACCTCGGCCTTCGCGGCGGCCTACTTCTGCCTGACCCGCTGGCTGATGAAACATAAACTGAATCTCGAATAAGAAAAGAAGCTGAACAACAGAAAAATGGCTTCCGGCAGTTGCCGGAAGCCATTTTTTGTCGGGTGTGAAAGATCAGCGGGCGTCGCGGTTGGCCTCGTACTCCTCCATGGAGACGTAGTGGTCCAGCACATGAATGCCCTTCAGGCGCTTGTTGGAGAAGCCGATGGAAGCGTACTGGCCCTCCCAGTAGTTCAGGCGGGTGGCCAGATAGGCGGGCACGCTCATGCCGCGCGGGATGACCAGCGCGTTGTTGATGAGCAGAGCCTCGGCATCGGCGAAGGCCTTGTAGCGGGCGTCGATGTCATCGGTGATCTGCTTGGCAGCCTCGATGGCGGTCATGTACTGCATGATGGCGTCCGCAGTGTCGCCGGTGATGAAGCCGTCTTCCACGCCGGTGCGCAGATACGCATAGCGCATTCCGCGGGAATCCTCGGCCTGATAGAACGGGTCGGTCTCGGTCTCCGGGTCGGAGTAGTCGGCACCCCAGTTGCAGAGCAGGAACTCGAACTTACCGTTGCGGCGGACGGAGGACAGGAAGCTGTCCGCAGGGCCTTCGGTGATGATGACATCAATGAAGTCGAAGCCGTCGTTCAGCACACCCTCCAGCTGCTGCTTGAAGACCTGGCACTGCTTGTCCCAGTCGGTGGAAGAGGGGTTGTAGGGCAGCTGCACCTTGATGGGGAAGGTGGCACCGGCAGCAGTCAGCTCCTCGATGGCAGCATCGCGGAACTCCTTGGCCTTGGCCTCATCGAAGAACTCGGTGATGTTGGCCAGGTCGCCGCACTGGGTGTAGTCCACACCGGCAGTGGTGGCGCAGAAGTTCGGGGGCGTGATGGTGTTCAGCTTGTAGCCGTCATAGCCTTCCGGGGCAGAAACGGCCAGTGTGACGGCGTTGTTGATGCCGTACAGGAAAGCCTTGCGGAAGTTGGTGTTGTTGATGGCCTTGGCCCAGTTGTCCGGCTCATACTCGGCGTCCACACCCTCGACGCTCCAGTTGGAGAACTCGTGGGCGTAGGGCATGAAGTTGAACATGTAGAAGTAGGTGTAGTTGGTGTTGGGGCGGTCCATGGAGACCATGCTCTTGGTGGTGTCGTCGCTCAGCCAGCTGTCCAGGATGTCGGAGCCGATGGTGGCTTCGTCGATCTCGCCGCGCTTGATCATCTCCGGGCCGTTGACGGCGGCTTCGGCGTTGTAGATGCGGCTGATGGTCTCGATGAAGACGTTGTCGGCGTCGTAGTTCTCCGGGTTCTTCTTCATGATCCAGGACTCCAGAGACTCGTAATCCGCCAGATAGAACGCACCGCAGCTGTACATGGTCTCGGCAGAGGTGGCATACTGGTCACCCATCTCGTCCAGCAGGGGGCCGTAGGCAGGCTCATAGGGCAGGTAGCACAGCAGGCTCAGGAAGCCGGGGAAGTCGTAGGTCAGGGTGTAGGTCAGGGTGTGGTCATCCACGGCCGTGACGCCCACGGTGTCGAAGTCCAGCGGCTCATAGGTGCTGGTGGTGCCGTCCGGGGCGGTCACGGTGACCAGACCGCTGGCGTCGGCGGTGTAGGTGGTGCCGTCGTCGTCCACAACGCCGGTGTTGGCGTTGTTCAGGTAGACGTAGTAGCTGTAGTAGTCATCGGCACCGGCGATGTAGGCGGTGACCAGACCGACGTTGGAGGAGGCGTAGTCCGGGGTCAGAACATACTTCAGGGCGTCCACAAAGTCCTGCGCGGTGACGGGGGCCACGACTTCGCCGTTGTTGTCCACCCAGTTCTCCTCCCGCAGATGGAAGGTCCAGGTCAGGGTGTCCGCATCCCAGTCCCAGCTGGTGGCCAGACCTTCGCGCATGACGCCCTTGTTGTCGTACTCGACCAGCGTATCCACGCAGTTGGCACCCACGACCATTTCCAGGTCGGTGGCGGTGGTCAGGTAGTTCAGGGTGGCGGGCTGGCTGGAGTACAGGATGGTGTACTTGGAGGTGTCCACCGTGCCGGAAGCCGCGCTGCCGGTGCTGCCGGCAGAGGAACTGCCGCCGCAGCTGGTCAGCAGACCGGCTGCACATGCGCCTGCGGCTGCCAGACCACTGGCTTTGAGGAACTGGCGGCGAGAAATCGAATGATCCATGATAAAATCCCTCTTTCTTCGTATTTCGTGTTTTTGTGTGCGCCAGCGGCTGGGGGTGCGCTGTTTCCCATCAGCGGGGAATTGCAAAAAAGGCGCAACGGAATCCTTCCGTTACGCCTTTGTAACAGTCCCTCCCGACCACAGCCGTGTGGTTACAGAAAAGTATAGCATCCTTTCGGGCGGACGTCAATTCTTTAATTCATTTTGGTTTCGGCAGCGGGCGCTTCCGGCACAGCGGCGGCGGGGGCCGTTTCTGCGGCTGCGGCAGCCGACTCGGCCTGGACTTCCGCCGCCAGTGCCTTGGCGGCTTCCTCGGCGGCGCGCTTGGCCTCGCGCTCTGCCTGGCGCTCCTTGGCCTTGGCCACGGCTTCTTCCTGCCGCTTTTTGGTGCGGATCTTGATGCGGCAGACCGAGCAGATGCCGTCCTTGCAGGTGGGGGCGATGGGCTTGCCGCACTCCTTGCAGAGGCTCTTGGTGCATTTGTAAACGCTCACCGGGCCCAGCGTGGTCAGCTGGCGGAGCTTCAGCCCGTCCAGACCGCCGTTGGAGCAGGTGGCAACGCAGACGCCGCACTCACTGCACTTCCACGGCGTGATGACCGCGCGGGTCTGGCCGTCGGGCAGATCCTCGAAGCGGATGGCCCCGGCGCGGCAGGCCTTTTCGCACCGGCCGCAGGCAAAGCACTTCTGGGTGAAATTGGGCAGGTGGTAGCCGTATTTGAGGGGCGTTTCGCTGGCAGCTTTCAGCTGCTTGGTGCGCTGGTGCAGCAACAGGCGGAAGTCCACCGCGCTCTGGTCATCGTCCCGCAGGCCGGGCAGCATCCGGAGCAGCTGCTTCGTGCCCGCCTTGGAGCCGGCCGTCACCTGCTCCATCATCTCGCGGCGGGAGTATTCCTTGCTGTGGAAGGGAGCCGCATCCTGCTCGTAGGCCAGGGTGAACCGGGCCTCGAAGAGGGGCTGGCCGAAAAATTCCACCAGACGGGTAAGCTCGTTGCGCAGATGTTCGGCGCAGACGTCGTTCTCGCACTCGCCGCAGGGGGTCAGGTCCAGCACGACCTTTTTGTTCAGGGCCAGATAGGCCAGCGCCTCCCACGAGAGGGCCGACACGCAGGCCCGGACGAGGGTGTTCTTGCGGGTACTCTTCTCGCAGCCGATCCAGACGGTGTCGTTGTCGCTGTCGGCGGGGGCCGTGTCCCGCTGGACCTGCTCCGGCGAGGGGGCGATGCAGCCGCTGCGGCAGGCAGAAACGCAGAGGCCGCAGTCGGTGCAGGGGTCCCAGTCCTTGACGAGATTCGGGCGGGTGAAGATCGCATCCCCAAAGGGGCAGATGTCCTTGCAGGCCGTGCAGGGGGTGCGGTGCGGGTGCAGGTTCCAGCACTGTCTGCGGTTGATCTCCGGGTGGGTGGTCTTCATCAGCGCATCCATGGCGTAGCGCGTAAAGAAACTCATCGAATCACTCCTTATCCGGGTCCATGACCGAAGTCACGACGGCGTTGTCCAGCAAAAAGCGCTGGACCTTCTGGGCAGCCAGAGCAGCGGCCACGGTCTCCGGGGCCAGCACACGGCGGATGTCGGCTTCGGGGGTGTCCTGCTGCACGGAGAGGCGGCGGTATTCGGCGTTGACCTCTTCGGGCCGGACGGTGATGTTCTCGGCCTCTGCGATGGCGCGGGCCGCGTACATGGTGCGGATCTTCCGCTCGGCGTCGGCGCGGTAGCCTGCCCGCAGAGCCTCGGCGGTGGTGCGGCTGTTCTTGCAGTGCTGCTCCATGCTGATGCCGCTGCGGCTCAGGCGCTGGCTCAGCAGCTTCATCTCGTTGTCGGCGGTGCGGTCGAGCACGACCTCCGGCACGGTGACGGTCAGGTTGGCACCGGCCATCTCCAGCAGCTTCTGCCCGGCAGCGCGGTCGGCACCGTCTTCGTGGATCTTCTGCTTTTTGGCGCGGACGGCCTCCCGCATGGCGGCGAGGGACGCATAACCGGCAGACTGTGCGAACTCCTCGGTCAGCTCCGGGGTGGTCTTCTCGGCCACGGAGTGGAGCGTGATCTCGAACTGCGCCGTCTTGCCGGAAAGCTCCGGCACACGGAACGCGGCCGGATAGGTGAAGTCGAACCGGAAGGTCTCACCGGCCTTGTGGCCATAGATGGCCTGCTCAGCGGCAGGCATCAGCTTGCCGTCGCCCAGCACGACCATGACCTTCTCCATCCGGCTGTCGGGGATCTCCTTGCCGTCCATGAAACCGGCGAAATCCAGCAGCACCCGGCTGCCGCGCTTCGCGGCCTCGGTGGAGTTGTGGTAGGTGGCGCGCATCCGGGTCTGGTGGACCATCTCGATGTCCAGCGTCTTCTCGGAAATGCCGCGCACATGGCGGGTGACGGCCAGCCCTTTATACGGTCCAAGCTTTACTTTCGGGAAATTGTTCTGCTGATTTTCCATTTTGCAATACTCCTTCTGACGATAGAACGTTTATTCAAAAAATGGGAGGGTGCGGTGTTATAACCCGTGGGCGGCAAGCCAGCTCTCGGCGACCTGCGAGAACATTTCGGGGTATTGGGCATTTTCGGCGTCGAAGATGTGGAGGTAGGTCTCCACTTCGGCACGGGTGGGGGCGGCGACCCGCTCCCAGATGGTGAAGGTGTAGCCGTTGCCCATATCGAATGTGGCGGCAAGGGTGTGGGTGCCGTCCCGCAGCTCGGCGAATTTGGCGTTCAGCTTGTGGCCCAGCTCCGTGTCCGATGCGTAGGACAGGGGGTAGGGGTCAACGGTGACGACATACTTTGCCTCAAAGAAGCTCATGGGGAAGTTGTGGGTGCCCGGCACCGAGAAGCTGTCCGGTAGTTTGCCGTCCAGCGGCTGTTCCGGCAGCAGGCAGTTGCGCAGATGGCCGGGGTTGTAGAGCATGTCGTCGGTGATCATGTACGCGGTCTCGCCGTCGCCGAGGTGGACGCTGAGCCATTCGGTCACAGCCTGCAGCTGGCTCAGGTCCCTGCGGTCGCAGGTCAGGCCGTCGAGCCGGACAAATTCTGCGGTGCTCTTGAGCGGGAAGTGGTCGATGAGAAAATCGGGCAGGGCCACCACCGTCAGCGGCGAGCAGCGCACCGATACGGCAAACACCAGCGTGAACGCCCAGTAGCCCAGCTTGAGGGCCTTGCGGCGCTCGATGCCCTCCGCCAGCGCCGCAGCGCCTGCCAGAAAGAGCAGGAAGTAGGCGGGGAGGAAGAGGAGCATCTGGTGGGAGCCGGTGTTCTGCACCCGCGTGAAGAGCACGAGGCTGACCGCCAGCTCACAGGCACCCAGCGCGGGCAGGGCGAACCGCTTGCGGCGGAAGGCATCTGCGACGCCAAGCCCGATGAGGAGGAAGTTCAGCAGGCCGATGCGGAGGATGTGGTAGTAAAGCTCGGTGGCCATGCCGCCGACGTTGTAGTAAGAATAGCGGTCGGAGTAGTCAAAGGCCAGGATCTTGCGGACCATAGGCCAGAGCAGGGCGACCATTGCAATCATGGCGCAGAGGCCGAAGGCGATGAGGTTGCGCACCCGGCGGACAGCCAGCGCCTTGTCGGTCCTGGCGAGCTTTGCGCTGCTGACCAGAAGCAGCAGTGCGTAGGAAACGTAGTAGCCGACCACGAAGTAGAGATACCACCGGCGGGTCAGAATGACCGCTGCCGTGGCCAGAAAGAGGAGGGCGAACCGGCCCGGCTCCAGCTGTTCAAAGCGGTAGTCCAGCGTCAGCACCAGGATGGCGAAGGCGAAGATGAGGCCGAACCAGTCCGGCTGGGCCAGCATCGCGCTCATCCGCAGAAACGGGAAGGTGAGCAGCCACGAAAAGCCGATGAGGAAGTAATAGAACCGGTTCTTTACCCGGAGCATCTGCCCCACCTTGATGACCACGCCCGCCAGCAGCACCATCAGGCTGGGCAGGACGCAGAACACCTGACTGAACGCATAGCTGTCGCCGGTGCGGGCCGTCAGGCAGAAGGGAAACTCGGTGAACAGGGTGATGAAATTGGTGTAGTCCTCTGCGAAGGAGCCGAAGATGTACGCGAAGCCCGCCGCCGGGCCGGCAGCAAAGGCCGCCTCGGCGCTGTACTGCTTGACGAGGTAGTTGGCGTAGTCCCAGGCGTAAACGAAATCGCGCCGCCCCAGCGCCCAGTAGAAATAGAGCACCGCCGCCGCCCAGCAGCCCACAAGGACGGCCCGGTGGAAGAAGTCCAGCGTAACGCCGGACACCCGCAGCACCCACAGCGCCCCGTAGAACAGCGCACAGCTGCACCACAGGCTCACCAGCGGGAAGAATGCCGCCCCGGTGGGGAAGAGCAGCCCGACGGCTGCCAGGACCAGTACCCCGATGCCGAGCGCGGCCCCCGCTTTGCCCCAGGGGGTGAGGCTGCGTTTCAGCAGGGACGAACGTGTTTGTTCCATAACACAAAACCTTTCACAAAACCTGATATTTCATGTTACAGTATAACGGTTCTGCCCGGCGCTGGCAAGGCCGCAGCGGCGGCAAAACGCAAAATATCCCGCTGCATTTTCAGCAGACGGGATACTTTGAATAAAAAATTACTTTTTGGAATTGACTGCGGGCTTTGCAGCGGCCTTGCGCCGGGCAGCAGCAGCCTTCCGGGCCGAAGCCTGTGCGGCCTCGGCATGGGGAGCCTCCGGCGTCAGACGGAGCAGTCGGCTGCCCGTGGCAGGCAGGTCGAGGGTCAGGGTGTAGTCCCGCCCATAGACGCCGCCGTCCGTGGTGTGGAAGCTCCGGGTCCGGCTCTTGTCGGCACCGTTCCAGCGGGAGGCCTCGCTGTTCAGCAGCTCTTCGGCCCCGCAGGGGAACTTGAGGTAGAGCGGGAACTTTTTGTGGGCGGTGTTCTGGGTGTTCATCACACAGAGCAGAGTCTGGCCCGCGCCCTTGCGCAGCCAGGCGTACACGCCCTCGTCCCGGCTCTCGCTGGCCACCCACTCAAAGCAGCCGGGGTTGTATTCGCCGTCGTAGAGGGCGGGCTCGGTGGCGTAAAGGCGGCCGAGTTCGGCGAAGTATTTCTGGAAGCTGTCGTGGAAGGGGTATTTCATCAGGCCCCAGTCCAGCTCTTTCTTCTCGTCCCACTCGCGGAAATGCCCCAGCTCGTTGCCCATGAAGTTCAGCTTCTTGCCGGGGTGGGTGTACATGTAAAAGTAGAGGGTGCGCAGCTGGGCACACTTTTCCTCGTAGGTGCCCCAGAGCTTGTCGATGATGGTCTTTTTGCCGTGGACGACCTCGTCGTGGCTCAGCGCCAGCAGATACAGCTCATTGTAGAAATACTGCATACTGAAGGTGAGCTTGTTGTAGGCATCCGGGCGCTCACCGAAGGGGGTGGCGAAATAGTCCAGCGTGTCGTGCATCCAGCCCATGTCCCACTTGTAGTCGAAGCCAATGCCGTCGTAGCGGGTGGGGGCCGTGACCTTGAGGAAGTTGGTGGAGTCCTCGGCCGTGTAGATGCCGGTGGGGAACCGCGTGTTCAGGCCGTGGTTCAGATTCCGCAGGAAGGTGACCGCGCCCTCGTTCACGCCGCGGTTGGGGTCGCCCTGCCAGTAGAGCGCGCGGGAGATGGCGTCCATCCGGATGCCGTCGCAGTGGTAGACGTCCATCCATAGGGCGGCGGCGCTGTTCAGGAAGCTGCACACCTCCCGGCGGTAGTAGTTGAAGTTGCAGGTGCCCCACTCGCTGTGGCCCACATCGCTGTCGTACTCATACAGATGGGTGCCGTCAAAGTTGGCCAGTGCGTCGCCGTTGGCGGCAAAGTGGACCGGCACAAAGTCCATGATGACGCCGATGCCCATCCGGTGGCAGGCGTTGACGAAGGCTGCAAAGTCGGCCGGGGAGCCGTAGCGGCTGGTCACGGAGAAATAGCCGGTGGTTTGATAGCCCCAGCTGCCGTCGAAGGGATGCTCGGCCAGAGGCAGCAGCTCCACATGGGTGAAGCGGTGGTCCAGCAGCCAAGGAATCAGCTCCCGCGCCAGCTCGCGGTAGTTGTACCAGCCGTCCGAGCCGTCCTCGCAGGTGGCGTTGGGCTTGTGCTTCCAGCTGCCCGCGTGGAGCTCGTAGATGTTCAGGGGCAGGTTGCGGCACTTGTCCCGCCGCTCCATCCAGGTGTGGTCGTCGAACGGGAAGTCCAGCTTGGTCAGGATGCTGGCCGTGCCGGGGCGCAGCTCGGTGGCAAAGGCGTAGGGGTCGGCCCGCATCACGGTGCTGCCGTCCCGCCCGTGGATGCGGAATTTGTACATCTCGCCCTCCTGCAGACCGGGGACGAAGCCGTTCCAGATGCCGGTCTCGGCCCGCTGCATGGGCACACCGGGGCCCCAGCCGTCAAAGCCGCCGCAGATCTCCACGGCCACGGCGCTGGGGGCCCACACCGCGAACCGCCAGCCGTCCCGGAAGGGATGCGCACCCAGCGTGCGGTAGGCGTCAAAGCAGTCGCCCAGAAAGAACGAACGATCGATCGAAGGAAATTCCATGCCAAAAACTCCTTTTCTATTCACAGCCCTGCCCCCTCCGCCATTGCTTCGCAATGCCGCCTCCCCCAAGTGGGAGGGTTTGGCAGTCTATGCAGACGCGAAGCGGCCGGAGAGGGCGAGGCACCTTTCCTTTTTGTCATTGTTACTAAGAAAACCAAATCGAAATCGTCAAACCTGCTGATTTTACAGGAGACTTTGTATGAAAATTAGCAAAGTTCCACACTTTGGTCCGGAACTATGCTATACTATCTCTGTCGCCCGTATGCGGCGGGCGCAGGAAAAACTGCTAGAATGGGAGAGACTGTAACGATGGCTTGGTATGACAACGCTGTATTTTATCACATCTATCCGCTGGGGCTGTGCGGCTGCGCACATGAGAACGACGGCCAGCCCACACCCGGTGCCTTTGCAAAACTGAACGCCTGGGCCGAACACGCTTATGAGGACCTTGGTTGCACGGCCATTTATATCGGCCCGCTGTTTGAGAGCAGCTCCCACGGCTACGACACCATTGACTACCGCCGGGTGGACCGCCGCCTGGGCACGAATGAAGAGTTCCGGGAGTTTGTGGCCAACTGCCACGCCCGCGGCCAGAAGGTCATCGTGGACGGCGTGTTCAACCATGTGGGCCGCGACTTCTTCGCCTTCCAGAACCTGAAAACGGACCGCGAGAACGCCCGGTATAAGGACTGGTTCTGCGATGTGAATTTCTGGGGCAACAACGAGTACAACGACGGCTTCTCCTACGGCAACTGGGGCGGCTTCAACCTGCTGGTCAAACTGAACCAGCGCAACCCGGAGGTCCAGAACTACCACTACGATACGATCCGCTTCTGGGTCCGCGAGTTCGACATCGACGGTATCCGTCTGGATGCAGCCGACGTGCTGGACTTCGAGTTCATGAAGGGCCTGCGCCGCCTGGCCAACGAGGTCAAGCCGGAGTTCTGGCTGATGGGCGAGGTCATCCACGGCGATTACAGCCGGTGGGCCAACCCCGAAATGCTCCACTCGGTGACCAACTACGAGCTGCACAAGGGCCTGTGGAGCGGCCACAACGACCACAACTATTTCGAGATCGCGCACACCATGCGCCGTTTGCAGGGCCTGTGCCACGACACCCGGCTCTATCTCTTCTCGGACAACCATGATGTGGAGCGCCTGCCCAACAAGCTGCGCAACCGGGCCCACATCCGCCATATTGCTCTTCTAGTATATACGCTTTGGGGCATTCCGTCCATCTATTATGGCTCGGAATTTGCAATTGAAGGCAAAAAAGAGTGGGGGAGCGACTGGCCGCTCCGCCCCTGCCTGGAATTGGATGACTTCAAGGATGCGCTGACCACCAACCCGGTCACCAGCGTATACGCAGCGCTGGGCCGACTGAAGGCCGCGTGCCCGGAGCTGACCTGGGGCGAGGTGAAAGAGTTACAGCTGACCACCCAGTGCTATGCGTTCGCCCGTGTGCTGGACGGCAAAGCCGTCGTGGCCGTCTTCAACAACGGCGACAGCCCCGCGCAGCTGGAGTTCCAGCTGCCGGTGGAGGCCACCGGTGCCGAAGACCTGCTGGCCGACTGCGTGGGCAGCCAGCCGATCCTGACGGAGATCGAGTGGGGCCGGATGAAGGTGCAGCTGCCCTCCAATTACGCTACGCTCCTCCGCCTGAAATAAACTTGCACATTCCTGCGGGGTCTGTTATTATAAGGTAAAATCAGAAAACAGGGGGGCATTCGGATGAATGCTGTACAGCGCAGAGAAGTGATATTGGAGCGGCTGAGCAACGCCGACGCACCGGTCAGCGCCAGTGTGATGGCGGCGGAGCTGGGCGTCTCCCGCCAGATCGTGGTGGGCGATGTGGCCCTGCTGCGGGCCGGCGGTGCGGCCATCGAAGCCACGCCGCGGGGATATCAGTTCCACCCGGCCCCCGGCGGATACACCGGCATCCTGGCCTGCGTCCACCGCACGGCGGAGGAGATGCGCACCGAACTGTATGCAGTGGTGGACCAGGGCGGCACCGTGGTGGACGTGGCCGTGGAGAACCCGCTGTACGGCGAGCTGCGCGGCAACCTGAATCTGTCCAGCCGGTATGACGTGGACAACTTCATCCAGCAGGCGGCGGATACCCCCGAATGCCTGCTCAGCCGGATGACCGGCGGGGTGCATCTGCACACCCTCTGCTGCCCGGACGAGAAAACGTTCCACCGCATTGAGACAGCGTTGGAAAACGCGGGTGTCCTGTATAAAAGAGAGTAACAAAACCCGCAGATTCTGTCTATCAACAAAATCCGAAAAGGGTTGGGTATCCGACAAAATACCGAAAGAGGTGGATTATTTTTGGACATCCGCATCGAAAAGACCGACCGCGCCATCGAAAAAGCGTTTCTGGAACTGCGCAGCAAAATGCCGCTGGAAAAGATCAAGATCAAAGATCTGTGCGCACTGGCCTGCGTGAACAAATCGACGTTCTATGCCCATTATGAGGATATCTATGCACTGTCCAGCCGGTTGGAGGACAAGCTCATTGCCGACATTCTGGCCAGCGTCTCGGCGGTGGAGCTGCACCCGGTCCGGACGGAGGCGCTGACCCGCGAGCTGTTCCGGGCCTTTGTCCAGAACAAAACGGCGGTGAACATCCTCTTCGCCGATTCCCGTCAGGGCATCTTTGCCAACCGCATCGAAAAGGGCCTGCGGGAGCGCCTGACCGCGCAGGACCCCACCTTCGCCAACGACCCCAAGCGCGGCATCCTGCTGTCGTTCTGTGTGCAGGGCTGTTTCTATGCCTTTACCAACAACAGCAGCCGGATGGACGAGAGACACCTCGTGGACCTTCTGGCTGAGATCGCCAGAGCGGCGCAGAAAATCAAGATGTGAACACAAAAAAGAGCTTCCGGCATCTGATATGTAGGGGCTGTTGCACAAGTCCCTACAAAAAGACCAGAGTTATTCAGCCAAAAGGCTTTACAACTCTGGTCTTTTGCTTTTTAACGGCAGTCCTCCCGGTAGACATTCCTATGGGTCTAGGAACCGCGGGCTAAGCAACAGCCTCACTTGGGCTTTTGTTGCCCTGCCTGCGGCAGGGCCGTGCTGTTCAAGTCCTCTGATCCGCATAGCAGAGCGTTTCCAAAAGGACGGATGCAAAAGAAAAACGACAGCCTTTTTGAAAGCTGTCGTTTGAGAGTGCAGTAAAGCAATCCAAATCCGAACCATTTCCCTCGGATGCAATTTCTGACGCTTCTCCAAAGGTGACGGTCTGTGTTCCTTCTTTATAGTTGAAGGTAATGAGAACCTTATCATCATACAGGTAAATCGCATTGATGAAGGTATCCACCAGTGCCTGCCGCTGGTCTTTCAGGCTCATGTCCAGCTTGCGGAACCGCAGCAGCCAGAACCGGATGAACTCCTCCGTGACCTTGGGCTTCGCCAGCTTTTCTTCCGCAATGCGGGCTTCAAGCTCACGCTTGGTTTCTTCCAACTGCTCCAACCGCTCCTTGGTGGAACTGGTCAGGATGCCCGCCTGAATCGCATTGAGCATATTCTGGATACCCGATTCCGCATCACGAAGCTGTTTCTCATAGAGAGGAATGTTGGTATTCTCCTTATTTTGCAGTTCCATCACCTTGGCGATGATAGATTCCATGGCGGCATCGTCCTTGACAAGCTGCATGGTCTGGTTGACCACCAGATCTTCCAGCCACTGTTTGCGGACGGTCTTTTTCTTGCAGCCCTTGTGCTTTTTGGCAGTGGCACATTTATAGTAGCGGTGGACTTCGCCCGTCCGGCTCGTGCCGCTCTCTCCAAACATCAACGCCCCACAGTAGCCGCAGAACAACTTGGTGGTGAGCAGATAGTCGTCCTCTGCCTTTCTACGGGCAGGGGCTTTCTTGTTTTTCAACATCTTCTCCTGTACATCGTTGAAAAGCTCTACGGACACGATAGGTGGAATCGCATCGGGAATCAGGACGTCCCGGTACTTCAACTCGCCGATATATCGGCGGTTGCTCAGCATGTGCTGGATGACATTGAAAGTCATTGGCCCACCGCGCTTATTCTTGATGCCCTTTTCATTGAGCCAATCCCGAATCTCCCGCATCGTCTGTCCGTCATTGTACCGCTGGAAAGCTTCAGCTACAAAGGGAGCTGTGAGTGGGTCGATTTCAAAGCGGCGGTCTGCGTTGATGATGTAGCCGAAAGGGATAGCACCGCCAGAAAATTTGCCTTTCAGGGCGTTTTCCGTCATGCCGCGAATGACCTTTTCGGACAGATCAGCGGAGTAATACTCGGCATAACCTTCCAGAACCGATTCCAGAATGATACCTTCCGGGCCATCCGAAATGATCTCGGTGGCAGACATAAGCTTGACACCATTCTTTTTCAGCTGGGTCTTATACCGGGCACTGTCGTAGCGGTTCCGGGCAAAACGGTCCAGCTTCCAGACCAGCACGATGTCAAACAGCTTTTTGTCGCTGTCTTTGATCATCTGCTGAAACTCCGGGCGGTTGTCCGTCTTGGCAGAGATGGCACGGTCAATGTAGTGCTTAACGATGGTGATGCCGTTCTTTTCGGCATAAGCCGTACATTCACGAATCTGGCCTTCGATAGATTCTTCGCGCTGGTTGTCCGAGGAATAGCGGGCATAGATCACGGCGGTCATGGCAGGCACCTCCCATTTACACATCATTGAACGGTGGAGCGTTCATCTCAAAGCAATGTTTCGTATAATGGATATACCACAACTTTCAACTTTTTGCAAGGGAAACCTATAAAAATGTTCTTCCAGTACCTGCACGCAGGCATCTGAAAGAACATTTTGAGTTCCTTATACAGATCGCAATTTGGAGGTCCCCATTTCTAACAGTACGTTGCTGATTTCCACCACCTGCAAAATCTCTTTTTTGCTGGCATTATCATAGTGTATCCCCGCTGACACGACAACCGGACAATTCACAGCCTTAAACAGTTTTTCACACCAGTGCTGACAAAGACCGCCCTCTTTGTGTCCTTCAAACTGTGTAACTGTAATCTTCCCAGCAGGATCTGCAACTCCGACTGCTCCGATATGGGGCTTGTCGCCGCCATACAGACCAACCTGCACCCCGCAGTCTGTCACTGTGATTTCTGCCGTGATGGGTTTTCCACGGAACATCTGCTCATGGGTAAAATGTTTCATGGATTCATGCCCTCCCACTCATAGCTTTCCTCGTCCAGATCAAACTGGCTCAGGATCCGGTTGACTGTATGGCGGGTCATATCCGCAATAGATGCCGGATGGTTATAGTAGGTCTGCATAGGCGGCAGAATGACTGCGCCATACTGACTTGCTTTGCACAGATTTTCCAGATGCAACGTAGACAGTGGGCTTTCCCGTGCCACTAACACCAACTTGCGGCGTTCCTTCAGCATACAATCTGCGGCTCGCAAAAGCAGGTTGTCACTGTACCCAGACACGATGCCTGCCACGGTTTTCATGCTGCAAGGACAGACAATCATCCCCATGCTTTTCCAGCTTCCGCTGGCCGGGGCTGCGCCGATGTTGGCATTGTCATGCACCACATCTGCCAGAGAAAAAAGCTCCTCAGTAGTCATCCCGGCTTCCTGATGCAGGGTCATTTCACCGCCCTTGGTCAGAATCAGGTGTGTTTCCACCTCCGGTCGGTATTTCAACTGCTGCAGTAGCTCAATGGCCAGCGGCGCACCGGAAGCACCGGACACGCCAACAACAAGACGCTTTTTCATCGAAAAGACCTCACAGTTCAAAATCCGGCAGCCAGTGCTTGACATCTACTTCTTTGAACGCAGCCCGCTTGAATTTTTCCTTCAGCTCAAAAGGCACGGTGCAGTCAAAGATGGTCTTGGTGGAACAGCCCACATCCCGGATGGAGCCGGTATACTCCGGGCAGGAACTGGGGTCCAGCGGATGGCACCGCACACCGGGGATCGTGATGATATCCCGGTCCCCCTGAAAGCGGGTGTTCATCGCCCACAGCACATCGTTGGTGTCAAAGATGTCCACATCCTCATCCACCAGAATCACGTGCTTCAGTTCCGGGAAAGCGCTGAACGCCAGCAATGCGGCCTGCCGCTGCTTGCCCTCATCGGTGTGGACCGTCTTTCTGCACTGCAGGATCGCCATATATTTGCCGCCGCCTGCGCGGTGAGAATAGACGTTCAGCACCTTGCCGGGCAGTGCCTTGTCGATGAGGTTCAGAATGCTTGCTTCAGTAGGGATGCCGGCCATATTCACGTGTTCCTCACTGGGGCCGATGCAGGTCTGCATGATAGGATGCTTGCGATGAGTCACAGCTTTTACCTTCAGCAGCCAGCACTCATGGCTTGCTTTGCCGTTGTAGCCGGGAAACTCCGGCATAGCGTAACCGGTGTGACTGTTCTGATCCTCCACCACATAATTGCTGCCCGGTACGATCTCACCCTCAATGACATATTCCGCATTGGCAATGGCGTTTTCACGGACCGTCAGGCAGGGGCACAGCTCCACCGGACGCTTGCGCAGCGCACCGGCAATGCTCAGCTCATTGAAGCCCAAGGGGGTCGTGGGGGGTTCAAAGCAGGCGGTCACCTCGATGGCGGGGTCTACACCGATGGAAACGCTGATGGGCAGCGGCTGCCCCAGTTCAGTGGCGCGCTCTGCCATAGCACCGATATGGCGGCTTCCCGGCTGCAGGAAAATGGACAGCTCGTCCTTGGATTGGATGCACATCCGGTGGATGGTCACATCCGAGCAGCCCGTGTCCGGATGGGTGGCATAACACATACCCAGCGTGATATAGGGGCCTGCATCCGCCGGCGTATTGGTGGGCGCGGGCACCAGCTTGAACAGGTCAAAATCCGGGTCGGTGGCACGGTGCACCACTTCCTGACAAGGAGCCGGTTCGTGGATGACGATGGGCTGAATGGGGTTCTTGGCACACTCGCAGAGCAGGTGGCCCAGTTCCTCCTTCTTCACGCCAAACAGGTTTGCCACCCGCTGGCGGCTTGCCAGCACGCCAATGGCCACACTGGTGTCCGGGTGTCCCTTGACATTATGAAACACCATGGCTGGGCCGTCCACCTTAGTGGGGCGCATCACGGTGCCGCCTGCACCCACATAGCGGTACACACCGGAAAGCTCTGCCTCCGGGTCTACCTCCACATCTGTTTCCACCAGCTGACCCGGTGTCTGGCGCAGCACGACCAAGGCGGTGCGCAGGTCTAAAATATCGGTACGATGGTTCATAAAACGCTGTCTCCTTTTTTACAAATCTCTGCTCTTTTGGCACAGCCCATCGATCCAGCTGAACAGCTCATTCAGATCGTAATCTCCACTATGCGGCAGCCCCCACGGGAAGGCAAAGTCCACGCTGCACCCCTGATTTTTCAGCGCAGTCTGCAAAATAAACGGTATTGGCAGTGCTGTGTCACGGTCGTAGGAACCGTGGCGAATATGCCAATGCTTTGCAGTATCCGCCTTGCCGAGGAAGGTCAGCGGATTCATTTTGGCGATGATTTCCGGTGCTGCCAGCGTACCGCCGGCGGTATCATGAGCCTGACCATAAGCCGTGAAATGCTGCCGCTGGATTTCCTCGGTGCCAAACTCCTCGTTTTCCGGGGAGTTCATATCCAGTGCATCAAAGGCAGGTGCGGTCTTCATGCGGGTGATGGCAGTGACAAAGCCCTCCCAATCCAGAGCCACGACCTTACCATTCTCAATTGTCAGGTAAGATTGCTGCTCTACCTCGCTGCCCGCAACCGCAATACCGGAAAGCGCCTGTGCTGTGTGGTGAGTATCCAGCTCTTTCTGTGCCGCGCACATCACTTCAGCCTTCAGCGCATTCAGAAAGCTGCCAACGCCTTCCTCGTTCAGGGTCAACGGTGTCCCGTCAGCTGCTTTCAGGCCAAGACCGTTCAGATAAGCCGGAAACAATGCTTTCAGTTCCCGGGAGATCTGTTTCTGCTGCTCGGTCTGGGTTCCGGTGGTGCCCTTCTGCACTACCTTACCGTCTTTCACGCTCATACGCAGCGTGCTGAAATCATCGTGTCCGCAGAACATCCACTCATAGGCAGCATCTGCATTTTCCAGATTGTGGATGGGACAATAGCAGCTTACCGCAAACACATCGTCTCGTTCATCTGCTGCGCCAATGGCCGCTAGTTCTGCCGCATACAGCGGGCTATTGCCACTGGTACCGGCCAGAGCAGACAACGCACCGCCTGCACTGGTACCGTTGGTAATGAGTTTTTCTGTGTCGCCGGGGATACGGTCGCGGTTTTTACGCAGCCAGCGGATGCCAGCTTTCAAGTCCACAATAAATGCCGGAGCCTTGCCCACGCTACGACCAGTCTCCTGCTGCTTGTCCATCGCCTTGGAACCTTCAAAAAACTCGGTGTTCCTGTGACCGGAGGTGCGTCCCCGCACACCGATACAGACCACAACATAGCCGTGTGCCAACGCACAGAACGCTGCATTGGGTCTGCCGAACCGGTCAGGACCGGGACAGTCTGCCGGGCCGGGCAGATATCCACCTACGGTGTTGGGCAGAAAGATGGGTGCAGTATGCAGCGTGTATCCGTTGTGCACTGCTCCGGTGTAATAATCCTCCGGTACATAGAGGTTCAGCTTCTGAATGGGGTCTGCAGGGGCAGCACAGTAATCCAGACCCTCATACGCACGGAACGTTACGGTCACATCGTCCATCGTGCATTTTTTGGTCCGGTAGGTCTCCGGGTGAAAAAACGGTACATCCATGTCTCTCAACGCCTCTCTTGTTTTTATCGAAAAAGACGATTAGCCTGCACAGTGCTTTCGTCTATGCAGGCAATCGTTTTGTGTTTAGTTTTCAGTCCAGCCAAGACCAACGTCCGGCTTCCATGCCCACATACTATGCTGCAGCCATGTCTCCGGCATTGCATAGCCGGGCAACAGCTTTAGAGTACCGTCACTGTCACAAGGATCAACAGAACCATAAAAATCAAATGCCTTCGCTTTATAGGCACTGTCGTAGACCTTTGTGAAGCTGATCTTGCGCAGCCCAACAAGCTTTTCTGCGGTGTGACCGTTGCACAGGGTCAGGTAAACCATGTGACCGTCCACCACCCGGTAGTTCATCTCATCGGGATCGGTGGCATCCCACGTCTGCGCTTCGCTCACATCCTCGGTCAGATAGCCGAACCCGTATTTGCTTGCGTAGTACCATGTTTTGCCATCTTCATCGGTATATTGCAGACGGTACACCGTCGGGATCTGCACTTGCTGCCAGTTATCCACCTGCACGCCATAGTAGGTATAGCACACAGCGTGGTCGATTGGCATATTGCCACCAGACTGAACGCTGTAAGCATAGACGCTGGCAATGTCGGTAGTATAGGACAGACCGCCCAGCTTGTAATTTTTGCTGTCATAGCTGAGGTTCTGCGGATCGACCGACAGGGTCATGGTGGTGTATACCGGTGTGAAAGCCCAATTCTGATAAGTGACCTGTACCACAGTCTTGCCCTTGGAGGAGGAAACCACGGTATAATCTGTGCCGGGGGTCAGAGTCTTCTGCTTGCCGTACTGGCTTTGCAGCGTGACGATGAAATCGTCGGTCTTAACGGCAGAGCCATCCACGCCTGCAGGCCAGTTCACTTCAAATTCATCTGCGGTGTCATCGCACAGAATAGGCTTGTCGCTGGTTCCATTCCACTTCCATGCAGGAGACAGGGTGCCAAAATTCATAACGGCCAGATCTGTGGCGGAACGACCGTAGATATAGACATGGACCGGGATGATCTGCGACGGAATCTCTGTGCCGTCATACAAAATACCGCTGACTTGCAGATTGAAGTAATAGTTGCCTGCGCCGTCACCGCCAAAGCAACTCCACTCGCGACCGCAGCCGGAGGTCTCGGTGATGGCATACTGTGAATTATCCCATGTCAGATCATCCACACCCAGCGTGTACTCCAACTGACCGTTCTGCCAACTGCCCGTCAATTGGGTTGCTGCAAAGCACAACTCGGTAGTAGTGTAACCATCACCTGCAACCAACTCGACCTTGGCGTTGCTACTGTCGATTTTGCTGTCGTCCACATCCTGCGACAGCGACAGGGTCACGCCGTGCTCATAGCAGATTCCACCATCGATAAGACAACTGGCGCCTGCAGTATCGGCCGTGCCGTAGATCTCGCCGCTGACATTCAACACCGGACCGGTATAAGCAGGTGCGGCTTGGGTCTCCGGTGCTCCGCCCGACCCACTGGGACCCGGCTCAAAGAACCCCATGGGGGGAAGTTCGCCCGGAATACCTGCGCCGTCCGGTCCCGCTGCAAATGCTGTCAGTGTGCCGCCCGCCAGAATCGAGGTCGTCACTACGGCAGATGCCAGAATGATGGCGGTCTTACGTTTCAGTCCTCGCATACTTCTTGCTTCCTTTCCTTTTTATCATAAATACCGTTACGCTTCGTCCTCGTCAAAGCCAATGAGGATCGTAGCTACACAACCAACGATCAGCGCCACTGCAGCGGCAATGGCTGCCCAGACCACGTTGTTGACGCTGCCGCCCACATAGCCCAGGAAGTTGAGGAAGTTCATGGCCGGAGCCAGCTGATACACCGTAACACCGGCAATGCCGCCCACCAGACCGCCTGCAAAGCCGCCGATGATCTGTGCCAGCAGAGGTTTCTTGTACTTCAGGATAAAGCCATACAGAGCAGGCTCGCCCACGCCGCCCAGGAAGTTTGCGATGAAGTAGGTGCCGATCTCGGCCTTGGTCTCCTTCTTCTTTGCCTTGATAAAGCCGCCCAGCAGTACGCCGTAGGTCGCAAAAGCAGTCAGGCCGGAAGCTGCCAGCACAAAGTTGTCGCTGCCGGACTCCATGATGTTGACGAACGCCATGGTGATTAGGACCAGATGCATACCGCAGGCCAGCAGCAAACTCCACAGAGCGGTGACCAGTGCAAAGCCGATGGGGCCGGCTACATCATGCAGGCCATTCAGGAGTGCACCAACCAGATCGCCGATCCAGTAGCCCACCGGGCCAAAGAAGCAGAAGGTCAGCGGGATCATGACCAGAATGGTGAGCAGCGGAGTAAAAACCGTGGACAGAAAGTCCGGGATGTACTTTTTAAAGAAGCGTTCAATATAACTCATTGCCCAGGTTGCCAGCAACATCGGAACGATGGTGCTGCTGTAATTATGCAGGGCGCACGGGATGCCAAACACTGTAAAACTGGCCCCCTCGGCTCCTGCCAGTGCAACGAACGTGGGGTGAATAAGCATACTGCCCAGCAAGATGCCAAGGATGGGGGTTGCGCCAAATTTTTTCGCGCCGGTATAGCCGATGGCGATTGGCAGGAAGTAGAAGCCTGCATCGCCCAAGAACGTGAACAGTGTATACAGATCACTGTCCGGGCTGAGGATGTTCAGCACACCCTGCCCGAACAGGGCCGGCACCATCTTCAGCAGGCCAGCCACCAGCAGCAGCGGGATCAGCGGAGTCATACAGCCGGAAACGCCGTTGAGAATATTACCAAAGAAACTCTTCACCGTCAGCTTTTCCTTCGGCTTATCCAGATCTTCATCGATGCCGGGTTTCTTTTCAAAGTTACCCAATGCGCACAGTTCGTCATAGACCTTCGGTACGTTCTGACCGATCACCACCTGGAACTGCCCGCCGGAAACAACAACGCTCATCACGCCGCTAATCTTTTTTACTTCCTCTTTGTCTGGGATCGTATCGTCTTTCAGGGTAAAGCGCAGCCGGGTCATGCAATGTGTAACCTGCTGAACATTCTCTTTGCCGCCAACTGCTTTGAGCACGTTTTCGGCGATCTGTTTGTTGGTTGCCATGTAAAAGTCCTCCTTCGGTTTCCAAACGACCACAATATCAGGATCGACTCTTCATGAAACACTTCCTGTTGACCGGTCAAGACATTTTTGGAAGTTTCATTCACTTGAATCAAATATTTTATATCAAAATATTCAGAAGTTGTAAATATCTGTTTTAAACAAAGATTTTCTGCTTTCTTGCGCATATCCACCAATTTCCGGCGATATCTGTCTGATATGCATCTCTTTTTTGCGTTCCGCAGCATGATTTTTTCGGAACGCTTGCATTTTTGCCTTCTTTTCGATATGATAGAATCAAATATTCGATACAGCAGCCGTAAATATCAAGGAGATATCCTTATGAATCCGCTTCAACTCATGGAAATGCACCGCTCCGATTTCACCCCGAATGATCTGGTCATCTATCAGGCCATTCTGGAAAATCCGGATCAGGTCGTCTATAAAACCACCAGCCGCCTTGCCGAGGACTGCGGCGTTTCGCAGCCGGCGCTCTCCCGCTTTGTCAAAACACTGGGCTATAACCGCTATCAGGATTTCCGGGCTGACGTGAGCACCTGGCTTGCTGTGCAGGCCGAGCAGACAGCGCAAGGCTCTAACCACACTGGCTACTTTCATCGGTTATATCAGCTTTTGCAAAACTCTGAAAAGCTTCTGACACCTGCCTACTTGCAAGAGTTAGCGCAATACATCAACAACCACGCCAACATTTACGCCACCGGCCTTGCCAAAAGCTTCCAGCCTGCACAGCTGTTCGAGATCCTGATGCGGAAGAAGCGCCGCACCGTGCGGGCTGTTGCCAATGATTTTCTGGGAGAGACCTCTGCCTATATGGACGACAACGATCTTCTGATTCTGTTTTCCGTCAGTGGACGTTCGGAGATCATGCAGAGCATCCAGCACACCACCGGCAAAATACTGTTGATCACCGCAAATCCACATCCAGCCTGCGCCGAAAAAATCGACCGCAGTGTCGTTCTGCCTTATTCCACTTGTGACCCCGAGGCCAGTTCGGTTTCTCCGGTACTGTTCGATATCTTCGTAGAACTGCTGGTGGAATATCTGTGACCATACCACACCAGCCTGCTCTTCTATCATATCTCTTACCAAGCAGACAGGAACATCTCTGTCTGCTGTTTTCATTTTCACCGTGCCATAAGTCCTACTATCACCGCTTTATTGCAATAAAATTTACAAAACCATATTGACGCACCCACGCTTCCATGATACCCTTTATTCCAAATCCTGCTGACAAAAGTGGTGGTTCTCACCGTGATAACCACCACTTTCAGCAGATAATTGTCCAGAAAGAACGTACCGCCCCACAACACACCCGATTCATTTTGCCGCTGTTTCACCCGACAAAATCCATCGCTGCGCTGCGTGGGCGGTATTTTTCTTTTTCACAAATAAAATCTTATGTAGTTGTTCAATCTTCCAAAATTTGTTTTCGGTTGTTGACCACACAACCTCAAAGTGTTATTCTTGTGTTTGAAAGAAGCAGAACGTAGTGTCCGCACTGCGCCCGGCTTTCTTCATACTGTACCTTGAATCTTACATAAGCCGTCTGAACGAGATACTGCGCCATGACCTCACACTTTCTGTGGGCGAGCCGGACAACGCCGCTGCACAAACAGGGGCAGGAACTTCGTTCGGAGCAAACGGTGACCCCATTACATGAGCAGAACAACCTCTACTTGTTTTTTGCGTCTTAACAATTCGGAAACATTTGTTGAAAATGCGTTTTGAGCGCAGCGGTAGAGGGCAAGAACCGTCCCGTGGCCACAAATTTTCAATTCTTGAAAATTTTCTGTCCATCCGGGACTTCACTTCTCAAACTCTTGCGAGTTTTCCAAGTGATCTTGTTGGGGCGTGCCTGCCCCAAACCCTGCTCATCATTCGTGCCTTGCGGCACGAATGGAACGGCGTGTCGTGCTTACATAACTTCACCGAGGAGTTATCGAACAGACAGGAGG
>ENA-UONV01001147-UONV01001147.1-human-gut-metagenome-genome-assembly--contig:-CS4-NODE-1147-length-24825-cov-8.132378_pt1 | contig 24825 bp, 20 predicted proteins | sample MGYA00242461_ERZ724008 | MGnify/ENA metagenome assembly ERZ724008 | reverse complement strand
ATAATTCTCATTATGAGAAGTTGGACGGTGTGGAGCGCTGTATCGACGATGAACTCCTATTTGAAATACCCGATTCTTGGGAGTGGGTACGGCTCGGTACTGTTTTGGAAATAGCACGAGGAGGTTCCCCACGTCCGATCCAGCAATATCTTACGACCGAGCCGGACGGAATAAACTGGATCAAAATCGGTGATACGGACAAAGGCGGGAAGTACATTTACAAAACAAAGGAGAAAATCCGCCCGGAAGGGGTTGCAAAAAGTCGCATGGTTCATAGCGGTGACTTTTTGCTCACAAACTCAATGAGTTTCGGACGCCCCTATATTCTCAAATCTGACGGTTGTATCCACGACGGTTGGCTCGTTTTGTCGAATAGATTTGAATGCTACTCTGTGGATTTCCTATATTACATTCTTTCTTCGCCGTTTGCGTACTACCAGTTCTGTGATAGCGTCAGTGGTGCTGTGGTAAAAAATTTGAACAGCGATAAAGTTGCAAATGCACTCTTTCCACTCCCTCCACTTAGCGAACAGAAACGGATTGTTCAGCGGATTGAAGAGCTGCTCCCGCTGGTCAAAGGGTTGTAAAAGGAACACGGTATAATATCATAGTGAAAGGAGGTCTTTCACTATGATAGAAGAATTCGAAAGACACTTGAGGGGCACAAACCTCTCGGAAAACACGATATCCTCGTACCTTTTTGCCATTCGGCAATACAGCTCGCAGTACGACGGTATCACGAAAAAGAACCTGCGGGCGTATAAGGTGTGGTTGATAGAGAACTACAAGTCTAAGACCGTCAATCTGCGTCTGAGGGCAATCAACTGCTACTTGGAGAGCATTGGCAAAGAAAGCTGGAAAATACCGTTTGTGCGAGTGCAGCAGAAAGCCTTTCTGGAAAATGTCATCAGCGAGGCCGATTATGAGTATTTCAAAACCTGCCTCAAACGGGATGACGAGCTGTTCTGGTATTTTGTCATACGCTTTCTGGCCGCAACCGGCGCACGGGTCAGTGAGCTCATACAGATCAAGGTGGAACACATCAAGCTGGGGCATTTGGATTTGTGCTCGAAGGGCGGTAAGCTCCGACGAATATACATACCAAAAGCTCTGCAAAATGAAGCCCTTTCTTGGCTGAACGATAAGCACCAAGAAAGCGGCTTCATTTTTTTGAACAAATACGGGGACAGAATCACTACCAGAGGTATCTCCGGGCAGTTAAAAAAGCTGGCAGTCCGGTATGGCATTGACCCTGTGGTAGTATACCCACACTCCTTCCGTCACCGCTTTGCAAAGAGCTTCTTGGAGCGCTGCAACGACATCGCTTTCCTTGCTGACCTTATGGGACATGAAAGTATAGAAACCACCCGCATCTATCTCCGCAAAACCTCGACCGAACAACGAGCTATCGTTGATGAAGTCATAGACTGGTAAAGAAAGAGCATACCCCGTGCGTATAACCACGAGGTATGCTCTTTTTAGGATTGCTGGATAATTGCTGCAATTCCTTCAAAAGCAGATACAATACGACGCTGCTCGTTAGTTGGCGGTAGCGGCACTAAAATGGAATTGAGCTTTTCCTGGTTCATTTTTGGCTGAGCGGTACCGGTAACATACGGAGCAAGGTTTGTTGCATTTATGAAGAGCGCTATATAGCGTAAATCAACGCCTGCAACGGCGTCAATGACATGGGCATGATTATTTACCCAGTATTGACCGGAAGCGATAAAAGCGATTGGCTTACTTCGCAAGAGGAGATTTGCCCCATCTTCGCCGACGAGGAGCAGAGGTTTATCGAATAAATACCGATCCACCTTATCAATGACCCCAGATGCCCCGTAATAATCGTACTTTTTATCAAGTTTTTCGCGCTGGGAAACTGACAGAGGAATGCGTTCTGCATCTCTATTTACGAGAGCTGTTCCAAACCGGACCCAGCACCAGTTTTCGGGTATTTCAAAGGGCGTTTCATCGTCGATACAGCGCTCCACACCGTCCAACTTCTCATAATGAGAACTTTACAAAGTAGAAGCCACAGCAAAAAGCTGTTCAATCGCTGATACAATTCGGTTCTGCTCTTTAATTGGAGGAACGGGAACAAGGAAATCGCCGACCTTTGATGTCGAAATGTGTACGATAATGTCACCTGTCGCCGTCCTGCGTTTAAGCTCGATGCAATACGGCGAAGCCATATAGTACACCAGATACAGCGGATTCATTCCATGATGCGTCCAGAAAGCCAAGTCGCCACCTGCCGCAATTTGTCCGTCTCCGAGAAACGCCACTGTTTTAGCAATGTCCACTTTATTTTCACCCGTCAATGTGAACACTACATCGCCGGAGGAGAAATGCAAGCAATCCTTATCGAGCGTATCAGGGACAAAGGAGACTGCTGAATCAAAGGAGGTTTCATAGGTGGTGTAAATCTCCCCGTATCGAATGCACGGGCACCCTTGGGCAACAGTTTCTGTTCGTTTGATGCCACGCCCTCTGTTCATTGTCCCTAAACTGGAAGCCCGACACCAAGCCCAGTTCTCTGGTATCTCAAACGGGATCTCATCATCAATGCAGACCTCTTCGGAACCTCGCTTTTCATAATGAGAATTATCCCGTCTGAAAATGACAGATTCGTGCTTGTCCTTTTTGATTTTGCCTTCCTTGATGAGCCGCTGCTTCTCCGCCCGGATACGCTCCAGCAGAGCCTCTGCAGGCTCGTCGGATGGGTCTTGCGGTACCAGCTTGCCCTGGACTGCCTCTTGCAGGATGGACTTTTTTAGGGCTTCTGGGAAAGAATCCTGTAGTTTTTGGAGAGCTGTTGCCTTAATTGCGTAATTCTCAATGACCAGTTCAGCTTCTTGGATACAAGCTACAATTCTTTCTTGCTCGGCAAGCGGCGGGACGGGAAGCAGTATCGTTCCCAGCTTGTCTCCTGAGATGTGAACGATTATGTCGCCGGTTGCTAAAGCTACTTTGCGGGCGATTATATACGGCGAAGCCATAATGTATGAAAGAAAAAGCGGGTTCATGCCATGCTGAGTCCAAAAAGCAAGGTCGCCGCTTGCGGCAATTGGCTCTGTTCCTAAATACGCTACAGCTTTAGCTATATCCGGCTTATTCTCGCCGGTAAGAGTCATGAGCACATCGCCATACGAAAAATGCTTACATTTCTCGTAGAGATCAGGGGCAATAAATGAAACAGCTGAAGTGAACAATGTCTGATAGGTTGTATAGAGCTCACCGTAGCGGACGCACGGGAGACCCTGTTGAACTGTTTCGTTCCGCTTTATGCCGCTACCGCGCACAATCTCTCCCAAGGAGCGAATACGCACCCACTCCCACGAATCGGGGATGTCAAACGGTACCTCATCCGCCAGCGACCGCACTTCATCGCCGATTTTCTCATAAGGAGTATTATCGGCACCTTTGAAAATGACGGAGGGGTTCTTTTCACGCTTGATTTTCTTTTCTTTGATGAGCCGCTCCTTCTCCGCACGGATGCGTTCCAGCAGAACGCTGGCGGGCTCGTCATTCGGGTCCTGCGGCACGAGCTTGCCTTGAACAGCCATCTGGAGAATTGAGTTTTTCAGTTGCTGCGCAGTCATTCGTCGCCCTCCTCCGTAATGTCGATGCCAAGGATGTCGGTGATCTGGGCAAGGATGCGGTCGATGTCAGCGTTCAAGCTGGCCCGCTTTTCCTGGTACTGCTGAATCAGTTCTTTTGGCGGCAGGATCTCCTCCTCTTCGTGAGGATAGCCGCAAAGGTCAATGTTATAGCTCCGTGCTTTCAGTTCCTCGACGGTGTACTTCTTCGCCTTGTCGAAGCCGTCGATAGTGATTTCCTCACGGTTGTCCCACCACTCAACAGTCGGGGCGAAGTGCTCCAGCTTCATGGGCTTCGTTTTGGAGAAGTTCTTGTATCCCTCCGGCATATCCAGACGATAGAACCAGGTCTCCGTCGTGGGATGCGTCCGGTCGAAGAAAAGGATGTTTGTTGTGATAGAGGTGTACGGCGCAAACACGCTGTGCGGCATACGGATGACCGTATGGAGATTGAACTCGGACAGCAGTTTTTCCTTGATCGCCATTTTTGCGTTATCCGTGCCGAACAGGAAGCCGTCCGGCAGAATAATGGCGCACCGGCCGTTCTGCTTCAGCCGATACATGATGACAGACATAAAGAGGTCTGCGGTTTCGCTGCTACGAAGGTCAGCCGGGAAATTCTGTTTCACGCCCTCTTTTTCGTTGCCGCCATAAGGAGGATTCATCAGAATGACATCGAAGCGGTCGCTCTCCTTGTACTCACGCACATTCTTTTCCAAACTGTTGCCGTGGATGATGCGAGGATTGTCGATGTCGTGGAGCAGCATATTTGTGGCGCACAGAAGGAATGGCAGCGCCTTCTTTTCGATACCGTAGATGGAGTTGCTGTAAACCGTTCTGTCCTCGACAGTCTGCACCTGGGCGTCCAGCACCTTCAGCGCAGAGGTAAGGAAGCCGCCTGTACCGCATGCGAAGTCCGCAATGGACTCGCCGAGCTTCGGCTTGATCATCTGCACCATGAAGTCCGTGACCGCACGGGGCGTATAGAATTCACCGGAGTTACCGGCGCTCTGCAAACTGCGGAGAATCGTTTCGTAGATCTCGCCGAAGGCGTGACGGTCCTCGTACTCTTCAAAGTCGATCTCGTCAATGACATTGATAACCTGGCGGAGCAGGATGCCGTCCTTCATGTAGTTATTGTTGTCCTCGAAGGCGGTGCGGACGATGATCTGGCTCATGGGTGTATTCTCATCGATTGCGATGGCCTTGAGGGTCGGGAACAGCTTTCCGTTCACGAAGTCCAGAAGCGCATCGCCGGTGAGAGCCTTGCCATCCTTGTGGTCTACGGCCCAATTGCGCCAGCGCAGCTCCTCAGGGATGATGGAGGTGTAATTCTCGTCGTAAAACTCCCATATCTCTTCCTTGGCGTCATACACCTTCAGAAAGAGAATCCAAACCATCTGCTCGATACGCTGGGCATCGCCGTTGATGCCTGCGTCATTGCGCATGATGTCCTGCAGTCGTTTTACCAGGTTATTTAAACTCATAGCTTATATCTCCTTACGCAGCGTAGATTTCCTTCTGCAAATCACGGATGGCTTGAATGTATCCGTTTTTGCCGCCGAACAGCTTTGCAATCTTCATGGGGGTGCCGAATTTGCGGAACGGGTCATTGGACAGGATTTCGAGGTTCTCGATGTCCTGAATGCCCTCGTTCATGTATTTGTCCAACAGCGCACTCAGAACTTCCTGTGCCAAGCCGGAATACTTGTAGAGGTATCCACGCTTGCGGACATTGTTTGCCCGCTCTGCCTTCGTCAGCGGTGCCTTGTCGTAGGCAATGTGGCAGATTAGGTCAAAATCGTCGATGTCCTTATTGCCTGATGCCTCGCGCAGCGCCTCTAGCAGAACGCCACGCTCCTGGAGTTCATCAATAATTGCCTGTTTCTTCTCCTCGGAGTTCCAGGCACGGAGGAACGAATCCAGGGTGGCATACTCACCGAGAATGTTCTTCTTGGAGTAATCCGTCACGCTTTCCGTGATGAGCTTACCGTCCTTGTCGTAGTATTGGACTCGCTCGTTCAAAATCGTGACCTCGACACCACGCACCCGGTATTTATGCTTCTTTTCAGGCGGATCGTCGGTGTCCCCGCAGGGACCGGGAGTCGGGGCGGGCGGCTTCGGCGGATCGATGGTCGGCTCTTCGCCGGGATCATCGTCGTCATCAATGATAGAGATCGGGTCTCCATCGAATTCCGGGTCTGCGAAAAGTCGGCAGGCGTTGCGGAAATCCATAATGGTGAAATACTCTTTGCCATAATCGGGCTTGAGTCGTGTACCACGACCGATGATCTGTTTGAACTCGGTCATGGAGTTTATGTTGTTGTCCAAAACGATGAGCCGGCATGTTTTGCAGTCCACGCCAGTTGTCATCAGTTTGGAAGTCGTAACGATCACGGGATATTTGCTATCCTCTGCGATGAAGTAGTCGAGCTGCGCCTTGCCCTCGGCGTTGTCGCCGGTAATGCGCATGACATACTTGGCGTTCTCAGCCACAAGGTCGCTGTTCTCATTCACGAGCGCCTGCCGCATACGCTCTGCATGGTCTATATCCACACAGAATACGATGGTCTTGGCAAAGCAGTCGTTCTCCTTCAAAAAGCGAGTAATACGTTTTGCAACGGCATTGGTACGCTCATCAATGATGAGGTTCTTGTCGTAGTCCTTGGTATTGTACTCACGGTCATCAATCTCATAGCCGTAGATATCCCGCTGTCCCGCTGTGGGACGCCAGCCTTCCAGATCTTTGTCCAGACCGACACGGAGAACTTTGTACGGCGCAAGGAAACCGTCGTCGATACCTTGCTTCAGACTGTATGTATAGATGGGTTCGCCGAAGTAAGAGATATTGGATACCTCTTTCGTTTCCTTCGGCGTAGCCGTCATGCCGATCTGGGTGGCGCTGTGGAAGTATTCGAGTATTCTGCGCCAGCGGGAATCCTCCTTGGCACTGCCACGGTGACACTCATCGATGACAATAAGGTCGAAGAAATCCGGCTGGAATGCACGGAACGGCTCTTCATTCTCATCACCGGCCAACTGCTGATAAAGGGACAGATACAACTCATAGGAGCTGTCCAGCTTTTTGCCCTCGATTTTCGTCATGACCTTTGCAAAAGGCTTGAAGTCCTGTTGCATGGTCTGGTCGACAAGAATGTTGCGGTCAGCAAGGAACAGGATCTTTTTCTTTCGGCCGGATTTCCAAAGGCGATGAATAATCTGGAACGCAGTATAAGTCTTGCCAGTGCCGGTCGCCATAACGAGGAGAATGCGGTCTTGCCCACGGGCAACCGCATCAACGGTGCGGTTGATGGCGATGCGCTGATAGTAGCGAGGGGTCTTATCACCCAGCTGGAAATAGTACGGCTCGGTAATAAGTTGTTCCTGCTCCGGCGTGAAATGCTCGTCGCCGATGTGCCGCTGCCAGAGATCATACGGCGAGGGAAACTGCTCCAACATCAATTCACGCTCTTTGCCGGATTTCATATCGTGTTCCAAGAAACCGTCGCCATTTGAGCTGTACACAAACGGGATGTCCAGCACCTCGGCATATTCGATGGCCTGTTGCATCCCGGCTCCGACACTGTGTCTGTTATCCTTTGCCTCGACGATAGCCAAAGGAATATTGGGCTTGTAGTAAAGCAGATAGTCTGTGCGCTTTCTCTTTCCCCTGGCTGTGACATTTCCGCGGACGATGACACGACCGTCCGTGAAGTTGTACTCCATTTTAATTTGCTTAAGTTTATCCCAGCCTGCGCTCTCAATCGCTGGAGTAATATACTGTAACTTGATATCTTCCTCAGTCATCTCGTGTTTCGTCATAAGTTCGCTCACAGTGCCCCTCCTTTCAACTTCCGATAAGGTGCAATTATGGGAAGTTCCTTTTATACACATAGATTGTACCAGAATGCAGCCTCGTTTTCAACGAAAAGCCACTGACCCTGAATAATTCAGAGTCAGTGGCTTTTTCAATGCTACTTGAACGGTAATTTGAAATGTTGTCCTTATGCGTAGGTAACTTTTTGGCTCCCTTTTTTGCGTGGGGTTGGCTTAATTGCAGCCACAGCCGCAGCCGCCGCAGCCGTTCGTGCTGGTATCGCCGCAGCCGCAGGTGCGGTAGGCGGAGATGTTGGTGGCATTGCCGCCGGTGAGCCACAGCCACACCAGAATGAGAATGATGATCCACCACCAGTTATTGCCGCAGCCGCAGCTGCCGCCGCATCCACAAGAATTGCAGCCCATAGTGTACCCTCCTATTATTCAAAAAAGGTTAGTTGCAGCCGCAGCCGCAGTCACCGCAGCCACTGCGTCCGCCGCCGCATGTATTACAGCCACAGCCGCCGCCATAGCCACTCAGTCCGCCGCTGCTCAGCAGCCAGATAGCAAGAAGAATGATGACCAGGGTGGCGTCATTCAGGCAGATGCCGAAGAGCCCACGGTTGCTATCGGCAGGGCAGCAGGTATTGCAGCAGTTACCAAACATAGCAGAGATGCCTCCTTTACATTGGGATCACCCCATCTTATGTCGCGGGGAGATTTTGGTGCGGCGTTTAAGCGACTGGATGCAGCCAATATTAAGGGCAGAACAAAAAAGGAGGGGAGACCCTATGAATCAATACAATGGCTTTACACCGCGGGCGGCCGCGGCATTGGAGGGCGCCCAGCGGGCGGCGCAGCAGGCAGGGCATACCTATATCGGCAGTGAGCACTTGCTGCTGGCATTGCTGCGAGAGGGGGCCGGAGCGGCTTATACGCTGCTTTTTCAGCGGCGTGTAACAGCGGGAAAGACCGAGCGTGCCCTGCTGCAAATGGTGGGTAGGGGACATCCCACCCTGCTGGAGTCGGAGGAAACGACGGTGCATTACCGCGCCGCAGTGGAAGAAGCGCTGCGGGAGGCCCAGATGGGCGGATTTTTGCAGGCGGGGACCGAGCACCTGCTGCTGGCGCTGTGCGGACAACAGGATTCCGGGGCGGTAAGACTGATGAATAAGCTCGCAGTGGATATCCCCAACCTGACCATTGCCCTGCGAGAGACGATACGGCTGGAGCAGTGCGAGCAGAATAACGACCGGCAGATCCCCAAAGTGGTGGGAAAGGCCCAGCGGCAGACCCGCAGTGTGATGCTGGACCGCTTTGGCCGGGAGCTGACTGAGCTGGCCCGGCAGGGACGGCTGGATCCGGTCATTGGGCGGGAACAGGAGACGGAGCGGCTATTGCAGATCCTTTCCAGGCGTTCCAAAAATAATCCCTGTCTGATCGGTGAGGCGGGAGTGGGCAAGCCCGCCGTGGTGGAGGGGCTGGCGCAGCGCATTGCGGAGGGCCGGGTGCCGCTGGCTCTGGCGGATAAGCGGATCATTACTCTGGACTTGCCAGCAATGGTGGCCGGGACTAAGTATCGCGGCGACTTTGAGGAGCGGATCCGGTCCATTATGGAGGAAGTGGCGGCGGCTGGGGATGTGATTCTTTTTATTGATGAGATTCATACCATTATGGGCATTGGCGCGGCGGAAGGCGCGGTAGATGCAGCTAATATCATGAAGCCGAAACTTGCCCGCGGGGAATTGCAGGTTATTGGTGCCACCACCATAGCGGAGTACCGCAAGACCATCGAAAAGGACGGCGCGCTGGCCCGGCGGTTCCAAAGTGTTCTGGTGGAGGAGCCTACCGAGGAACAGACAATGGCGATCCTGCGGGGGCTGTGCCCGCGCTATGAACAGCACCACGGGATGATCATTACCGAGGATGCACTGGAGGCGGCGATCCGGCTTTCAGTACGGTATTTCCCGGCACGCTTTTTGCCGGATAAGGCGCTGGACCTGCTGGATGAGGCAGCGGCCAGGCTGCGAATCCACCGGGCGGATATGCTGGGAAGCGGAATGAGAGCATCCCGGCGGCTGATGCTGACCCAGCGAGAGGTGCAGCAGGCGGCGGGGGCGATGACCGGGCTTGCGGTGGGACAGGGACTTTCGGCAGAGCGGCTGGAAAATGGCCTGCGGCAGAGTGTGGTGGGGCAGCAGGAGGCGGTGGAGACGGTCATTCATGCCATCCTGCGCAGCAATGCTGGGCTGCGGGATCCCCGGCGCCCCATCGGGAGTTTTTTGTTCCTGGGGCCCAGTGGAGTGGGCAAGACCCAGTTGTGCTACGCATTGGGCAAAACGCTGTTCGGCAGCGAGGAGAATATCATCAAGCTGGATATGAGCGAATACCGGGAGCCGCACAGTATTTCCCGGCTTATCGGGGCGCCCCCCGGTTATGTGGGGTGTGAGGAAGGGGGCATCCTGACTGAGGCGGTGAAAAAACACCCAATGAGCGTGGTGGTCTTTGATGAGATAGAAAAGGCACACCCGGATCTTTACAATTTGCTGCTGCAGATTTTGGAGGACGGGCGACTGACCGACAGCCAGGGCAGATTGGCGGTCTTCAGCAATACGGTGGTTATCTTGACCAGTAACCTGGGAGCGGAGGCGATGCTGCATCCGCAGAGGATGGGCTTTGGCGATGCCGGGGCGGACGCGAAGACGATGGTGCTCTCCAAACTGCGGGAACAGCTGCGGCCGGAGCTGTTGGGTAGACTGGATGAGACGATTCTGTTCCAGCCGCTGAGCAAGGAAGAGCTGCGGCAGATCGCGGTGCAGCTGCTGCAGGGGGTGCAAAGCCGCCTGCGGGAGCAGGAGATCGGGATGGAATTTGAGGACACGGTGGTGGAACAGATTGTTGCGGGGGCGGAGGAGGGCCCCTATGGGGCGCGCCCGCTGCGGCGGCTGGTACGCACCATGGTGGAGGATCCGCTGACGGAACGGCTGCTGGCCGGGGAGCTGCGTGCCGGGGATATCCTGTGCTGCGGCTGGGAGCAGAGCACCCTGCAGATGCACGAGCGGATACCGGCGGCGCAGTGAGTGAAGTTTCTGTATGGAGCGGGCCGACCTGCGGCTTTTGCGGATTGTAAAAAGATGTCGCTTTACAGATGCGGCGTCTTTTTTTATAATAGAGGTGGAATGACAAATGCTATTTTGGACAGGCATGAAAATGCATGAGAAAAGACGATATGAGGCTACGGATATGCGAAGGATTACAGAGGCGCTAAACCAAATCGTTCACAGTATAGAATGTAAAAATGTTTTGGAAATTGCTTGCGGCAGTGGAGAATTTTCCCTCGAAGCGGCCCAGTATGCTCATTCTGTAACATGCATTGATTTAGACGATAGTCGCTTGCTGCCATTGGTAAGGAATGCAGAAAACATAGTTTTTCTACTGATGGATGCCATTAACTTACAGATGACAAGTGATAGCGTCGATGTTATTGTGTTCTATAATGCACTTGCGCATGTTGAAAACGAGTTAGAAAAGATCTTGAATGAATGTTATAGAGTTTTACGGAAAAGAGGGGAGCTATATTTTATCAGCTCTTTTGGAATTGATAAAATCGCTGTAGAAGCCACACTGTTGCCAATGTTAAAGAAACAAAAAATTTATTTCAGCTTGAGTCAAACAAAAAATTTTATAATTGTACAAATAGGTGCTTAATTCAGTTTGAGTAATTCACACAGGATATAACGCTAAATATAATTGTCCATTCATTATGTTTGGCGAGAAAATACAACATAAAAGGAGTACCTACTATGGAAAACAAAATCTTTACCTTACATAAAACCGTTACCGAGGCAGATACCGCTGCCCATGTGGGGAGCGGCAGCCTACCTGTATTGGCAACCCCGGTTCTTATTGCGTGGATGGAAGCGGCAGCCTGTGGCTGCTGTGCCGGACTGATGGAGGAAGGCACCACCAGTGTGGGAACGGAGATGAATATGCGACATACCGCGGCCAGCCCGGTGGGGATGAAAGTGACTGTTACGGCGGAACTGACCGCGGTGAAGGGCAGAATTCTTTCTTTCAAGGTTTATGCCGAAGATACCGCCGGTGCCATCGGCGAAGGCAGCCATACCCGTGCCATTATACGGGCGGAGCGCTTTATGGAAAAGGCCAATGCCAAGCTGGCCCAGTGAGGGAATTCCCATGATGAGTGCGGCCGCTACAAAAACGAAGCCCCGTGTGATGAGTCGGGGCGGTATCATTGCCTGCATGGTGCTGACACTGCTGACGCCAGTGGGGTTGCTGTTGATTCACCTGGCGCGCGGCAATGCCGAAGAAGTGGAGCATCTGTACAGTCGTGGATTTTATCATGGTATGGCAACGGCTCTGACAGCGCTGACCGGGAGGGTGCCCTTTTCGGTAATGGAGGTCATCCTGCTTTTGCTGGGGGCCGCTGCGCTGGTGTTCCTTGCTCTTTGGATACGGGAAGCCATCCGGCAGAAAGGACGCTGGTGGCTGGTATGCTTAAAGCGGCTGTGGATCATAGTTTCGGCGGCTTCGGCGGTATTCTTTTGGTTTATTCTTACCGGGGATCTTAATTACTACCGTATTCCGGTGGGGCAGAGTCTGGGGTTGCAAACCGAGGCAACGGATGTGAAAACGCTTCGGTCACTCTGTCATCTGCTGGCGGGGCAGGCGGCGGAGCTGCGGCCACAGTGTGAGGAAGATAGTGAGGGGGTATTTGCTTCTTCCGTGACCTATGCGGAATTGGCGGAGACCGCTACTGGTGCGGTGACGGCACTGGATGAGATCTATGGGGTACAGCTCTTTGACCTGGCGGGACAGACCCGCCCCAAAGCCATGTATTTTTCAGAGGTCATGAGCTATATTCAGCTGACTGGTGTGATTTTCCCTTATATCTCGGAGCCGAACATCAATGTGCACCAACCGGCCTATGGGATCTCCTCCACCATGTGCCATGAGCTTTCCCACATCTGCGGCTTTATGCGGGAGGATGAGGCAAATTTTATCGCTTATCTGGCCTGCTATAATAGCGATAATACAGAGCTGCGGTACAGCGGTGCGATGATGGGACTTATCCATGCTACAAACCGCCTGTACCGCTATGACCCAAACGCCTGGCAGGAGATTTATACGCTGCTGCCGGAAGGAGTGCTGCGGGATCTGGCGGCCAACAGCCGTTACTGGAAAAAGTATGAAACGCCGGTAGGCGAAACGGCTGACCGCTGGAACGATGCCTACCTAAAGGCCAATGACCAGACCGATGGGGTGCAGAGCTACGGCCGTATGGTCGATCTGCTCATCGCTTTTTACAGGGCGCAGGGATTGATTTGAGCAGTATATTTGCCGGTTCCTGCAAACCGAGAGAGGCCGACCCTGTGGGTTGGCCTTTTTTGCAAGTTAAGGCCATGTTAAATTTCATTTTTGGCTTGACAAATGCCGTGGGCAGGCCTATACTTGCAGATATATTTTTTACGCAAAGGAGTGCGGAACGATGAGTAAAGTGTTCATTCCGGCAGGTTACCACAGCTGCCTTTCCCTGTACGATACCCAAAAGGCCATCAGCCTGATCAAGCGGGTGTTTGAGGATACTCTCTGCGGAAATCTGAATCTCAGCCGGGTATCGGCCCCGCTGTTTGTGGAGGCTTCCACCGGCTTGAATGATGACCTAAATGGAGTGGAGCGCCCCGTTTCCTTTGATGTGCCGGATATCGGCCGGGATGCACAGGTGGTGCACTCCCTAGCCAAGTGGAAGCGCCTGGCGCTGCACCGCTACGACTTCCGTCCCGGCAAGGGCCTTTATACCGATATGAATGCCATCCGGCGGGATGAAACGCTGGATAACATTCACTCCATCTATGTGGACCAGTGGGATTGGGAAAAGGTTATCACGCCAAAGGAGCGTAATGTGGCCTATCTGAAGGCTACGGTACAGAGTATTGTGGATGCGATCGTTTCCACTCAGCGCACCCTGCGGGCCATATATCCGCAGCTGAATACGGTTCCGGACCTGGTGCCGGAGGTCACCTTCATCACCACACAGGAGCTGGAAGACCGTTACCCGGAGCTGACCCCTAAGGAGCGGGAAAATGTCATTGCGAGGGAATGCGGCACTGTATTCCTAATGCAGATTGGCGGTAAGCTGCGCAGCGGCCAGCCCCATGATGGCCGTGCCCCAGACTACGATGACTGGACCCTAAATGGTGACCTGCTGGTTTATAACCGAGTGCTGGGAACAGCATTCGAGCTGTCCTCCATGGGCATCCGTGTAGATCCTGCGGCACTGGACCGCCAGCTGACCCTTTCCGGCTGTGAAAACCGCCGTACATTGCCCTTCCACCGGATGCTGCTGGCCGGAAAGCTGCCGCTGACCATTGGTGGCGGTATAGGCCAATCAAGACTGTGCATGTTCCTGATGGGGACCGCCCATATCGGTGAAGTGCAGTCTTCGGTGTGGGATGACGATACCATGCAGAAATGCGAAGCTGCGGGTATTATCCTGCTGTAAGTTCTTTAATAAAAAGACCGTCCGGTTTTGTGCCGGGCGGTTTTTGGCATTCCACTTTGTGCAGATACAAAAAGAGGGCACCTTGTGGGTGCTCTCTTTTTGTGAGAAAATATATTTAGGGAAAAACATTGAGGGGACGAAGATATTATTTAGCGAGGGTGGTAATGAGGTTATACAGGGCACGAATGGCCAGACCCAGGGTAGCTACAGCAGCAATGCCGCCCAGTACATTACGAATGACAGAGTTGGTGTAGTTGCCCAGCAGTTTTTTGCTATTGGCAATGACCAGCAGCAGAATAGCGATAAAGGGGAGAATGAAACCGCTGATGGCCTGGGCCGCTACGATGATGGCAGCGGGGGAGGTATTTACCATGGCCAGCACGGTGCCAAATACGATAACGATGATCGCCAGCAGCTTGGCCTTGGTGCAGGAGGAACCGCCCTCCCAGTGGAACAGGGCGCTGAAGATGGTCTTGAAGGTGAAGCCGACTGCGATAGCAGAGGACAGACCGGCGGCCAGCAGGCCGATATCGCCTACCACACGGGCCCAGGAACCCAGTACCGGCTCCAGAGATTTAGTGAAGGTCAGGGCGCCATTGACGGAAGTGCCGGTCCCATACAGCACAGTGCCACTAGTGATAAGGATAGAAGCAGTGATGATAATACCGATAATGATGTTGAAACGAATGTCAAAACGGGCATCGGGCAGCTCCTCAATGGAAGTGTACTTGCCCTGAGAGGTGATGGAGTGCAGGATGAGGTTCATGCCGATAAGGGTGGTACCGATGAGCGCCATGGTATTCATCAGGCCGCCTTCGGGAACGACAGGAACCAAACCGGTTACGACTTGGCCCAGGTTGGGGGCAACAGCAATAGCGGTAACAAGGAACAGAACACCCATGACGCTGACGAATACCTGCATGATGGTCTCCAAAACCTTATTGGAGGCTAAGGCGGCGATAAGGGCGATAACGCCGATGATGAGAGCGGAGACCCACTGAGGCATACCAGTGATATCCTGCAGACCGGCAGAGGCGCCGATCTCATTGCCAGACTGGAACGCGAAGCAGGAGATACCGACGGCTAAGCCGACAAATATCTGGACAAACAGGCGCCAGCCGCGGCTTTCGGGCTTCAGGGCGATGGCTGCATCGATGACATTCTTGTGAGAAGCGATGGCGATGCGGGAGGACATTTCCATGAGGACGATGAGGGCGATGCCGGAGAAGACAACGGCCCACAGCAGAGCATACTGGAACTTAACGCCCACCAGGGTAGCGGTGGTAATGGTGCCAGGGCCAATGAATGCGCTGGTAATAATAGCGGCAGGCCCCATATTTTTCAGCTTTTGCATAAAAGTCTTTTTTTCCATTAGAGTTTACCTCCTAAGTGAACTTCAGATCACATTTTGGTTAAGTGCTTGTTGGCACAGGACCTGCGCCCCTCACGCACGGTCTATGCCAGCTTGCACTTTAGCAGATTTGAACGATAGAACTTATTTGGTTTGGTTGAGACTCAACTTTCAAGGCGATTATACCAACTTGATAAGGCGTTAACAATGGTTCTGTGCACGAAATATCGCCTATAGTGGTGGGCAATCTGCACAATCAATTGAAGTTTGTTAAAGAAGAATCAAAGAAATGCGGAAGAATTTTGTTGATGCTGCATATTGTTTCCTCCATCGCCACAAATAATTTGGCGAATTTATTGCCGACTAATAGAAAATGGGGACTTTGTAGTGCTGTGCTAAGATAAATAATGAAATGGCCTGTTGTGCACCATGCATATTCCAAATCGTTTTTTTTAGATACCGGAAACGATGACGAAAAGCCAGGAAAGTGGCACAATGAAAAAGCAAAGCAGCGCTTGTATAAGTGGGCTGCCACTCCAGGGCACCCTTCCGCCGCGGTAATGCTACTAATTTCGAAAGAAATTGGTGAATGATATGGAAAGAATAGAACAAGCCAATAAGGAAGCGCTGCGGCGCATCCTCAGTGGAGAACCGGAACTCATTGATGTGTGCCCGGCCGGGGAAGTGATCCCGGAGTTAGATAACCATTCCATCGGCCATGCGGGCCCGCCCATTGCCTGGGAAGAGATGTGCGGCCCGATGCAGGGTGCTATTATGGGGGCCGCGGTATATGAAGGGATGGCTTCCACCTTGGAGGAGGCGGCAGAAATGGCCGCTTCCGGTAAGATTCATTTTATCTCCAATCACAGTATGCACTGTGTTGGCCCCATGACCGGTATGATCACCCGTTCCATGCCGCTGTGGGTGGTTCGTAATAAGACCTTCGGCAATTACGCCTACAGCACCTTTAACGAAGGAATCGGCAAGGTCATGCGCTTTGGCGCTAACTCCACGGAGGTTATTGACCGCCTGCGCTGGATCCAGAATGATTTGGGCCCTGCTATGAAGAGAGCGCTCCAGGAATCCGGACCTATTTCCCTTAAGCTTATCATTTCTCGTGCGTTGGCGATGGGTGATGAGATGCATCAGCGCAATGTGGCGGCTTCCTCACTGCTTACCCGTGAATTGGCCCCTTACCTTGCCAATGTGGTGGAGGACTCGGCCAAGCGCTTTAAGATTCTTAGCTTCCTTTCCACCAACGATCAGTTCTTCCTGAACCTCGCCATGGCGGCGGGCAAGGCAACCATGGATCCCGTTCGTGACATTCCTCATTGCAGCGTAGTGACAGCCATGAGCCGCAACGGAACTAACTTTGGAATTCAGGTCAGTGCGCTGGGCGACCGCTGGTTCCAGGCGCCCGCCTGTATGCCGGTCGGCCTCTATTTCCCCGGTTATTCCGAAGCGGATGCCAACCCCGATATGGGCGACAGTGCCATCTGTGAGACCTTTGGAATCGGTGGCTTTGCCATGGCATCCTCTCCCGCGGTGGTGCGCTTTGTCGGCGCCGGAAATATCAGCAGCGCCATGAAGTATTCCCGCGATATGATGGAGATCACCGTTGGGGAAAACGATGTCTATGTGATGCCGACCATGGACTTTACCGGTACCGGCACAGGCATTGATATCCGCAAGGTTATTGAAACGGGTATTCTGCCTGTCATCAATACTGGTATGGCGCACAAAAAGCCTGGTGTAGGGCAGGTGGGTGCGGGTGTCGTTAAGCCTCCTATGGAGTGCTTTGAACAGGCCCTGTATGCGCTGGCCGAGTACGAAGGGATAACCGAAGAATAATCGCAACAGATAGTTAATAAAGGAGATAACCATGAGCGATCTGAAGGAAATGATCCGGCAGGCCAATGAAACCGCCGTGAATAAACTGAAAAACGCCCAGCCCTACTGGGTGGATATCAAACCTGCCCATGAGGTGCTGGGAATTGACAAGTACACCCTGCTGCATGCAGGCCCACCCATTGCGTGGGAGGAGATGTGCGGCCCCATGCGCGGAGCCATTGTTGCCGTACTGAAATATGAAGGTCTGGCGGAAAATGACGAGGAAGCCCTTGCGCTGGCAGGCAGCGGTAAGATAAAATATGAACCGTGCCATCACCACAATGCCGTAGGTCCCATGACGGGTGTGACCTCCTATTCCATGCCGATGATCTGCGTGTTGAATAAGGAGAACGGCAATTATGCCTATTCCACCATCAATGAGGGCACCGGCAAGGGCATCCGCTTTGGCAGCTGCGGCCAGGATACCGTAGACCAGCTGGTGTGGCTGGAAAAGGTGCTGGGCCCGGCGCTGAAGGATGTTGTCCACACCATGGGCGGGATTAACCTAAAGATGATCATTTCTCAGGCGCTGGCCATGGGGGATGAGCTGCATATGCGCAATAATGCCGCTACCAATCTGTTTGTAAAGACCATAGCGGAAACGCTGTGCGAGGTGGTAGAAAGCCGTGCGGCGCTTACCCAGATTATGCACTTCCTGACCTGGAACAATGACCAGTTTTTCCTCAACTTTGCCATGGCGGCCAATAAGGCCTGCGCCGATGCGGCACATGGCATCGAGCATTCCACCATGGTGACCGCGATGGCCCGCAACGGCGTCAATATCGGCATCCGGGTGAGCGGCCTGGGCGACCGCTGGTTTACCGCTCCCGCAGCGGATGTGGCAGGTGCTTATTTCCCGGGCTATTCCGCGGAGGACGCCAATAAGGACATCGGTGACAGCGCCATTATGGAAACCGGCGGCATTGGCGGCATGGCCATCGCTACTGCCCCTGCCATTGTTCGCTTCCTGGGTGCTGGCAAGTACCAGGACGCTGTGAACTACACCAACAACATGTACGAAATCACCCTTTCGGAGCAGGATCAGTATGCCATGCCGGATATGGATTTCCGTGGTTCGCCCATCGGTATCGATATTCTCAAAGTAGTGGAAACCGGTATTTCCCCCATCATCAATACCGCTATTGCCTGTAAACGCCCCGGCGTTGGTATGATCGGTGCCGGTATTTCTAAGGCACCGCTGGAAATGTTCGAAGAGGCAATGGTCGCCTTTGGCGAAGCGCACGGCCTGCAATAATAACAAAGAGTTTGATTAGCCGGCAGGCGTCGGGCCCCTATGGGGAACCGACACCTGCTGTGCTATGCTTTAATAAAGAGAAAGAACGGAGTATACTATGGAACTCAGTCCAATCCTATTATGCCTGCTGGCAGCAGTGCCGGTACTGTTGCTCATTATTCTGCTGGTGGGCTGCAAGTGGAGCGTGGGCCGCGCGGCGGTCGTTTCGGTCGCCGTAGATGCTGTAATTGCTCTATCTGCATTTGGGGCGCATCCGCTGCAAATTCTGGTCAGCGCCGCCAAGGGCGCATGGAGTTCACTCAGCATTATTCTCATCATCTGTCCGGCAATCCTTATGTACAATATTGTCCGGGAGGCTGGCGCATTTCGTGTCATTCGTGCGGGGATTCAGCAGGCCACCCCCAATAAGCTTCTGCAAATTCTCATCATCGGCTACACATTTTCGGCATTTTTGCAGGGGATCACCGGCTTCGGCGTACCGGTGGCAATCTGCGCGCCGCTCCTCATCGAAATAGGTGTTTCTCCGCTCTGGGCGCTTGCTATTGCCCCTTTGGGCGAGGCGTGGGGCAACACCTTCGGTACGCTCAGCGCTGCATGGGATGCGCTGGCGGCGCAGGCGGGCTTGAACGAAGCCATGCCCCTTTACTGGCAAAGTGCTTTGTGGACCGCTGCGCTGCTCTTCGCAATGAATCTTGTTTCCGGATTACTGGTCTGCTGGTTTTACGGCAGGGGCGCAGCACTTCGCCGCGGATTGCCCGCTGTACTGGTGCTCAGTCTGGTGCAGGGCGGCGGGGAACTGCTGATGAGTCAGGTCAATACCACACTCTGCTGCTTTATTCCCTGCTGTCTGGCTTTGGTGGTATCGCTTCTTTTGGGACGGCTTCCACTTTACAATACACCGTGGGAGCTGGAAAACAGCCGTGCCATGGAGCCGTCGCGCGGAACGCTTTTGTCGGAACAGGCGCCGCAGGGGATGGGCATTCTGCACGCGTTTTCACCGTACCTGGTGATGACTGCTTTTTCGCTGGTCTGCCTGCTCATTCCTTCGGTCAAGCGGGCGTTGGCGGGTGTTTCCGTTTCGCTCCATATTCCTGCCGTTGTCAGCGGCGGTACAGCCATTACCGAGGAGGTCAGCGGCTTTTCTCCGCTCAGCCTCACCAACGCGGGTGTGTTCCTGTTTTTGGCGGCAGGCTTCGGGTTCTTCTATTTTCGGCGTCGGGGCTGGCTTACAGCGGGCAGCGGGCAGCAGATCCTGCGGGACAGCCTGAAAAAAGCATGGCCCTCCTCTGTTTCGGTTATGGTGTTTCTGGTGCTTGCCAATATTATGAGCGGCACCGGCCAAACCGCTGCCTTGGCGGGTGGATTTTCCGCGGTATTTGGGCCGTACTATGCGGCGCTGGCAGCGCTGGTGGGAATGCTCGGCTCCTTTATCACCGGCTCCAATATGTCCAGCAATATCCTGTTTGGCAGCTTCCAGATGACGACGGCAGAACTGGTGGGCTTGCAGCCTGCCCCTATCCTGGCGGCACAGACCGTGGGCGGCAGCGCCGGCAGCCTCATCAGCCCCAGCAAAATCGTTCTAGGAGCTACAACAGCCGGCCATCCGGAAATGGTTGGTTCTATCATCAGAAAGCTGCTGCCGGTGGCACTGCTGTTCTCCCTCACCGCCGGTGCAGTGGTACTGCTTAGCGGACTGATACTGGGCTAAAAAAATATTGGTATACAAAAAAGACTGTGGGTATGATATACTTAACTTATATCATGTCCACGGTCTTTTTATAGGAGGGGGATATCATGTATACCATCGGTTCATTCCTGCGGGAAGAGGAGCTGACCGGCTTAAAGCTTATGACGGATACCGCCGATCTGCAGGCGGAAATCACCAATATCAATATTATCGATAACCCCGATTCCTACGATTGGCTTTCCTCCGGGGATTTTTTGCTGACTACCGGCTACTTTTTCCGGGATGATGAGGCTATGCAGCGGCAGCTTGTACGGGAGCTTTCGGAACTGGGCTGTGTGGGCCTTGCCATCAAAACCCGCCGTTATCTGGATGTGATTCCGGAGGCGATGCTGGAGGAAGCGAACCGGCTGGGCTTCCCGCTCATCGATATCCCGGTCCAGTATCCGCTCAGCAAGATCTGCAAGGTGGTGTTTGACCGGCTTTCCGGCGGTGGGGTGGAAAAGGCCGACCGCTTTGTTTCGCTTTATCATTCCATCACCGAGAGCATGCTGGAGGCAGATGGCGTTTCCCGGATGCTGGGCGTCCTTAGCGACTTTATCGGTAATGCGGTGCTGCTGCTGGGGGCCAAGTGGGAGCTGATGGCCTATGCCGAAAATGCTGGAAACCCAATGCCGCTTTCGCGGTATCTCCTGCTGCATAAGGGTGAAATTATTTTCCCGGAGAGTATTACCGGCAATATGCCTTCGGATTTTTCCAAATACACCAAGGCCATCAAACGGGTCTTTTCCGCTGGGCAGGAGCGTGCGGTCTGCCGCATACTGCCGGTTTCCGGCGGCAATGCCCTGTTTGGTTACCTGGTGGTGTGGGAGACCGGCCGCAAAATGCAATCGGTGGAATATCTGGCCTTGGAGATCGCGGCCTCTTCCTTGGCGCTGGAGCGCTTCCGCACCCGCCAGATCGAGGAGATCCGGATGCATATCCGGCAGGACTTCTTTGACGATTTGCTCAGCGGCAAGCTCCATTCTGTCGAGGAGGTGGGCAGCATTGCCGGGATGCACAATATGGACGCCGAGGGGACCTATCTCTGCATGGTCACTAAGCTGGACAGCGCCGCCCGCGGGACCGAAAACTATGTGGAAATGCAGGATGCCTTCCTGCGCATCAAGGACCGTATGATCGCCCAGATCGGTGAACTTTCCCGCGAGGAGGGCCGCAGCTGCATCTCTATTCATCGTGGCAGCCTTATTATCACCTTTCTGCGCATTGTCCATACCGAACCGGACCAGCGCATTAGTGAGGAAAATCGGCGGTTTATCCAGCGGCTTTACCACCGTCTGCATGCCATCACACAGCAGTATGTCCTCAATATCGGTGTGGGGGAGCCGACCGCCCGTCTTATCAATGTGCGCCGCAGCTTTACCCAGGCGCAGGAGGCTATCCGGGTCTCCGGCAATTTGCGCAGCGTGGCAGGGGTGCATTTTTACGAGGACCTCATCATCTATCAGCTACTTAGCAGCGGAGTGGAAAATGAAAAATCCGCCGAGCTTTATACGCTGTCTATCCGCAGTCTGGTAGAGTATGATAAACAGAACGCGACCAACATGGTGGAAACGCTGGACTGTTACTTTGCCTGCAACTGTAATGTTAGCGAAACAGCCAAAGCCCTCTTCATCCATCGCAACACCCTCATTTACCGCATTGATAAGATCAAATCTATTCTGGGGAGGGATCTCAAAGATTCCGAAGAGCGTCTGCTGCTGCAGCTGGGCCTGCGGGTCTATCAGGTGCGGCAGATTCGTGAAGCGGCCGCCAATTCTTGAGCTTGACCGCGGGAATGTTTTTCTCTCTACTGCCATACAAAAGAGCAGGAGGGGGAGTTTGCATGAAAAGATGGATGACCCTGCTGCTGGGGTGCCTGCTGCTGTGCACCGCCTGTGGAAAAAAGGAACTGTTAGGATCCATTGCACTGCGGGAAGATACCACCCCGGAGCAGATGATAGAAGAGCTTTCCCAGCGGTATGATTTGCCGGAAAGTATGCTGCTGGAATCTGCCGCGGACCTGGCAGCACTGCTGCAAATAAAGGAAAAGTACCTGCTGTTGGGTTGTGGGCGTATGGCGGCCCCGGGCAAAACGGAAAAGGTGACTGCCACCCTGCAAAAGCGTCTGGAGACAGTACAGCGGGCATTTCCCGGGTATCCTTCGGCGCAGGCCGGGCGGGTCATTACAGCAGGGGATTATGCTCTTTTGGTCATCGTCACCGCCGATGATATGGATACTGTGCAGCAGGAGATTATGGATTATTTTATCGGAGGGAAATAGCAAGAAAAAATGGTTGCACACGAACTTAAATTCGTGTATAATATCTTAGTAGGCCATGACAGGTCGTGCAAAGGCAGCCTTTGTCATGCGGAAATTTGGTCCTGTGCGACGCAGTGCTGTGAACCATGTCAGGCGGGGAACCGAGCAGCATTAAGCAGTATTTGCGGGTGCCGCAGCCAACCGGGTTTCCGTATGATAAAGGCTGTCTTTTATTATAGTGGGGGAGGGGAAAACAGAATGTATCAGGCACTTTACCGCAAGTGGCGTCCCCGCACCTTTGAGGAAGTGGTGGGGCAGGAGCATATCACCACCACGCTGAAGAACGAGATGATCCAGGGGAAGCCTGCCCATGCTTATCTGCTAATGGGCAGCCGTGGCACCGGCAAAACCACCTGCGCCAAGCTCATCGCCAAGGCAGTGAACTGCCGCAACCCGGTGGATGGCAGCCCCTGCGGCCAATGTGACTGCTGCCGCGGCGTGGATAACGGCAGCCTGGTGGATGTAGTGGAGATTGATGCCGCCAGCAATAACGGCGTGGATAATATCCGTGACCTGCGGGAGGAAGCCGTTTTTCTGCCCAATATCGCCAAATACCGCGTTTATATTATCGATGAGGCGCATATGCTTTCCGTCGGGGCGGTCAATGCCCTGCTCAAGATCATGGAAGAGCCGCCGGAGCATGTGATTTTCATTTTGGCCACCACCGAGGTGCACAAAATCCCAGCCACCATTCAGTCCCGCTGCCAGCGCTTCGATTTTAAGCGCATCGCCCCGGAGGTCATCCGGGATAGGCTGCTTTTCATTGCCGGGCAGGAGGACATGACCTTGACGGAAGAAGCCGCGGCTCTCATTGCCCGCATTGCCGATGGCGGTATGCGTGATGCCCTTTCTCTCCTTGATCTTTGCTGGGCACACGCCCATGATATCACCGTGGAGACCGTCAGCGAGGCGGCCGGGCTTGTGGGGCAGGATTATCTTTTTGAGATCGCCGATGCCGCCGCGACAGGGGATTTTACCGGTGCGATGGATGCCATGGAGCGCCTGGCCGGACAGGCTGTGGAATATGACCGCCTGTGCAGTCAATTAATCAGCCATTACCGCAACCTGTTGGTGGCAGCTACCGCTCGCGATCCCGAACAACTTATTGTCTGCCTGCCACAGACGCTGGAACAGTATAAAAAGCAGGCGGCTTCCTTTACCCCGGCCGCGCTGATGGATGCCATCAGAACGCTGCAGGATACCCAGGCCGCTATGGCTCGCAGCACCAGCCGCCGGGCGGAGATGGAACTGGCTCTCTTAAAGCTCAGCGACCGGCGGGTAAGCCCCAGCCGGGAAGCGCTGGTCGCCCGCATCGAGGAGCTGGAAGCCAAGCTCAACCGGCTGCTGGCGGAGGGGATCCGCCCCGCTCCGGCCCCGGCGCAGCAGTCGGCTGTCGGAGGAATGTTCCAGCCACAACAAGAGGAACCGGCCGAACCGGAGCAGGTAGCGCTGCCAGGCATGGAGCCGCCCCCGCAGCAGGAGGAAGCAGCCCCACCGGCTGCAAAGCCTGCCGCTACCCCGGTGGAGCCAATGCCGGAGGATCAGTGGCTGCAGGTGTTGGATCGCCTTGGTGTCATCAATAAGATGCTGGCAGGTGCCCTGCAAGGCAGCCATGCCCATTTCCGCGGGCAAACTGTCCTCATCGAGTGCGATAAGCCCATCTTCCTGGAGATGATGCGCAGCAATGACTTCACTCGTCAGAGCCTAAAGCGAGCTATCGCCGAAGTGACCGGTGTAAAATACGGTGTGGGGCCTTACACCGCTGTGCCCAAGGCAACCACCCCGCAGAGCTCTCCGTTGGAGGATCTCATCAAGCAGGCAGAGGGAATGGGCATCCCGGTTACCAGAGAATAATAACCAAAAAGGAGAACCAATATGAAAGCAAGAATCCCCCAGGGCGCCGGCGGCGCCGGTAATATGAACCAGATGATGCAGCGGATGCAGAAGATGCAGGAGGAAATGACCCGTGCCCAGGCGGAACTGGAAGAAAAGGTCTACCATGTTTCTGCTGGCGGCGGGAATATCGAAGTGGAGATCAACGGTAAAAAGGAGATCACCGCCGTGACCCTGAAGCCCGAGGTCGTCGACCCCGATGACATCGAGTTTTTGCAGGATCTGATCCGGGAGGGCGTCAATGAGGCCATCCGTGCCTGCACCGCCGATGCAGAGCAGACCATTGGGGCCATTACCGGCGGATTGGATCTGGGTTTGTAAAAGTTGCCGTCCCAAGGAAAGGAGAGAATCGCATGGATTCCACTGCAGCGCCGCTGCAAAAGCTGATTGAGCAGTTTGCCCGCCTGCCGGGCGTTGGCCGCAAGATGGCCCAGCGGTTCGCCTTTTATGTG
>ENA-UONV01001141-UONV01001141.1-human-gut-metagenome-genome-assembly--contig:-CS4-NODE-1141-length-24874-cov-8.186631_pt1 | contig 24874 bp, 23 predicted proteins | sample MGYA00242461_ERZ724008 | MGnify/ENA metagenome assembly ERZ724008 | reverse complement strand
AAGCTAATGCGGGTCACACCGGCATAGCCGGTGGTTTATTTTGCTGCGATACAAAAATGTCACACGACACTATGGTTAGTATCGTGTGACTTGGGTTAGAGGTACAAGGCTTCGTACATCTGTCTGATGTTATCCGGGACATCCAACCATTCGTTGCCGTTTTCATCAAAGAATCGGATAACGCCGCCTGCGTTGTGCGGATAGTAGTTTGGACCACCTGCAGGTACAAAGCTGACTACAGCATGGTCTGCGATTGTGATATATGGGTTGCGAGTTAAGTGGCTTAACTTTCCGGTGCAGCCGGGGCATTTGATAGCAGAGGCTGTTACAGCGGATGGTGTGGTTGGGGTTGTTGGGTTTGGGTCAACATAGTTTCTTGGTCGTTTGATGCTCACAATCATAGACTTTGCAGGTGAATATAAGTGTTTAGACAGGTATGATTCGGTATAATTGTCTTTGTTTATATTAAGACTGTTTTTGAGATTGTAAGCATCAGATGTTGCGAAGATTCCTTGCCAGTAACTGATGTTGTTTGTGTCTGTTGCTTTTACAACGCACCATTCATGGTTCATTTCTTTAGAAACAATGGATTTTGTTTTGAAGCCAACGGACTTTGCAACATATTGTGCCATTTTAGCACCATCGCTACATACACCTCTGAATGTTCCGGTGTATAATCTTTTCAAACTGTTGTTCATGTTTGAACTCAGTAAATAATCGTGATTTGTACGGTCGTATGTCATTCGACTTCTGAGGTATACCTCTAACACCAGTGCTCTCTTCTGAGATGGAGTGTATTTTGCAATCACTTCGTCAATCGTGAAGCTATCTGGTGTTTTCACAACATTTTGATTGATGTCTTCGTAATCACAGTGGAGTCTGAAAATGTATTTCACACTGTTGTTTTTCTTCTCCAGTTTGGTCTCCCACTGAGAGATGGCAGTACGCAGACCTTTGTCTGGGTCAGCAAGCATTGGTTTCAATTCTGCTTTGATTTTGTTCAGATAGTTGACCTCTGTTTTGAGGTTGACTTTCTGAGTTCTGCCGTTTTTGAAGTAGATTTTGATTGTCTGCTTCTTGCCACGGTCTGTGCCAGAGACTTTGATACGATATTTTCCGGAAAGGACTTTTACCGAAAATGCTTTGTTTTTGCTGACTTTCTTTACTTTCTTAATCTTGTTGTTCTTAGCGTAAGTTTTGGATTTACCCTCAACAACTTTGATAGTTTTTGTCTTATACGGCTTTTTGGTCTTTGCCTGTGCAGATACAGAGAAAGAACCTGTTAAGATGAGTGCTGTAAGCACTGTCAGTAGTACGCCGTAGAGTTTTGTTGTTGTTCGTTTCATAATTATCACTCCTTTTTAATTTTAATGTTTGAGTTGTTATTCAATCCAGACCCATTGTGCGGAGTCAACCGGAATCAGTTCCCCTGTTTTGAGGTTTACTGCGTTTCGATAGTTGATATTGCCGTCGGTTTGAATCCGGACGGTTTCGGTTTTCATGATATCTTCATCCCATTCCGTTTTGCATTTTGAACCAATGGGTATGCTTTCAAATCTAACTCGTCTTATGATTCTCAACTCCTTTTTTCGTATCTGTGACTGTTATTGTCACTTTTTTCCCCGCCAACGAGGGACTCGTTGGACTTGTAGCCAAGTATTGGCATTTTTAGGGTATCGTGTCTATAGAATCTCTGAGTCGTTGGCAAAGGATTCCGATGGCTCTACGCAAAGCGTATGAATGGTGTTTGACATTCTCATTACTTTTGTATGACGAGTACCCATGATGATTTTCATGTTGCGGTTCTCAAAAGTCTTGTTGTCCTTTGGGATGTACTCAATGATGTCATCCAGTGTGAACTTACGGTCGTTATGGTTGTATAATTTGTTGCCGTACTGGGTGTTGCAAAATGTCGTTGCCATTTTACGCAGGTAGGTGAGGACGTCCACTCTGGTTGTTCCTCTCTTGGCGAGGATGGTGAGAGAGGATATTTCTGGCGTGCTCAATATATTAAGTATATCAATTGTAAGAATCATTGTCAATTTTACTTAGAACGACAAGGACAGCTTCCATTTGCAAACTATAAAAAAATAACAGCACTGCATGTCGCTTATACAACATACAATGCCGTTATTTTTACTTCCATCGATACACTAAACAACATATATTTCCGTATACGATAATATCGAACGGAGAGTTCGACTTGTTTAGCTTTAGTGGACCTGGCGGGAATCGAACCCGCGTCCAAACCGGAATCCCATGTACTTCTACTATCATAGTTCATTTTTTTACATTCCCTCCGCCTGACGAGAATGAACACCCTTCAGGTTTTAGTAGCTTCATGATACGCCCATGCACGCAAAGCTTAATGCATGTCGTTTCCTACATCGTTGATGCCTGGGTCTTAAAGTGTAGGTGCCTTAAGTCAGACAGCTGCCATTAGGCAGCGTATGCTAAATTATCTTCAGCGTTTAATTTTAATCCATGTTTTAACGTGGTCACGGTCCACGGATAGCTTCTCCATCTTCAGCCGGCCTGTCGAAACCAGTACAAGCCCGTACTGTGATAGCAATCATAGCAGAACTATCACACTTTGTCAAGTACTTTTCGGTCTTTTTTTCCACTTTCTGTATGCGGAAGTTTTCCCACTATCTTGCAGCAAAACGGCAACTCATAATTGGCAAGGGTTTGTTTCAAATATGCATAGATTTTTTTCTCTCTTTCCGTCAAACACAAAGCCTCTCTGTCACATACTGTCACCCATGCCGCTGCCCGCTTTTCTCCATCCTTTTCTACGACCGCAGCAATTGCCTCCTCGATAAACGGAATGTCTTCCAAGGCTCTTTCTATCTTAAGAAGCGACACCTTCCGTCCCCGTATGCTGACGATATCGTCTTTTCTTCCATCAAAATACAGATTTCCTGCCGCATCCATATGGCCAAGATCTTTGAGGCTGAACGGACACAAGACGCCCTCCACATGATAGGGTGTCGTAACAAAGATCTCACCGTCTTCAACCGACACCTGCACACCCGGGAACGGTTTCCCCACGCAGTTTTTCTCCTGTGTCATCTGATCCTGCCGAAGATACGTGATATAATTGAGTTCACTGGCTCCATAATAAAGAACGATACCGGCATTGGGAAAACAACGGCGTAATTTTTCTGCCTCTTCGCTTCCCATACTCTGGGATCCGGCAAGAATATGCCGAACTGTCGTAACTGGCTTCTTGATACACTGTGGAAGAAACAGGAGTTTACGAGGGATCAGATACACCACATCCGTCTTATATGTTTCCATCCATTCCGCCCATCTGCGGGGATCAAATACATTGGCTGCAACCATCGTCGCACCGATGGAAAACTGTGCCATATAAAGATTCAGATTGCCGGTGAACGCGAGACTCCCCTGAGCAAACATCCGGCTTTCCGGAGTCACTCCAAAGATCTCATTTTGAACCGGAAAAAAATCCGCCCAGCTCTCGTACCTTCGATAAAGTACCTTCGGCACTCCGGTACTCCCTGAAGTCATCACTGCCATACAGGCCTTTTCTGGCACTTTTCCAATCTCCGGCAGATTTTTCGCATCCTCCGGCACAAGAAGCGGAACCTTTCCTGCCGCCTGACAGCCAAAGAAAGAAATGAGCTGATTCAAAATCCGTTTTTCACGAAAAAAGATCACTTTTTCCTCCGGATGCTCCTGCATCAGCCGGTTTCCCAGATTCTGTGACAATTGTGCCAGTTCTCCATACGTATATTCTTTTCCTTCTTCCACAAGGGCAAGACGGTCTGCCTCCTGCTCCCGTATCATATCATAAAAATTTCTCATTCTCCCCACACTTTCTTCCATAAAATGGCAGTCCCCTGTCCACCGGCAGCCGCAATTGCGTTCACTCCATACACGTCATTTTCCATGCACTGCTGCATCCGCTTCGCCAGATGCAGCGTAAGGATGCCCCCGGTCGCTCCATAAGGATGACCGTATGCCAATGCCCCGCCACAGGCATTGTAAACCGGTACACACGCCGGATATTTTTTGGCAAACAATTCATCAATCACCGCAAATGCCTCATTGCACTCATAGGCGGCAATCTCTTCCGGGTGCACTCCGGTCTTTTCAAACAATTTCTCCAATGCTTTGTTCACAAGCAACGGCGGCATTTCCGGATTTCCTGCCACTTCCACCATATCCACATAACGAAGCCACGGTTTCCAGCCCTTCCTTTCGGCATAGGATTCTGCACACAGCACGACAAAAGCCGCACCATCCTGCGTACCACAGGCATTTGCCGCCGTCGTCACTCCATTTTCATAAAGAGTGGGGATCTTTTCCAAAAATGCCTTCGACAGAGTCCGCCGGATCCCCTGATCACATTCCTTTTTCATTCCAAGCGGAAGGATAATGTCTCCAAACACTTCCGCGTCTCTGGCTTTGACCGCCAGTTCATGGCTGCGCAGTGCCCAGGCATCTAAGGTTTCTCTGGAAATATCTGACATTTTTGCCGTCTTTTCCGCTCCCCAAAGCATCGCATCCTGCCGCCATTCTCCGGGCGAGAATTTTGCTGCTGTATAGCTTTTATCTCCGCTGTATTCCGGGTGATTTTCCGAAACCATGCGCCTCGGTGCCGTTGAGGAACTTTCTGCCCCGCCGGCAAAGATCACCTTCTGCTGGCCGCTCCCAATCTTTGCTGCCGCCATAACAATCGCTTCCATTCCGGACGAACACTGGCTGTCGATTGTAAAAGCCGGAATCTCTTCCGGTATCCCGGATTCTAACGACATCAGTCTTCCGATATTTCCCCCGGCTCCCACCGCATTTCCGGCGAGTACAAGATCCGGCTTTCCGTAGTTCTCTGATAATTTATGTAAAATATGTCCGCCGAGTTTTTCCGCCGGAACATGCCGGTAGATTCCGTTTTCCTTGCCGATATAGGTGCGGTATCCGCCTACGACAACCACATTTTCCAGCATATCTCTTCCTCCTTTGTCCGGGCTGTAATTTCCATCCCTTCCCGGGTTATCCAAACCGGCTGTGAAGCAAACACAGGCTTGTAAAACCGCATTTTAATCTTCTTCCACACCGTTTTCTGTTTTTCACATTCCAAAAGCATCGTTTCCAGCATCAAAAGCCCCGGTACGACGGCTTGTTCTCCCTGATGGATGGAATTGGTATCACCGACTGCCTCCGTAAACTTGTGAATATCTGTTACAGACCAACCCTGTTTTTCGGCACCTTCTGCTTGAATTTGAGGGCTTTCCATCCGAGGCAGTTCTTGCACCGGATGTGCCTCTTCCATCCGGGATCCCAAAATCTGCTCCACGGTTTCTTTTGGACGGATCAGTTTCATCGTCATTTGCTTTCCATTTTTTGTCAGTTTTAGTGTGGCATAACGGTCTCGCTTTTTTTCTTCGCAGCCAGGCAGCTCTTCCTTGATGCCCCGCTCCAATTCCACCTGAGCGATCTCATACCCATCATACCCCGAAAAAACAGAAAATCCTCCTGCCAAGTTTCGAAACCAGTCAAATTCTCTGTCAATCGACAATTTCATATCCCAGTTCTCCTAAAAGTTGAAAATCTGTCTTTACCGTGATTCCCGATGTCGTGAGCATATCACCGGAAATTGCAGCATTGGCACCGGATTCCATACATCCACGGCCTTTGTCTTCCATCAGGCCTCTTCCGCCGGCAAGACGGATAAAGGCATCCGGGAGAAGAAAACGGTAAACAGCCACGATTCGGCGCATCTCGTCCGTTGTCAGACGTGGTTCGTTTTCGTATGGGGTTCCCGGGATCGCATTGAGCATGTTGACCGGAACCGAATGCACACCAAGCCTGCGGACTTCCAATGCCATATCGATACGGTCTTCCATCGTCTCTCCGATTCCCATAATCCCTCCACTGCACACTTCCAGTCCGGCTTCTTTGGCGGCTGTGATTGCTGCAATCTTGTCATCAAACGTATGCGTCGTACAGACATCCGGGAAATACCTTCTCGACGTCTCTAAATTGTTATGTACTCTTGTAAGACCGGCTTCTTTTAATTTGCCGAAAGCTTCCTTGTCAAGAAGACCAAAGGAGCCGCATACGTGAAGATTCGTCTCTTTCCGGAGTTTCTTGATACACTCGCACATCTGGTCTACTTCTGCTGTATTCAGCCGTTTTCCGGATGTTACGATCGAATATCTCCGCACGCCCTGGCTTTCTATCTTTTTTGCATCTTCCAAAATCTCTTCCGTGGAAAGCAGTGGATAATTTTCCACTTCGGTCTTATGGCAGGCTGCCTGCGCACAATATTTACAATTCTCCGAACATCTCCCGCTCTTTCCATTAATGATCGTACACATATCAAATTTATTATCACAAAAGGCTTTTCGGATCTCATCTGCCGCCTTGCATAATTCATCCAGATCCACGGTCAGCAGTTCCATCGCCTGTTCTTTTTCCAACTTTTCTCCTTTTAACACCATTTCCTTATACATTTCAATCTTATTGTCCATGACATTTCCTCCTGAAAACATTGATATTTATTATCAGGTAACTATTCAGGACCGCTGTGCAAAAACAATGGATTGTCGTGCTTGCACGTAAGAAACATTGTTTTCTGAATAGTTACATTATCAGTATAATAGGCTCCGTCGTTAATGTCAACCTTTTCTCAAAAGCAGGTTGACATTTCATTTTATCCTCGTTATAATGGAGCAAGAAAATAACTTTTTGGAGGACATTATGAACGAACAAACACAAACAACTCAGACAACAGCAAAATCTGCACATTCCGCGCAGTCTCTTGTGACAATCGCTTTAATGGCAGCGGTACTGTGCGTATCTGCTTACATCAGTATTCCCCTGCCAAACGGCTCCCACATTACGGCATTGAATTTTATCGTAATGCTTGTCGCTTTGGTATTTTCCATACGGGAATCCTTTTTGATCAATTTAATCTGGTTTTTACTCGGACTTTTGGGACTTCCGGTTCTTATCGGCGGAGCTTCCGGCATCGGTTACGTGTTAGGGCCATGGGGTGGTTACAGCATCGCATTTCTTATCGTAGCTGCGCTGGTTCCTCTGATTTGCACACGCAAATACAACCGTATTCTTTATACCATTATCGCCATTCTTTCTGCTGCTTTTGTCGATCTGTTTGGCAGCATCTGGATGATGGTCGTAAGCGATATCGCTCTCGTTCCTGCTCTTGTAGCCGGATTCCTGCCATTTATCGTTTTGGATGTGGTAAAAGCCGTAATCGCAGCACAGATCGTACCACAGATCCGCAAGATCGTACGTTAACACGTAACTATTCAGGATCCAATGTATGAAAATCAATGAATCGACGTGCTTGCACGTAAGAGGCTTTGATTTTCATACATTAAGATCCTAATAGGGCTCCCCTCCCCATATGAGCATTTTTAGCCTTGTCAAAGGCGAGAAAGAACACGAAGTGTTCGAAATGCGAATGCGTGGGAGAGAGGGCCTGAATAGTTATGTCAATACCGGTTTCGCCGGTAAAAAATAATGCCGGCGAAATCTGCTAAAAACCATCCAATCGGAATCGAAATCCAGATTCCCGTCACTCCCACACCGGCGATCATCGTCAATCCATACGCCAGTGCTACTCTTATTCCCAGTGAAATCACCGTTAAGATAACAGATATAACCGGTTTATTAACCGCACGGAAATATCCGTAAAGCAGGAACAATATTCCAATGCCCACATAAAAGGCCCCTTCGATCTGAAGATACCATGCCCCTGCTTCGGATACGGCACTTCCGGCATCCACAAATAAATTCATCAAGGAATGTGAAAAGCAAACAACCAGCGAACTTACGATCACGCAGAAAACCACCACACTCAGTACCGCATATTTTACACCTTCGCGAATCCGCTCTCTTTTTCCCGCACCAAAATTCTGTGCGGCAAATACCGAAAATGCATTTCCAAAATCCTGCACCGGCATATAGGCGATCGTATCTATTTTTACAGCCACCGCAAATGCAGCCATAATAACCGCGCCAAAACTGTTTACCAATCCCTGTATCATCAAAATCCCAAAATTCATTACCGACTGCTGCAAACACGTAAACCCGGACAATGATATAATCTGTTTTAAATTCTTTCCATTCCATCTGACATCTTTTCTCTGCGGCCGGTATTCCGGATACATTTTGATAAAATACAAGCCCATCCCAATCCCAGATATGTACTGCGAGATAACGGTCGCCACCGCCGCCCCGGCAATGCCCGCCCGAAGCGGAATAACAAACAAAAGATCGAGTCCGATATTCAGCACAACAGAAATGGCTAAAAACACGAGGGGAACCACCGAATTTCCCACGCTGCGCAGTACATTGGCATAGAAATTATACAAAAATGTTGCGAAAAAGCCTGCCATCACATATACCAGATACGTCCGCATATCCGCAAAGGTTTCCTGCGGTACCTGAAGCCATAGTATAATTTTATTCATCAATAAATATATCACAGCCATGACAATCAGCGACAACCCGCCGATTGCGGTAAATGACATAACCAAACCATTTCGAAAGACATCCCAGTCTTTTTTTCCGTATGCCATCGAAAAAAAAGCTCCGGCGCCGAGACAAAGTCCAAGGATCACCGAGGTCAAAAATGTCATCAGCGTATAAGAAGCTCCCACTGCCGCCAGCGCCTGCTCCCCGATATATTTGCCGACCACCCACGTGTCGACCAGATTGTATAACTGCTGCATCACATTGCCAAGCATCAACGGCACAGCAAAGGCCCACAGCCCGATTAAAATATTTCCTTGCGTCAATTCTCTTGTGTGTTTCATTTTTTCTCTCTATTCTCTATCTTTTTTATGCGTCACATAAAAGATGACTGCCACATTGCTCTCAATATGACAGTCATCCTTTTTATTGCAAAAACATTTCTTCACACATTTGCTTTCCCGTCTCAGTCTTAAATATCGTTTCGTAAACTTTTCTTATATTTTCTTTTGGCACATTGTCCTCCAGGAAATTTACAAGAAAATCTGCCTCAACAAGAATCTGATAATCAATTCCATCAATGTTGTCATAAGTATGATGATGTGCGATCAAATACTTCACCCGGCGGATCACGCCTTTGGTAATTTCAATCTTCGTCAACAATTCTTCTGCAAGAGCCGGTCCTTCCTGCTCCTGTAATTTTCCATTGCAATCACCATATTTTTCCTCACACACACGAATGCCGATATCATGCGTCAATGCCGCAATTTCGATAACAAAGACATCCCCTTCATCGACTCTTTCCGTTTCTGCGATTAATTTTGCATAACTGTGTACCTTGCAAAAATGCTGGATTCTCTTCGGATCCCCGCGATACAATTTAATCATTTCCAAATGGATTCTGTTAATCATGTTATTCACCTCACCTTATGTACTAACCCTATCATACCATAAATCAACTTAAAAATACAACCCTAAATTCATCCTGCCTTATGCTGTCTTCCCTCCGTATCGATCTCATAATTATCTTTTAAGATCAATTCTGAAATCGGTACAAACTCATATCCTTTCTCTTTCAACGTATTAATCATCATGTCCAATGCCTCCGCCGTATGTTTTGCTCCATTGTGGCACAAAATAATGGAACCATTTCCCAAATGTTTGTGTTCTGTAACGCGGCGCACGATCGTATCGGCATCATAATCTTTCCAGTCCAGCGAATCCACATCCCATTGAATCGGATAATAATTAATCTCCCGGCAAACCCGGATCAAATTGTCATTGTAATCCCCATACGGCGGCCGGAAAAGGATCATCTCTTTTCCCGTCAATGCCTTTACCTTTTCATGTGGTTTCAACAATTCTTCCTTACACTGCCCCGCCGACAGCTGAGACATCTGCTTGTGATTTTCGCTGTGATTTCCCAAATCATGCCCTGCAGCAGCAATTGCCTTCACATCATCCGGATATTTCTCAATCCAGCCTCCCGTCATAAAAAAGGTAACCCGCACATTGTTTTTCTTTAAAATTTCTAAAATTTTAGCCGTGTCCTCATTTCCCCACGCAGCATCAAAACTAAGAGAAATCTTCTTTTCCTCCCCTTTATCTACACAATAGATCGGCAGTTCTTTTGCCGCGATTCCCTGTCCGAGTTTCGTATTCAATGTCGCCACTGTCTGCGGATAAAAATGAATGCTGGTAGCCAGAAGAAGCAGTGAAGTCAGAACGATTGCCCCCACTTTGGTAAATAAGATGAGTTTTTCTTTTTCTATTTCTATTGAATTTGGTTCCATAATAAAACCCCGGCGTTTTTTACTAACTTATGCCGGGGAAATGGGTATTATAACTTATTGTTTATTCCTCCACAATATCCGCCAGTTCAAACCGGATCACTTTTTTCAGATCCTCTAAGCTGAGCTGCACCTGAAATCCGATCTTTCCGCCGCTGAAACAGATTGTCTCCTGCTCTGCTGCACTTTTATCGATAAACGTAGGGAAAAACTTTTTCATGCCGATCGGCGAACATCCGCCGTGGATGTATCCGGTAAGTCCAAGCAGTTCTTTGGCTTTCAGCATCTCTATCTTTTTCTCACCGGCGCAGGCTGCCGCCTTTTTCAGATCCAGTTCTTTTTCGACCGGCACCAGAAATACATAATATTTTTTCGCTTTACTTACGGTAACCAATGTTTTAAATACCGCATCCGGATTCTGCCCCAGCGCTTTTGCCACTTCTGTTCCGCTGATTGCACCGGAATCCACATAATTATGACTTTGATAGGAAATTTTCTTCGCGTCTAACACACGCATTACATTTGTTTTTTCTTCTTTTTTCATCGTAAAAACCAACCTTTCCGACTTTCATTCTAGCACAGAATAAAATCTATAAAAAGCATAATTTAAATCCACAAAAAGCTCTTTACCCGGCAGGCTCCTCATACAAATACTTTCGTATCTCTTCTTCTACTAAATGTTCTCCGATCACGATAACCACTTCCTGGCCCTCTTTGATCGGCTCTATTTTCTTGTTTTCGGTCGTCGCATTTAACTCGATCCAGCTTCCCTCCGGAGTCTTAAAGAACCCTTTCATACGGATTACCTTTCCGCAAGCCGGATTGTTCATAATACGATCCGTAATCTCAGAAATCTTGTCCGAAGAAACCGTCGGCTCCATAAAGTACAGCGTCGAAAATGCGTCTTCGTTTTCGAACCACAATTTTGCAAAACGGTCAGTCGTATAGCCACCGGATGCTATTTTCAAAAAGTCATTGTCTTCCAAAGTTTTCCAGTCTTTTAACAGAATATCTTCCTTCTGAAAACGCCGTTTGCAACCAAACTGTTCCATCGCCGCATTCATCTGATGTATCGTCTGCTCGATACGTTCTGACGTCGTTTCCTGACATTTGCTGAAGACGATCTGCCCGGCACAAGAAATCTGTGTGGCAAAAAGATACTCCGCTTCTTTCGACATTCCTACCGGCATGGAAGCATCCACAATGGCGATCACATTACCAATCTCATACCAGCGTTCGAGCGGATCTTCATGCAAAATATCAAAAAATTCATCGACATCAAAAATCCCGGATGGCTCGATCAATACTCTGTCATATCCGAGCATCCCCATCGCGATCAGTTTTGTCTTCATTCTTCGCCGATGGCAGTCTTTGTCACAGGCTCCCGCAATCATATCCACATCACACGAGTCACTCATGACATCCTGCAAAAGCATCATATCTACATTGACGGCTCCAAAATCATTTTCCAGGATTCCCAGTTTCTTTCCCTGCTTTAAAAAATAGGCCGCATATTTTTTAATAAATGTCGTCTTTCCGGATCCCAAAAATCCGGTAATCAGGTCAATCTGTATCTTACTCTTACCATTCAAGCAAAACAGCTCCCCACGTAAGTCCACCGCCAAAGCCGGACAAGATTAATTTGTCTCCCGCTTCCAAAAGGTTATTTTTATTGAGTTCATCAAGAAGGATCGGAATACTTGCCGATGACGTATTTCCATAATGATCCAGATTCATCGGAATCTTATCCATATCTACTTTAAGACGTTTGGCGATCAATTCCAGAATACGACGGTTCGCCTGATGAAGCACAAAATATTTGATCTCGTCTGCTTCGGTATTCGTCTTTTTCAAAATCTGTTTAATGTATTTTGGCACCGTTGTTACCGCAAAACGGAATACGGCCTGTCCATTCATCTGAATATAATCTTTCTTTCTGCGGCTCTTGTAAAATGGATTCTGGATTCCACGTCCTTTACACGTAAGCACCTCGCCCTGTGTACCATCGGAACCGGTTACACTCGCAAGAATGCCGCCTTTTCCTTCCACTTTACGCAAAATGGCAGCACCGGCGCCATCACCAAACAAAATGCACGTACTGCGGTCAGACCAGTCCACTTCACGCGACAATGTTTCCGCACCGATAACAAGAACCGTTTTTGCCATCCCTGTTTCCAGATAGGCATCTGCTGTATTTAAGCCAAATAAAAATCCGGAACAAGCTGCATTCAGATCAAAGCAGGTCGCACGAATCGCTCCAATCTCTCCCTGCACCTGGCAGGAAGTATTCGGTACATACGTATCTGCCGAAACCGTAGCCACGATGATGAGATCAATTTCTTCCGCCGTCACACCGGCATCTTCCATCGCATTTTTTGCTGCCTGCGTCGCCATATAGGTTGTCCCCTCTTTGCTTCCACTTGACAGCCGCCGTTCTTTGATCCCGGTACGCTGGCTGATCCATTCGTCATTCGTATCCACGATTGTCGACAAAAAATGATTATCTGCTACATTTTCCGGTAAATAGCTTCCCGTTCCAATTATTTTTATAGCCATGTCAATCCTCCAAAAAAATCAAAACATACTTGTATACATAATAGCGACGGCGTCCACCACACTCTTTGCGATACTCGCCGTCGTCTATATTTATTATAAAGTAGCTCATTTTATTTGTCAATCGTAGCAATCAAAACCACATCATCACGGTTTTGATTACTACGTCTTGTCGATTTATCTGACTTCTCTTTTCCGTTAATATCAAAACCCTCCTTACCAAAACATGGTAAAGAGGGTTATCGTTCTAATTTCTATCCATTAAATTAGATTCGTTTCAAATATTCACCGGTACGTGTATCGATCTGAATCTTGTCGCCCTGATTTACGAAAATCGGTACATTTACCTGTGCACCAGTCTCAACCGTAGCCGGTTTGGTAACGTTTGTAGCAGTATCGCCTTTTACACCAGGCTCTGTCTCTGTTACTTCCAATTCTACAAACATCGGTGGCTCTACGGAGAAAATGTTTCCTTTGTAAGAAACCATCTTAACCATATCGTTTTCTTTTACAAATTTCATAGCATCGCCTACGGTCTCTTCCGGCAATGCGATCTGATCGTATGTCTCCATATCCATGAAGTTGTACATATCTCCCTCAGAATACAGATACTGCATATCTTTCTTGTCGATATGCGCCTGAGGATATTTTTCATTTGGACGGAAAGTTCTTTCTACAGCTCCACCATCCACTACATTTTTCAATTTTGTACGTACGAATGCTGCACCTTTTCCTGGTTTTACGTGCTGGAATTCAAGAATCTGGTATACGACACCATCAATCTCAATTGTCAATCCGTTTTTAAAATCTCCTGCTGAAATCATAACAGTTCCTCCTAAATTTTTCTATATGCAGAACTCCTCTGCAAGTATTGTTCTTGATAAAAGCAATATATCTACTCACTATTTTATTATAATTGAATGATTTTTTCAAGAAAAACTTTCTATAGAATTGATATTATTTGCATTTTTCTATAATTTCTTCGGCAATTTCCGTCGCTGACTTTCCATCGGTCGCCACACGGATGGTCGCTGCCTTTTCATAAAATGGGCGGCGTTTTTCCATCAACTGACGGATGTAAGGCACATTCATGTTGCCGTTTAACAATGGACGGTCCGTGCTGTCTTTCACCCGTTCATAGATGGTCTCCGGCGTTGCGGTCAAAAGTACGATATTTCCGATGGCACGTAACTTTTTCACATTGATGTCGCGAAGTGCCATTCCACCGCCACAGGAAATGATTCCCGGCGGAAGGGTTCCCAGTTCATCGATGAGATCTGTCTCTAACCGGCGGAAATACGCCTCGCCTTTTTCCTCAAAAATCCGAGGGATTGGACATCCCTGCTCTTCCACAATGCGCTTGTCCGTGTCCACTTCCGGACGGCCGGTAAGTTCATGAAGTTTATGGGATATCGTAGATTTTCCTACCCCCATAAATCCAATCAGACTGATCTGATCTCCTCCGGCGTAAATCTTGTCAAAGACCTCCGTCATAGCATCCAGTTCAATCTGACCCGGCGCAGAAGCCTTTCCTGCACAGCCAAACGATACGGTTGAGCTATACAGCCCGCCATACAATCTTGACATCTCTCCGGCTTTTCCCATGCTCATCGTGATGAGTGGAAATTCCGGATGCTTTTCATGCATCTTCTCCGTAACAGACAGAAGCCGCATGACATCTTCCCACTGCTCTTCGTCGGATCCTGCCGGCATGCAGGCTGCTTTTCCAATATCCACACCAAGTTCACGTGCTTCTTCTAAAACAGCCGTCAACTCTTCTTCCGAAGGGGTTTTTTCAAAATTATGATACGAACCGATCACTTTTACTCCGCTTTCTTTCGCTTTCGAAACAACCTCTGACACAATATTTTTCCCGCGATAGATTTCCACATCGATATAATCGGTTTTTCCCTCTGTCAAAATCTTACAGATCATCTCTTTATATGGGAAACGGTCTCCGTTGCTTTCGCCGCCTTCGTGCGTCGTACGGATTGTCGTAATCAATTCCTTATTTCCAAGAATTTCCTTCAATTCTTTCGTCACTGCAGGAATCTCTCTTTCATATCCGGCAAAAAAATCCACACGCCATTCCACCATTTCTGCCGGAAGGGTGGCAAATTTCCGTGCGGCATCTGTAATCTCATCCCTCGTTACAGAAGTAATCGGGATACAGATCTTAGGTCTGTTTATCATTGTATTTCCATCCTTTCTTTTGGGGAATGTGTGATATTTTCACAGCCATCTTCCGTGATCACGACGACGTCTTCGATGCGTACTCCGCCAAATCCTTCTACGTAGATTCCCGGTTCTACCGTAATGACCATTCCGGGCTCAATCACACTTTCTTCTCTCGGAGAAAAGCAGGGAGTCTCATGAATTTCAAGACCTACGCTGTGTCCGAGGCTATGACCGAAGCAGTCACCGTAACCGGCCTCTTTTATGACATCGCGGGCAATGGCATCGACCTCTTTTCCGGTCATCCCCGGCTTTATCGCATGCAGTGCCGCCATTTGCGCCTGTAAAACGACATCGTAAATTTCCTTTTGTTTTTCATCGGCTCTGCCATACACGATCGTACGCGTCATATCGGAACAATATCCATTGACGAGACAGCCAAAATCCATCGTCAGAAAATCGCCCTCTTCCAGCACTTTATCCGTCGGCACGGCATGTGGCATCGAAGAATGGATTCCGCTTGCCGCGATCGTATCAAAACTCGTTCCCTCAGCCCCGGCATCCCGCATATAAAACTCAATGTGCGCCGCTACCTGTTTTTCCGTGACAGACGTTTTTTCCCGATAACATTTTGTCAACCAGTCTGTCACTTTGGTAAAGGCCTCATCCCCGATCACCTCAGCTTTTTTTATCGATTCAATTTCTTCCGGTGTTTTGATCTGGCGCATTTTATCTAATTTTTTATGCAGCGGAACAAGTTCCCATTGCTTCAGATTCATCTTTTCAAACAGCGCTTCCAATGTCCGATAGGTCTCTACCGTCATAACGGCATCTTCAAATCCGATGCGAAACGTTTTTTCCGCCAGTTCCGGATGTTCTTTTACAATTTTTTCCACAAGATATTGCTGAATATTTCTCTTATATTCCAGCACTTCAAAGCCTCTGCTCTCCTTTGCCGCCGCAATCGTATAACGGGAATCTGTGAGGATCCAGGCATCTTCTTTGGATACATAGACCAGTCCTTCTCCTGTAAAACCGCTGATATTGCGCATATTGGCAGGGGTATGAACAAGGACCGCATCCAATTTATACTGTTCTAAAAATTCTTTCATTTTGTTGTCATCTCCAATCCGGACTGCTTTTCATACGATTTCAAAACAATCCGCTCCAGATAGCGTTTTAACACAATCTGAATCTCTTCTTTTTTATCAATGGGATTTACGAGCACATTGCGGATTCCCAGCCTTTTTGCGCCCCATACATCGGTAAACAGCTGATCTCCGACAAACAATGTTGTCTCTCTCGTCGTATGCATCTTTTCCATTGCGAGAAGATATCCTTTTTTGCCGGGTTTTCCGGCCTTCCAGACCACGTGTGTGCCAATTTCTTTGTTAAAGCGGTCCACTCTTTCTTTTTTATTATTGGAAAGCAATGCCGTCGCAAAACCGATCTCATGCAGTTTTTCAAACAATTCCACCGCTCTCTTTGTCGCATCTCTGCCATGCTCGACAAGCGTATTATCAATATCAAATATAATTCCCCGATATCCTTTTTCATAATACGTTTCGTAAGCAATCTCATACGCAGAGACGGCGCGCGAATCCGGGAAAAAGCATTCCCACATAAGGCCACCTGTCCTTTCTAAGATTCTATCGATTTCAAATGAATGATAAACTGTTCCGCTACACGGCCGGAATATCCACCATTTCGTACACTCCATGCATTGGCCTGCAGGAGAAGTTCGTCTTTCGACAACCGGATATCCGGATTTTCTGCCGCCAACCCAAGAATAATATCCTCATATTCTTTTCTGGATGGCTTGGAGAAATTGATGCTGACACCAAAGCGGGCCACCAGCGACAATTTTTCCTGCATCGTATCAGAACGATGCAACTCATCATTGGCCATATCCGAGCGGTCACTCCACGTCTCGCGAATCAAATGACGACGGTTCGAAGTCGCATAGATCAGCACATTATCCGGCTTCACTTCCAAGCCGCCTTCAATCACCGCTTTCAAATATTTGTATTCAATCTCAAATTCTTCAAATGACAGATCATCCATATAAATAATAAATTTGTAATTTCGGTTTTTCACCTGCTCAATGATAGCAGACAGATCCTGAAACTGGTGTTTATACACTTCGATCAAGCGCAGCCCCTGATCATAATACCGGTTCAATATTGCCTTGATACAAGTGGATTTTCCGGTTCCGCTGTCGCCAAACAAAAGACAGTTATTTGCCTTTCGTCCTTCCACAAATGCCTCGGTATTGTCAACCAGCTGCTTTTTCTGAATCTCATACCCTACAAGATGCTCCAATGTCACATCACTTGTATGCGTGATCGGAGCCAGATTCAATTCTCCGTTGCTCGTATGTGTCACACGAAATGCCTTATTTAATCCGAATTTACCAACGCCATAAACCCGGTAAAAATTCGTCACAATGTCAAAGAAACCTTCCGCATCTTTTGCTTTTCTCAGTTCTCCCGCAAGTTCTTTTACTTTCTCACTGACACTCTTATTGTATGTATTTTCTGCTTTTGCCATCGAATGATACTGTGTCAATATCGAAAAGCATTTCACTTCCAAAAGTGTCTCAATCGCCTCAAAATCAAAATGGAATAATTTGTAAAAGCACTCCATATCCTGTTTCACAATCTGATTGACACTGGCGGCATCGTCTGTCTTTGCTCCCACTTTTTCACAGATCACACTAAACGGATTTTCATCCGTTGCAAGCAGATAGGCGATGTAGCACTGCCATAAATTATTATCAAAGCCATACTTTGTCGCAAGATCTAAAATGCGGTAGATCTGGTCGTAAAGAGCCCGTACATGAGCTTCTTTCTGTGCACATTCTTTATCTTCTTCTATTTCTTTAAAAATATCACTGAGTCGCATTAAAATTTCATCCTGACCCAGATTTCCATACATGATCAATCTCGATACTTCCCGGTACATGACCTCAACACCTCATCTTTCTTACATCTTTTCCGGTGCACGGAAACCAAGCAGATCGATACACTGCTCCAGCACATTTTTCACTAAGATCAGAAGCTGGATATACGATGCCTTCTGCTCTTCATTCTCATTTGCCAGAATCGAATTTTCATGATAAAAATGGTTGAAGTTTTCACTTAATTCATAAATAAACTGACAGATCTTATGAGGTGCCTTTTCATTGTAAGCAGCTTCCATCATATCCCCAAATTTGGCAAGTGTCAAATACAGATTAGTCTCGCTCCGGCTGTCCGGTGTCATCAGTTTCTCTGCTTCCCCTTTTTCTGTCACACTGCCGCCATTCTGGCTGTATTTAGCCAAAAGGGATTTGATGCGGACGATCGTATACAGAATATAAGGACCTGTATTTCCCTCAAAGGACGCAAATCTCTCGATATCGAAAATGTAATCTTTCGATGCCTGATTGGAAAGATCCCCGTATTTCAAAGCGGCAAGTCCTACTGTCTCGGAGATTTCTCTCGCCTCTGTCTCTTCATAATCACGGTTTTCCATCATTTTCTTATATACTTCTTCATTGATCTGTTCACGAAGTGCCTGCAAACGAAGAACCCCGCCATCTCTTGTCTTAAACGGCTTTCCGTCTTTTCCGTTCATCGTACCAAAACCGATAAATACAAGTCCGACTTCCGGTCTTGTGATCTTCGCTTTCTTTGCCACACGGAACACTTGCGTAAAATGCAAAGACTGGCGTTTATCAGCCAAATAAATGATTTCATCCGGCTGGAACAATTTTTCTCGTTCTACAATTGTAGCAAGGTCGGTCGTTGCATACAGCGAAGCACCGTTTGATTTTACGATCAGGCACGGAGGAAGTTCTTTTTTATCTCCTTCTTCGGTCACATCCACAACCAGTGCACCTTCGCTCATATACGCAAGTCCGTCCGCCTTCATCTTTTCTACCATATCCGGGATGTAAGGCTGGGCATCGCTCTCTTTTTTCCAAAGGTCAAAATGAACGTCTAATTTATCATAATTTTTCTTTAAATCTTCAATCGAAACAGACAAAATATGCTGCCACAAGGCGATATATCCAGGATGTCCTTCCTGCAGCTGCGCTGTGATCTGCTGTGCCTCCTGCATGTAATCTTCATGCTCTTTCGCATATCCGCTTGCATGTGGATAGATCTGCTCCAAGTCCGAAATCGTAAATGGTGCCTCTTTCGGATATTCTCCCGTGAAATTATCATCAAAATACGGAAGTTCCGGCTGACGATGACGTACTTCATTGATGATCAAACCAATCTGTAGTCCCCAATCTCCCAAATGCACATCACCGATTACTTTATCTCCCATAAAACGGCAGATACGTTTTACACTTTCTCCAATGATTGCCGGGCGCAGATGTCCTACGTGAAGTGGCTTTGCGACATTGGCTCCACCGTAATCAATGACTACCGTGCGCTCTTTTTCCGGCGCCGGAATACCAAATTTTTCCTCTGTCATCATGGCTTTTCCAAAATCCACAAGCAGTTTTCCGCTTACGGTTATGTTGATAAATCCCGGTTTTACCATCTCTATTTTTTCAAAAACATCGTTCTCTTTTACGGCTTCTACTACGTTTTCTGCAATCTGAAACGGAGCCATCTTATACTGCTTTGCTGCCGCCATCGCTCCATTACACTGATACTGGCAGAGATCCGGGCGGTTGGAAACGGTTACAAATCCAAATTTCTTCTCATAGCCGGCCTGCTCAAATCCGCCTTCCATCACTTCTTGTAATACATCGATTATTTTTTTCATCGTCTTCTATCCTTTCGTCGCTGTCTTATTCTTCTATCTTAGATGCTAAATCAAGGTTTGTCAATACATCAAAGTAATCTTCAAATGTCTTTTTGCAGCACCCGGCATCTTTGATCACGATGCCATCCACAACCTGTCCGATCAGCGAAAATGCCATCGCCATCCGGTGGTCATCGTAAGTCTCCACTTCTCCCGGGGTGATTTCTCCGGGAGAAATGGTTATCCCGTCTTCCCGTTCCTCACATCGGATGCCAAGTCTGGTAAGTTCTGTCACAATTCCTCGGATCCGGTCCGATTCCTGTCTACGGATATGTTCTATCCCGTCAATGACGGTTTCCCCCTCTGCAAACGGAGCGATTGCCGCCAATGTCATCGTCTGATCGGAAAAATCTGTCATTTTTACATGAATGCCGTGCAATGCTCTGTTTTTTGGTCCTTTTACTACGATGCCATCGTTTTCCTCTTCGACACCGCAGCCCATTTCTCGCAATACATCAAGGAATCGAATGTCTCCCTGCGTACTGTCAGAATGCACATGCATTACCTTGACACGGCTTTCTGTCAATGCCGCAATTCCGTAAAAATAGCAGGCTGCGGACACATCCGGTTCCACCTGATAACTGCCTTTTTCACACCGATACGTCTGTCCCGGAGCCACAAAGTAACTGTTTTCTCCGGTCTGCTCCACATGAACACCAAATTCTTCCATCATCTTCATGGATATGTGCACATAGGATCTTGCATCCCTTGTCCCCGTCAGATGAATCTGCAGTCCCTCGTTGCACATTACTCCGCTGAGAAGAAGCGCACTCAGAAACTGGCTGCTTGCATCGATATTCAAGTCCACTTCCCGCACCCCATTTTCCTCTCTGCCGCAGATGCGGAATGGAAATGCATACGGTTTTTCTAAATATTCAAACGTCACTCCAAGTGCCTCTAGCGCACGCAAAAGCGGCTCCATCGGTCTTGCCTTCATCTGCTCAGAGGACTCCACCAGAAAATGCTCCCCGGAAAGTGCAAGCATCGCTGTCAAAAATCTCGCTGCTGTCCCGGCGCTTCCCACATAGATACGTCGTTCCGGTCCTGTCGGCACACATCCTCCCAGTCCCTCGATTTCTACTTCTTTTTTCTCTTCTTCTATCTTCACGGAGAACCCAATCTCCTCCAATGCTTTCATAAATACACGCGAATCCTCGCTGAAAAGCACTCCCCGCACCAATGTCTTTCCCTCTGCCAATGCTCCCAGCAGCAATGCACGGTTTGTAATGCTTTTGGATCCCGGCACAGTCACTTCGTATGACCGCCCTTTTTTCAATGGTTTGCATTGATAATCCATGAAACTCCTCCATTCTGTGGTCTGATACCTACTATCGTACCATACTTTTGTAAAAATTTCCACGAAATCCGCAAAAAAAGAACCTAAACTTTGAGGTTTCCCATCGTTTAGGTTCTTTTATTCTTCTTTATTTGTAACTATTCAGGCTCTCTATTTGGCAAATGCTTTTACTTTTTCGTAAATGCTGTCTGCGTCCAAGCCATATTTCTTAACGAGTTCTACAGCTGGTCCGGATTCGCCAAAGGTATCATTGATACCGATCTTCATTACCTGTGTCGGGCATTTTTCGGAGAGTACATCACAAACTGCACTTCCGAGACCGCCGATGACAGAATGCTCTTCTACGGTAACCACTTTTCCGGTCTCTTTTGCTGCTTTTACGACCAAGTCTTCATCCAATGGTTTGATGGTATGAATATTGATCACTTTGGCATCAATGCCGTCGGCTGCCAGTTTATCTGCTGCTGCAAGGCACTCGGATACCGGAAGCCCGGTTGCGATAATCGTGACATCTTTTCCTTCACGAAGAACCACACCTTTTCCAAGTTCGAACTTATAATCCGGTGTGTCATTGATAACCGGCACTGCCAATCTTCCAAAGCGAAGGTATACCGGTCCTTCATGCTCAATCGCAGCACGTACTGCTGCTTTCGCTTCAATATCATCAGCCGGATTGATTACTACCATACCCGGAATTGTTCGCATCAAAGCGATATCTTCATTACACTGGTGTGTCGCACCATCTTCTCCTACAGAGATTCCGGCATGTGTCGCACCAATTTTTACATTCAATTTCGGATAACCGATGGAGTTACGAACCTGCTCAAAGGCACGTCCTGCTGCAAACATCGCAAAAGAACTTGCAAATGGGATTTTACCGGTTGTCGCAAGGCCGGCAGCGATTCCCATCATGTTACACTCTGCAATTCCACAGTCGATATGACGATCCGGGAAAGCTTTCTTAAAGATTCCTGTTTTTGTCGCAGCTGCAAGGTCAGCGTCCAGAACTACGAGATTCTCATATTCTGCGCCAAGCTCTGCAAGTGCATTTCCATAACTCTCACGAGTTGCTATTTTTTTCACTTCACTCACAGGGATTCACCTACTTTCTCTAAATCTGCCATAGCCTGTGCATACTGCTCGTCATTTGGAGCCGTTCCATGCCAGCTTGCCTGATTTTCCATGAAAGAAACGCCTTTTCCTTTGATACTCTTTGCAATAATGGCAGTTGGCATTCCTTTGGTTGCTTTTGCTTCATCAAATGCTTTGCGCAATGCATCAAAATCATGTGCATCGACATTGATCACATGGAAGTTAAATGCTTTAAACTTGTCCTCGATCGGATAAGGAGAACATACGTCATCAATCTTACCATCGATCTGCAGACCGTTGTTGTCAACGATTGCCACAAAGTTATCCAATTTACGGTGTCCGGCAAACATAGCAGCCTCCCAGACCTGTCCTTCCTGGATTTCACCATCTCCAAGAAGCGTATATACACGATAATCTTCATTGCTCAATTTTGCAGAAAGTGCCATACCAACTGCAGCAGAAATTCCCTGTCCCAGAGAACCACTTGACATATCTACACCCGGAATGTGTTTCATATCCGGATGTCCCTGCAGATAAGATCCGGTATGACGCAGTGTCGTCAGATCTTCAACCGGGAAAAATCCTCTGTGAGCCAGTGCGGAATAATATCCCGGCGCTGTATGTCCTTTACTCAATACAAAACGATCACGATCCGGTTTTTTCGGATCTTTTGGATCGATATTCAACTCTTCGAAGAACAAATATGTATAAATATCTGCAGCGGACAAAGAGCCACCCGGATGTCCGGATTTTGCACTATGTACAGCAGTTACTATACCCTTACGAACTTCGTTAGCCATTTTCTTTAATTCTAACGTATTCATACACCTATCTCCTTTTAGTTTTATTCACCAAATACAGCTTTATAATCTGCCTGGAATTTTGCAATACCCTGATCTGTCAATGGATGTTTTGTCATCTGCTCGATAACACCATATGGAACAGTTGCAATATCTGCACCAGCCAATGCACAATCTGTAACATGAATCGGATTACGTACACTTGCTGCGATAATCTCAGTATCAATTTCCGGATAGTTTGCAAAAATAGCTGCGATGGATTCGATCAAATCGATTCCCGGCTGTGAAATATCATCCAGACGTCCTAAGAATGGAGATACGTAAGCAGCTCCTGCACGAGCTGCAAGAAGTGCCTGGTTTGCTGTGAAGATCAATGTTACATTAACAGCGATTCCCTCACTTGCCAACACTTTTGTAGCTTTCAATCCTTCCACTGTCATAGGAATTTTAACTACCATATTTTCATGAAGTTTTGCAATTTCTCTACCTTCTGCGATCATGCCTTCTGCATCTACTGTTGTCGCTTTTACTTCACCACTGATTGGTCCGTCAACGATGGATGCGATTTCTTTCAATACATCTTCCTGGCTTCTTCCGCCTTCTTTGGCGATCAAAGATGGGTTTGTTGTTACACCACAGATTACTCCCATATCATTTGCCTTTTTGATGTCTTCAATTTTTGCTGTGTCTACAAAAAATTTCATGTTTAATACCCTCCTGAAAGTTAAATATTTATATCATATGATACCGGGATCTCCCGGTGGAAACTCTCCACATCTTATGCGGACAATTTCCACCTGACCCTTGGAATATCACATAATTTCAAACTCACTACCGATCCCATTTGTCGCACAATGCGTTGATCTGATCGGTAAATCTGGCTGTCTCTTTGTTGCTGAGTCCTTCGTTCTTTCGAATGACTGCCATCAAGCGTTCGCCAGCCAGGAGCAGACGTCCAAATACATCCATTGCACGTTTCTTTGCTCCGTCTTTTTTCTTTACATAAACCGGCTCTGCGATATAGTCAAACTCACCTGTGATAAGATTAAATATCGTACCGCTGTAAGGTGCTGTCGCCGGCAGGCCATGTTCTTTTTCCAGGCATTCTGCGAAGCTGTCGCACACCTGATCTTCTCCATGCACCACAAAGACACGCTTCGGCTGTTTTTCATCAAAACCGGTAACCCAGTGAATCAAACCTTTCTTATCTGCATGTCCGCTGATACCGGATATCTTTACAATTTCTGCCCGGACTTCCACAGGCTCACCAAACAATTTTACATTTGTCGCTCCCTCTAACAAGGAACGTCCAAGAGTTCCTACTGCCTGATATCCTACAAAGACAATGGTACTGTCTTCTCTCCATAAGTTATGTTTTAAATGATGACGGATTCTTCCGGCTTCGCACATACCCGATGCGGAAATGATGACTTTCGGATTGGGATTAAAGTTGATCTCCTTGCTGTCATCACTGGTAATGGAAAGTTTCAAGCCTTTAAAACTCAATGGATTGATTCCATTTTCTACCAAAGCCTTTGCTTCCTCATCAAAACATTCTTTCACATTTTTTCCGAAAATACTTGTCGCCTCTACGGCCAGAGGACTATCTACATATACTTCAAAATTAGGATTTGTTGTAATCAATTCCTGTTCCTTGATCTGGCGGATAAAATACAGAAGTTCCTGTGTTCTTCCTACCGCAAATGCAGGAATGACAACATTTCCGCCACGGGCAAATGTCCGCTCAATGATCTCAGCCAGTTCAGCAACATAATCCGGTGTATCTCCATGATACCTGTCTCCATAAGTAGACTCCATGACTACGTAATCTGCACTGTGTGTCGGAATCGGATCCCGCAGGATCGGCTTATTGACATTTCCGAGATCTCCGGAAAATA
>ENA-UONV01001121-UONV01001121.1-human-gut-metagenome-genome-assembly--contig:-CS4-NODE-1121-length-25215-cov-7.726987_pt1 | contig 25215 bp, 18 predicted proteins | sample MGYA00242461_ERZ724008 | MGnify/ENA metagenome assembly ERZ724008 | reverse complement strand
CATGGGGGGGGGGAAATTTCGATAGAGCGATTCATGGCAGAATAAACGTCCGGTAAAAGAATAAAGGTAATACTTTTTGCCATTTCCACCAATTTTTTCCCGCCAGAATTTTCTGCGGCGAACGACGGAAATATATAATATTTCCGATCCTGTATATCCGGCGGAATATAATCCGCCGCCCCCGGAAACCCTCCGCCGCATGAAATCCGGGCACGAAAAAACGCCGTTCCCGAAACCGGGAAGCGGCGTCCTTTCCTAAACGGAACCCGCTATTTCTTGGCGTAGCGCTCTTCGACGACCTTCCAGTCGATGCGGTCCCAGAGGGCTGCGACAGCATCGGCGCGGCGGTTGCGGTAGTCGATATAGTAAGCATGCTCCCAAACGTCGAAGCACATCAGGGGCTTCATGCCGTAGCGCAGCGGATTGCCGGCGTTCTGCTCGCTGACGATCGCCAGCTTGCCCGACTTGTCCTCCGCGAGCCATACCCAGCCCGAACCGAACAACCCTGCGGCGGCTTTCTCCATCTGGGCCTTCAGCTGGTCGAACGATCCGAAATTTTCGTCGATGGCCTTCAGCAGCGCGCCCGTGGGACGGGTCTGCGCCTTGGGCGAAAGTTCGTCGAAGAAGAATTCGTGGTTCCACATCTGCGCGGCGTTGTTGAAGATCGCGCCGTCGGCCGAAACGACGATATCCTCCAGCGGCTGCTCGGCATAGGGGGTATCGACAATCAGTTCGTTGAGTTTATTCACGTATCCCACGTAATGCTTGTCGTGGTGGAAGCGCAGCGTCTCTTCGGAGACCTGCGGTGCGAGAGCGTCATAAGCATAAGGCAGGTCCTTCGGAGTGAAGCGCACCTGTTTTGCAGTGTCTGTTGCCATAAGCGGTAAAATTAATAGTGAAACAATGAGGTTTAACATAGTCTTCGTCGTTTTTTATTGTTCTTCGAGAGGTTCGAAGGCCCATTTGCCTTCGCCGCAGACCGGGCATATCCAACCGTCGGGCAGATCGTCGAATGCCGTGCCGGGAGCGATGCCGTTTTCGGGATCACCCAGCGCCGGGTCGTAAATATACTCGCAGACGGTGCAACGATACTTTTTCATAGCGCGAAAGAATTAAAAAATACACACCGGCTTTCACAAATATAATACCGATACCAAAGATCTCAAAATATTTTCGTAATTTTGAGTATACGAACAACAAATTACAACCTAAAACGCTCTTTTGTATGACACTTCCGTATGCAGAACCCTACAAGATCAAAATGACCGAGGCCATCCGCACCTCCACGCGCGCCGAACGCGAGACATGGATCCGCGAAGCCAGCTACAACCTCTTCAAACTGCGCAGCGATCAGGTCACGATCGACCTGCTGACCGATTCGGGAACGGGTTCGATGAGCGACCGCCAGTGGGCGGCCATGATGACCGGCGACGAAAGCTACGCCGGCGCATCGTCCTATTTCCGGCTCAGAGAGACCATCTCCCGGCTCTTCGGCATGCCTTTCTTCCTGCCCACGCATCAGGGGCGCGCCGCTGAGAACGTCATCTTCTCGGCGCTGCTCAAAGAGGGCGACATCGTGCCGGGCAACTCCCATTTCGACACCACGAAGGGACACATCGAGTTCCGCCGCTGCCACGCCGTGGACTGCACCATCGACGAGGCGGCCGACACCCAGAAGGAGCTGCCGTTCAAAGGCGAAATGGACATCGCCAAGCTCGAAAAGCTCCTGCGCGAGAACCCGCGCGAGAAAGTTCCGTGCGTGGTGCTGACCATCACCAACAACACGGCGGGCGGACAGCCCGTGTCGATGCGCAACATCCGCGAGACGGCCGAAGTATGCCGCCGCTACGGAGTGCCCCTGTTGCTCGACTCGGCCCGTTTCGCCGAAAACGCCTACTTCATCAAGACCCGCGAAGCCGGTTACGCCGACAAGACGATCAAGGAGATCGTCCGCGAAATCTACACCTATGCCGACATCATGACCATCTCGGCCAAGAAGGACGGCGTGGTGAACATGGGCGGCTTCGTGGCCATGCGCTCCGAGGAGCTTTACAAACGGGCCATGACCTTCAGCATCATGTTCGAGGGCTACGTGACTTACGGCGGCATGTCGGGCCGCGACATGGACGCGCTGGCCGTGGGATTGGACGAGAACACCGAATTCGAACAGCTCGACGCCCGCATCCGTCAGGTCAAACTGCTGGGCGACCTGCTCGACGAATACGGCGTCCCCTACCAGCGTCCGGCAGGCGGACACGCCATCTTCGTCGATGCGAAAAAGGTGCTGCCCAACCTCCCGAAGGAGCAGTTCATCGCCCAGACGCTCGCCGTGGAGCTTTACCTCGAAGCGGGCATCCGCGGCGTGGAGATCGGCTCGATCCTCGCCGACCGCGACCCCGACACGCACGAGAACCGCTATCCGCGGCTCGAACTGCTGCGTCTGGCCATCCCGCGCCGGGTCTATTCGGACAACCACATCCGCGTGATCGCCGCCGCCTGCCGCAACATCTACGAACGCCGCGCCGAAATCACCACCGGCTACCGCATCACGTTCGAGGCGCCGATCCTGCGGCACTTCACCGTGGAGCTGGACAAAATCTGACGCCCTGAATCCGGCGGTCAAACAGCCGCCGAATCGCCGGCTCTTCCGTAAAGACGCCCCGGCGCAAAACACGCCTTGCGCCGCAAACAACGCTGCAACACTCCGGTTGCAGCGTTGTTTCTGCCGTAAAAACCAAACGGCTTCCACCTCCGAGCAGGCTTCCGCCAGCCAAGCCCCGCACCGTCTCCGCTCCATTCCGTTCCGGCTGTCCGGCTCCGTCTCACTTGTCCGGCTCCATGCCACTCTGCATTCCATTCCGCTCCACCCTATCCCTTCCCGCCTCATCCTGCACCTCCGGCCCATTCCCTCCCGCGCACCTTTCCGCCCCCTCTCCCTGTTCCTTCCCGCAGCGCGCGGCTCAACCCGCTCCTCCCCGTTCACTCCCGTTCCGTCATTCACCCGGCTACGCCCACCGAAATTATTCATCGAAAAAGCAGAAAAATGCGCCGATTTTTTTGTTTTTTCATTTCCTCGCCCTATATTTGTCCTACAAATAAGATTATTCTATTCAATACCTACCCATTCATTACCGACAGGACTAACTAATACTCAATAATCATGTTCAAACTATCCGGACTCATTCCCGCCGTCTTCACGCCGTTCGACAAAACGGGCGCAATCAATTTTTCGCAAATCCAGCCCTACGCCGACAAACTCATCGCCGAAGGGGCCTACGGCGTCTTCGTCTGCGGCTCGACGGGCGAATGCACCTCGATGACCGTCGCCGAGCGCAAGAGCGTGCTCGAAGCGTGGACCAAAGCCGTAGCAGGCCGTATCCTCATCATCGCCCACGTGGGCGGCACCTGTCAGGCCGACTGCATCGAACTGGCCCGCCATGCCGCCGGACTGGGGGTAGACGCCGTAGGCGCCGTCGCCCCGTTCTACCTCAAACCCGGCTCGGTCGAAGAACTGGTGGCCTTCTACAAACCCATCGCCGCCGCATGCGCTCCGCTGCCCTTCTACGCCTACCACATTCCCTCGATGACGGGCATCAACCTGCCGATGATCGACTTCCTGAAGAAAGGCTCGAAAGAGATTCCCAACCTGAACGGCATCAAGTTCACGTCGAACAACTTCATGGAGATGATCGAATGCATCCGTTTCGACGGCGGCCGCTTCGACATCCTCAACGGGTTCGACGAAATGCTGCTCTGCGGCATGGCCGTCGGCGCGCGCGGCGGCGTGGGCAGCACCTACAACTACTCGCTCCGCACCTACCAAAACATCTACGACGCCTTCATGGCCGGCGACCTCGAACAGGCCCGCGCGGCGCAGCAGGAGTCGGTGGACATCGTGCACGTGATCATCAACCACGGCGGCGGCATCCGCGGCGGCAAAGCCATCATGAAACTCGTCGGCATCGACTGCGGCGACTGCCGTCTGCCCCTCGCCCCCTACACCGAGGCCGAAATAGCCCGGCTGGACGAAGAACTCCGGGCGATCGGTTTCAAAAAGTAGCCCGCATACAGAGCTGACAATCAACACGCACAGCTCTCCGGCAGATTCCGTTCCGGCGGTCGGTTCGTCCGGCCGGTCCGGAACGGAATAAAACATGCACTACCCGCTCCGTACAAAACATACGGCGGCAACCGCTTCAGCAGGGGGCCTCTCACGCCCCGACAAAAGACAACGATATTCGTATTATGTTTACGACAACCACATACAGATGGAAGGACCGAAACTGGACAACCGCAACACCACGCTCGTAGACAGCGTCGAGGAGAGCCTGATCCGCTTTTTCAAGGAGCAGGGACTTCGTCCGGGCAGCAGCATCCCCAACGAAGCCGAACTTGCGGCCTCGCTGGGCGTCGGACGCCCGGTGCTGCGCGAAGCGCTGAGCCGCTTCAAGATGACCGGCATGATCGTCTCGCGCACCAAGAAAGGCATGGTGCTGGGCGAACCGTCGCTGCTCGGCGGCATGAAGCGGTGCATCAATCCGCTGCTGATGAACGAATCGACGCTCTGCGACATCCTCGAATTCCGCGTGGCGCTCGAAATCGGCATCAGCGACAACATCTTCCGCAACCTCACCGACGCCGACGTCGCCGAGCTGGAAGAGATCGTCGAGATGAGTCAGGTCATCGGCAACAACAAATACGCTCCGGTCAGCGAACACCGCTTCCACACCAAACTCTACGAAATCACGGGCAACCACATCATCACCGAGTTTCAGGACATCATCTACCCGGCGCTGGACTTCGTCAAGGAGCAGTCCCGCGACTTTTTCGAGCCGATCGAGCGGGAGCTGAGCGAAAACAGCGAACCGGTGACCCACCGCCACCTGCTGGACTTCATCAAGCGCGGCGATCTGGAGGGTTACAAACACGCTATCGTCGAACACTTCAGGCTCTACACGATCTACCTCGAACGCCACAAGCGCTAAACGTCCGGCGCGGCATTCCTCCGTACACAAACCGCCCCGGCCCGTTCCCCAATAAAAAAGCGAACCCCCAAGAGTTCGCTTTTTTTCATCCGTCCACCTGCCGGCACCATCGCCGGCGCGGCGAATCCGTCCCGGCGCTAACACCGGAACCGCAGTCCCCTGCCTGCGGACGCTCCGCAAAGCGGGGACCGGCCGTTACCGGATGCCGTACTTCTTCAAAATCTTCACGATCCGCGGCTGAATGGCATTGGCCCAGCGCCAATAGCCCAGATCGTCGGGATGCGTGCCGTCGAGCGAGGTGATATGATCGGTCCCGGTCAAGTCGGGTTCATCGACGAAATAGATGTCGTCGTAAACCTTGGCCGCCTCTTCGAAGACCGTCCGGGCCGCCCGGCGCTTCTCCTCCTCGCGCGCCCGCTCCTTGAGATCGAAATTGGCCCGTTCGCGGTAAATCGTCTGCAGGAAGATCAGCGGAACGGCGGGATGCGCTTTCCGGATCGCCGCGACGAACGGCAGGAACCGTTCGCGGATCATCTCCGGCCCCGGATTCGAGAAGGCGTCCACGACGATCGCATCGCAGGCGTTGTCGCCGATGATTTGGGCGAAAGATTGCTGGAGTTTCGAATTTCCGGAGACGCCCAGACTGATGAACTGCAGTCCCGTGTTGCGCTGCATGATCATCGGATAAGACATGCCCGGCCGTCCGGTGCTCGTGCCGTGCGTGAAACTCGACCCGAAAATAATGATCCGATGACGGAAAGGATTGGCCGAAGCCTCGATCCGCGCCCCCTCGTCGATTCCGATCTCGATGCGGCCCAGCTCGCTGAAAAGCGGCAGGTAGAGCAGGCACTCCTTTTCGCTGTCGTCCATATTGCGGACCAGCACCAGCTCCGCGTCCTCATTCTTCGGAGCGTTCGACCCGGCGTACAGCCATCCGCCGTCCTTGCGGATGTAGAGGTCGTACCCGGTCTGGGAAACCCCCGTCGTACTATGGCGGACCATGCTGTAATTCAGATAGTGCGTCCGCACGGCGATCTGCGACGAATTGGTGCGGAACACCAGCGCCATACCGGCCGGCATGCGCAGCAGGTTCGCTTCGGCCTGCGTAAGGTCGTACTTGTCCGTATCGACCCGGTGATAGCGGTTTTCCGTCGGACCGAGCTTATTGACCAGTCCGAGCTGCTCCGCATCCACGAATTTCAACTGCGCCGAAGCCCCCGCAGCGGAGAGAAGCAGCGCCAGCAAAGAAAAAACAAAACGTTTCATAAAAATCCTCTATTTTTTTAAGTTCCGATCGAATCAATTCCGCTTCGCGAACTCTCCGGCCGCAATGCCCGTCACCCCCTTTTGGTTTCTGAGCACCCGGTGCAGCGCCCGCGACATCCGCCGCTCGACAGAGCCGAACCGCGGCTCCCCGGCCAGATTCCGCCGCTCCGGTCCACCCGGCGACATATCGTACAACTCGCACTCCGCCACGCGCCCCGTCAGATCGACCCACTCCGTATAGGTCCATCTCCGGTCACGAACGGTATAGCCCATGTAACGCCGCTTCTTAAGGCTCGTAAGCGCCGGATAAGGGCGCTGAAACTGACTGACGGCATAGCGTTTGCGCATGCTCCGCCCGTCGAGCAGCGGCCGAAGGCTCCGCCCCGAAACGCCGTAACGGTCCTCGATGCCGCACAGGTCGAGCAGCGTGGGATAGACGTCCAGAAACTCCACGACCTCCTCCACCTCCCGGTGACGCGGCCGTCCCGCCGGCTTTATCACCAGCGGCGCACGGCATGCGGCTTCATAAACGGTCGATTTGCACCACAGCTCCTGTTCGCCCAGATGATAGCCGTGATCGCCCCAGAGGACGATCAGCGTATCGTCGTAAAGCCCCAGCTCCTTCAGCCGGTCCAAGATCGCCCCTATATTGTCGTCGGTAAACGAAACGCATGCGTAATAGGCCCTGCGCAGCTCCGCCTCCTGCTCCGCAGAGAGCGGCATGAGGTCCGGAATGTCGGTGTACCCGCGCAGCTCCTCGCTGTTGTGACAGGCGATCTCAGGCGCATTTTCGGGACGCGCCCGGAGCGTGTCCGCCAAGGCGAAATCCCGGCCGGCATAGAGTTCCCGGTAGCGTTCGGGGGCGCAGAAGGGCAGATGAGGTTTCAGGAAACCCACGGCGAGGAAAAACGGCTCGTCCGAACGGCTCAGCTCTTCGAGCCGGGCGAGCGCCTCGTTGCGGATCTTCACGTCGAAATAGAGACTGTCCGGCACATCCGCGAACTCCACGGCCCGCGCCTTCTTTCCCGTCTTGTTGACCGCCAGCTGATACTCCTCGTTGCGCGAATACTCGTACAGCGACGGACGCTCGCTCCACGAACGCTCGTCCAGACTGTTTTTCGTGCCGTGGAAAATCTTGCCCACGCCCCGCGTTTCGTATCCCGCCTCGCGGAAAGCCTGCGGCAAAGTCACCACGTCCGGCACCTTGGCCCGCATCCATGTATTGAGTTCCGTCACCCCCACCTCTTCGGGCCGCAGTCCCGTCAGCAGCGACGCGCGCGTCGGGCCGCTGACCGCCTGCTGGCAGTAAGCGCGCCGGAAAACCGCCCCGTCGGCCGCCAGCGCGTCGATATGGGGCGTCCGCGCCACCCGATCGCCGTAACAGCCCAGCGCGGGCTTCATGTCGTCCACGGCGATGAACAGCACGTTTTTGGGCCGCACCTTGTTCCGGGCCGCAGCGTCGGCTCCCGACACGAGCAGCAATCCCAGCAAACCGTATTTCCGCTTCATAATCGTTCCGAAGATCAGTTTTCCAACACGCGGTCCACCACCAGCTGCCGGAATTCGGGCGACAACATGGCGAAATAGGCCGTGAATCCCGTCACGCGCACCACCAGATCGGGGTATTTCGACGGATCGGCGTGCGCCGCGAGAATCGTCTCGCGGTCCATGATATTGGCGTTGATGAGCGTACCGCCCATCTCGAAATGCGCCTTGATGATCCCTTCGATCAGCGCAATGCACTCCGCGCCGGCCAAAGAGGGATCAAGTTCCCACTGCATCGGCGCCGTATTTCCGTAACCGGGCTGTATCTCGGCGACGGCCGTCGCCAGCGAAAGCGACGCATCGTCCACGGCGAACCCCGCGCAGGGATTCGCTCCGTGCGAAATGGGCGTTCCGGCCCGCCGGCCGTTGGGAGTCGCCCCCACATGGAGTCCGAACCCGACGGTATTGGCCCACGAGAAGAAACCGGGAATGAACTTGTAACGTCCGTCGGCCGAGGTCTCGCCCCGCACGGCCGCGGTGAACTCGTCACGGACGGCAAGCGCCCACTTGCGGCCCAGCGAATCGGCCTGTCCGTAACGCTGGCTGCGGCCCAGCAGCGTCCGGTATTTCGTCCCCTCCTCACACTGGAAGTCGCTGTCGAGCAGCCGGTCCATCTCCTGCCACGTCAGCCTGCCTTCCCGCTCGATGCGCTGTTCCAGCGCGGCGAACGAATCGGCCACCACGGCCAGCCCGGCGCCGTCGATCGCAAGGTTGTAATATTCCGCGCCGCCGTCCGAGACGTCGCGGCCCTTCTCGATCGGGCCGTGGCTCAGCAGGTTGAGCAGCAGCTCCGGCTCGTTGAATTTCTGATATTTCAGGTGATGACAGATTCCCTCGGCCGCCGTCCGCACCGCTTCCCGAAGATGCGACGCGAACGAACGCCACAACCGCTCCGTAGTCCGCCCGGCGTCGGCTTTCGACTCGCCGTAGGCCACTTCGAAGACTTTGGCCAGATTCACCTTCACCAAGTCGTTCATCGTATACTCCAGCCCCGGCAGCGACATCCAGTTGCACCCCACGGCGATACGCCGGCGCGCCAGCCGTTCGTCGAATCCGTTGCGCATGAATCCGGCCACCAGCGCCTTGTCGCCCGAAAAACGGGGCCAGCCGTTGCGGTACTTCACCAGACACTCGACGCCGTAGCGCAGCAGCTTCGGATCGAGACCGTCATGCACGCGGATCGTGATATTGAGCGACGAATCGACCTTGCAGGCCGCATCCAGAATCAGGAACGAGATCGCCGAAGTCTGGTCCTTCCCGTCGGCATCGGGACCTCCCAGCTGCCAGTAGACGGGGTCGTTTATCAGCAGGCAGGCCAGATAGTAGACCGCCTCGGCGTCGGTGATGCGTCCCGCCGCGATGTCCCGCTCGTAGAACGGCCGCAGCAGCGCGTCGATCTGCCCGCCGGCGCCGTCCCGGTTGTAGGTCCGCGACGCCAGATGAAACCACACGATCCACTGGCAGGCTTCCCGCAGGGTCTGCGGCGCCCCCTCGACGATGTTTTCATTGGTCCGGGCCATCTCCAGCAGGTTCTGCCGGCGGCGTTCGTCGCGCTCTTCGGCAGCCAGCCGCCGGGCTTCGTCGATATGGCGGCGAATCCACCCCTGAATGCTCCGGATCGCCCGCTCGTGCAGGTCGTAGAAGTGCTGCTGTTCGGCCGTGCCGTTGACCGCCCGATAGCGGGCGATCTTGTCGAGCAGTCCTCCCCAGCCCAGCCGAAGCCCCATCTCGTAATCGGGGGCGAAGTGGGCGTCGTCGCCGATGCCGTGTATGATGTCGTAACGTTCGATCCGCTCGCGCAGATAATCGTAGGGATAGTCCGGATTCCACTTATTGGGGCGCATCTTCGACATGAAATAGCACCAGCGCCCCGCCAGCGCGTCGTCGGGATCGACGTAGACCTGATGGACATCCATCAGGCTGCAAAAATTCCCGGTCCATGCGTCGAACCCGTAGAACGAGCCGTCCGCATGGTTCGGAATAATCCGCCACACCCCTTCCCGCGGGACGATCCTGCCGTAGTCGTCCTCGTCCAGAATGCCCTCCTTTTCGATCTTCTCCTTGGTCTGCCGCAACTTTTTCGCTTTCAGCCGGGCAAGTTCGCCGTCGTAATTCGCATGTGCTTCCATAAGCATCATTTCGTTATCTTAAGTATTGATTTTGCAAAACTCCGCAGCGTCTCGAACCGCTCTTTCGAAAGTTCGCGCGCTCCGGCCAAAGGATTCTCCATGCCGCACGCCGCGAATTTGTCGAATCCGAGCGTATGAAAACGCAGCAGTTCGTACCCCAACAGCCGCTCCTCGAAGGGCAGCAGCATGCGGCAGATATTTCCGATCTCGGTCTCGTTGTCGTTCACTCCGGGTACGACCGGCGTGCGGACGACCACTTTCGCACTGCTCCCGACCAGCCGTCCGAGATTCTCCCGGATACGCTCGTTGCCGACGCCGGTCATCTCACGGTGAAGCGCCCCGTCGAAGATTTTGAAGTCGCACATCCACTCGTCCACCAGCGGGAGCAGCCGCTCCACGCACTTCCATTCGGCCAGCAGATTGCTCTCGACGGCCGTCGCGATCCCCGCCTCGCGGCACAATGCGAAAAACTCGGCCACGAACTCCGGCTGCAACAGCGGCTCACCGCCCGAAACCGTCACGCCGCCGCCCGTCTGCCGGAAGAAAGGCAGGTCGCGCGCCACGCGCCGCAGGGCTTCGCGCGCCTCGATGCGCTCCCCGACCAGCGACAGCGCACCCGAAGGACACGCCCCGACGCAGTCGCCGCAGACCGTACAGTTCCTGCGGTCAATCCGGATACCCTCCGCCGTCAGGCTAAGGGCCGACGAGGGGCACGCTTCCAGACACGAGCCGCACCCGATGCACCGTCCCGCCGTCTGCTGCAGCTGCACGCCGCCGCTCCACGTCTCCGGGTTGTGACACCAGCGGCAGCGCATGCCGCACCCTTTCAGGAAGAGGGTCGAACGAATGCCCGCACCGTCGTGCACGGACATCCGCTGAATGGTCGTGATCGTCCCTTCCATTATTTTCCGCGTCCGAAAACGAAACTCGAAAGATAACCGATCAGGAAGCACGAAGCCAACCCGATAAATCCGTAGAGCAGGAACGAAACGTTCGAATAGCTGTTGACGATCAGCAGGATGACGATGCTGCCGACAAATCCGGCGAAGGCGCTCCGCGTGCCGATCCGCTCGGTGAAGATACCCATCATAAACAAACCGCCCAGACCGCTGGTCAGCAGGCCGAGGAAAAAGTTGAACTGATCCCACAGCGAAGCGATGTCGAACGTGGCGAGCAGAATGGCCATCAGCAGTCCCAGACCGCCCACGACGATGCCCGACAGCCGGGCGAAGCCCATTGCCTGTTTGTCGGTCGCGCCTTTTCGGAAGCGGCGGTAGAAATCCTCGGTCAGCACCGTCGCCGTGGAGTTGATATTGGCCGAGAGGGTGGACATCGCCGCCGAGAAGATCGCCGCGATCAGCAGTCCCGCGATGCCTACCGGCAGGCGGCACATGATGAAATGCGGGAAGATCGAGTCCGTATTGGACATCCCGACGCTGAGCAGTTCGGGCTGCTGCTTGAAGAAGACGTAGAGCGCCGTGCCGATCATGAAGAAGATCACGGCGATCGGAATGCTCAGGAATCCGTTGAGCCACAACCCCTTTTTCGTACCGGCCGTATCCTTGACCGTGATGTAGCGCTGGATCACCGACTGATCGCTCGTGTAAGCCAGCAGCTGATTGGCCAGACCGCCCACCAGCGTCACCCAGAAGACCGGCTGCGTCAGGTCGAAAGCGAAATTCAGAATATTGAACTTGTCGTCGGTCACGGCGACGTCGACCATGCCCGAAAATCCGCCCTCGATGCCGCTGATCAGGTACACGAGCGACACGAGCGCGCCTCCCACGAGGATCACGCCCTGCACGACGTCGGCCCAGACGACCGCTTCGATGCCGCCCATCGTACAATAGGCAATGGTCACAAGGCCCATCAGCAGGATGCAGGTATAGACGTCGATTCCGGTCACGGCGTTCAGCGCCAGCGACGGCAGGAAGAGCACGATGGCTATTCGGGCGAACATGAAGAAGCAGAAGAACACCGAAGCCAGATAGCGCACCGGCGAACTGAACCGCTGTTCCAGATACTGATAGGCCGAAGCCACGTTGAGTTTACGGAAGAAAGGCAGGTAGTAGTGGATGACGATCGGCACGATCATCAGAATCGTCATGTTGAACATGAACATGCCCCAGTCGGCGCCGTAGGCCTTCGCCGGAATCGAGATGAAGGTGATCGCGCTGAGCGCCGTGGCGAAGATGCTGATACCGGCCGCCCACCAAGGTATTTTCGCCCCGCCCTTGAAGAACTGGTCGGTCGTATTGTTCTTGCGGACGAAATAGACGCCGATACCCATCATGACCAGCAGGTAGGCGATAATCACGGAGTAGTTGCCCCAGCCGAATTCCGCCGTCTCGCGAATCGTCACGACCTGCACGTCGGGCGTACGCACGCCGGGACGTATCTCGCCCGACGGAATGACGATTCCGCCGCCCGCGACCACGGCCGTCGATACAACCGGGAAGCCCGTCCGGGCCTCTCCGAGCGACACCCACGTATTGGTAATGGCGTGATAGGCCAGCAGTTCTTTCGAAAATCCCTCATGCCCCGTGAACGCTTCGCGCAGCTCTCCGCGCAGGCTCTCCGCTTCCTGAGGCGTCGCCGCCCCGCGGATCGCCCGTTCGAGCGCGGCGCGGCGCAGCAGCTCCCGGCCGTCGTCGCCGCCGAACACCAGCACATGGCCCGATCCGTAAGGCACCGCAGCGGCATACATCACCACCGCAGGCTTGCCGCCGACCGTCACGTCGCCCTTGGCCTGCCATTTGTCATGCACCGGCAGGTACTCCCAGACGTCGGAACACAACTGCAGCTCCCCGTCCTTCTCGTGACGGCCGCCGATCAGGTACATGGCATTTTCGCGTCCGTTGTGCTGGGCCGCAAAAGCCGGTCCCGCCGAACGCACCGCACCGGGACACGCCGCGAGTTCGGTCCATTTTCCGCTCACGGGCGAGAAACGCCAGAAAGCGTTGGCGCCGTCCGTCACGCCGTGAATGTAAATCTCATCCTTATAAGCCAGTGCGGCCGCGGGACGGAAACCCGCCGGCAGCTCTCCCGCCGCATCGACGCGCACCGAATTTCCGACGGGCGTCAGCGCATAGACCGCGCGCGACTCCCCTTGGGCAGTCAGCCCGCCAAAACAGTAGAGACTGCGGCCTGCAGCGGCGGCGCAGCCGTGGGCGATACCCGCGGGCAGCTTCGCATCGGCCGCCAGCTCGCATTTGCAGGCGTCGCCGGAGGGCGTAAGCAGGTAAATCGCATCTTCGAACTGCTTCGCGCCGCCGTCCCACGGCGCGCCCTGCGCGAAGTTCGAGCCGCCGGCCACGACGATCCGGTCGCCGATCCCGCCGATGAAAGCGCCCGCCACGCCGGGATTTTTAACGCCGCCCGAAGCGGGGGGGGGTAACGTCCCGGCGGTACGCACCGTAAAATCGGATGCCGCCGCCGGGAAGCACAAGCCGCCGACCAGCAGCGCCGACAATAATAAGCTTAGTTTTTTAATCGGGTTCATGTGAAGTTTCGTATTCTGGGTTGGTTTTATTTGGTTACGGCCTTATCCACAAGGACCTCCATATTTTCGAACTGCGTTTTCAGGTGCAGGCGCATCGCCATGCGGAAAGCGTCGGCGGTGCCGTTGCGCAGCAGGTTGAAAAGCCCCACATGGGTAACGATCGTATGCGAATGAAAATCCTTTTTCGCACGCGGAGCGTAAAGCGAGAAGAGGTGCCGCAGCAGGTACTGGAAATCCATCAGGCTCTTGTTCGCCGTCGTCTCGAAGAGCGTGCTGTGGAACTGAATGTCCACGTCGCGCAGTTTTTCGGCGATCTCGCGCGCCTCGTCGTCGTCCTCGGTGCGGATCAGCTGCCTTTCCAGCTCCACCTCGCAGGCGACGATCTCCTCCAGTTTCCGGATTATCTCCTCGTTCTTGTTCCGGAAGACGAAATCGGCCATGCCGATCTCCAGCATCAGACGAAGCTGGTAGAGGTCGCGCAGCGTATCGCGGTCGAGCAGCCCCGACATGACGATCGCCTTGAGCCCGCCGAATATCTCAGGCACAACGACCACCGTTCCTTTCTTGCGTTTGGTTTCGATGATGCCGAGCGCGCGCAGACGGCTCAGCGCTTCGCGCACGACGACGCGGCTCACGCCCAGCAGTCCTACGAATTCCTGCTCTTTAGGCAGTTGCGCATTCGAATTGTTTTTGGAGATATATTCGAGTATATCCCGTTGTGTCTGTTCGACCAGAGAAACATCGTCTTTCATGAGGTTCTGTTAAGTTAAGTAAGTTTAAGCTATGCAAACATAACAATAAATATTATATAATACAAATAACAAATCCCCATTCTTGCGATTGTTATTATATATAATGTATCAAATTCGATTTTTTGCAAATTTTCCTTAAAAATAGATAGATTATGTATTGCATATTAAAAACCATTCAGTATATTTGTCCTACCAATAGCCGAAGACTCCATCGGGAAGACGCCGCCGCCGACTCCCGGCAGGCCGATTCGGCGCTACGAACGACAACCGGAATTTCCTACTATGAGACCCCTAACGCACGACACGCTGCGCGGCAACTGGGCGACGCTGCTGCTCGCCACCGACAGACGGGGAGAGATCGACTTCTCCCGGCAAAGCGACGAAATAGACGTTTTGATCGCCTCGAAACCCGACGGCATCTACTCCAACGGCACGGCCGGCGAGTTCTACAGTCAGAACCGCGACGAATTCCTACGCATCAGCCGGCTGCTGGCCGAGAAATGCGAAGCGGCAGGCACGGCGTTCCAGATCGGCGTCAGCCATCCCTGCGCTCAGGAGTCGCTTGCACGCCTGCAGCTCGTCCGCGGTCTGAAACCCGGAGCCGTACAGGTCATCCTGCCCGACTGGTTCCCCGTCAACGACCGCGAAGCCGTCCGGTTCCTCACGACGATGGCCGAACAGGCGGACGGAATCCCCCTCGTACTCTACAACCCGCCGCACGCCAAACGCGAACTGACGCCCGCCGAATGGGCGACGCTCAAGCGGCACGTTCCCGGCCTGATCGGCGTGAAGACCAACGACAGGAACTCCTCGCCGGAGTGGTACGGACAGGTCGCCCTCCATGCTGCGGGGCTGGCCGTCTTCGTCCCCGGCCACCATCTGGCTACCGGCGTCAGGCTCGGAGCCGCGGGCGCCTACTCCAACGTCGCCTGCCTCAACCCCTTTGCGGCGCAGTGCTGGTACGAACTGATGCTCACCGACATGACGGCCGCGCTCGAACTGGAGGGCCGGATTCAGCAGTTCATGGAGCGGTGCATCACGCCGTTCATCGTCCGGATGAAATACCCCAACCACGCCTGCGACCGCTTCATGGCCCTCGTCGGCGGATGGGCCGACGTCGGCAGCACGCTGCGGTGGCCCTACGACTCGATTCCCGACTCCCGCGTCGAAGAGGTCCGGCGGCAGGCCCGGCAGATCATTCCCGAATTTTTCAACCTATAAAAATACCATGAAACTGACCAACATCATCACAGGCATGCTGCTCCTCGCCGCCCCGTGCGCCTCAGGACAGCAAACGGCTCCGCAAGACGCGCAGCCCGTCCACACGGCGACGATCTACAAGAAAGGCGACAACGGCTTCGACACCTACCGCATCCCGGCGACGGTCCGGACCAAGAAGGGCACCGTGCTGGCCTTCGCCGAAGCCCGCAAACACAGCCGCAGCGATACGGGCGACATCGACCTCGTACTGCGCCGCTCGACCGACGGCGGCCGCACGTGGGGCGACATCATCACCGTCTGGGACGACGCGGGCAACGTCTGCGGCAACCCGGCGCCGGTCGTAGACCGCGAAACGGGCCGCATCCTGCTGCTCTCCACTTGGAACGACGGTACGGACCACGAAAAGGACATCCACGCCCGTACGGCCAAGGACACCCGCCGCGTCTTCGTGCTCTACTCCGACGACGACGGACTGACTTGGTCCTCCCCCCGCGAGATCACCCCGTCCGTCAAACGCGAAGACTGGACGTGGTACGCCACAGGCCCCTGCCACGCCATCCAGCTTCAGAAGGGCAGACACAAGGGCCGCATCGTAGTCTCCTGCAACCACGGACTCTTCAAGGACGGCAAGGGCGCGGGTTCCTATTCGCACCTGATCTACTCCGACGACCACGGCCAGACGTGGGCCATCGGCGGCGAAGGGGAGCGCGACGGCAACGAAAGCACCGTCACGGAGCTCAAAAACGGCGACCTGATGCTCAACATGCGGGGTCCCCGCCACAAGAACCGTGCGGACAACGGCTCCTGCCGTCTGGTAGCCCTCAGCCACGATCAGGGACTCACGCTCGAACCCCAATACTACGACCGCGCGCTGACCGAACCCGTCTGCAACGGCAGTATCATCAACTACGCCCCCAAGGGCAAACTGACCGAAACGCTGCTCTTCTCGAATCCCGACCATCCGACCAAGCGCAAGGACATGACCGTAAAGATCAGCCGGGACAGCGGCAAGAACTGGCAGACAGCCTACCGGCTCAGCGACATCGCGGCCGCCTACTCCGACATGGTCGTCCTGCCGAACGGCGATCTGGGCGTGATGTACGAGACCGGCGTGGACTCCTGCTACGAGCGCATCGAGTTCACCATCCTTCCCGCGAAGCTGTTCAAATAGGACGGCCTTGCGATCCAAAACCATAAAAAACGTCACAACCATGAAAAAAATACAAATACTGACTTGGATATTCGCCGCGCTGTTTCTTGCCGCGGCATGCAGCAGCGGCGGCGACGAACCGGCCAATCCGGGCGGCAGCGAAGGCGGCGGAGGCGGCGAGCCTCAGCCGGAGGCCAACGTCACCTCGCAGGTATACAAACCGGGCGAGAGCGGCTATGCGGCCTTCCGTATTCCGGCCGTTGTGGTATCGAAAGCCGGCACCGTGCTGGCCTTCGCCGAAGGCCGCGTGGACGGCTCGGCGGACGACGGCAACATCGACCTGCTGGTAAAACGCTCCGAGGACAACGGCAATACATGGAGCACCCCGATCAAGGTCTACGACGACGGCGAAAACCGCTGCCAGAACCCCGCTCCCGTCGTACTCGACAACGGCCGCATCCTGCTGCTGTTCTGCCGGAACGAGCGTACGCCCGGCAGCGCCAACGGTTCGGGCAGCAGCGGCCATCCGCGCCGGGTGATGAAAACCTATTCGGACGACGACGGCAAAACATGGAGCACCCCTGAGGACATCCACGACCAAGTGGCCATCGCGGGTTACACATGGTACGCCACGGGCCCCTGCCACGCCATCGTCAAGACGCTCGCGCCGAACAAGGGCCGCATCGTCGTGCCCTGCAACCACAACAAACCCGGCACCAACCCCAAAAGCGAACGCCACGCCCACCTGATCTACTCCGACGATCAGGGCGCAACATGGCATTTGGGAGCCGTCACCGACCACCCCTACGGCAACGAGAGCACCGTCGTCGAGCTGGGCGACGGCAGCCTGATGACCAACATGCGCAACTACGAACCCAACTCGCTGGGCTACCGCTGGCAGGCGGTCAGCCGCGACGGAGGACTCACCTACGAACCGGCGCAGGTAACCACGCTGATCGAACCCAACAACAACGGTTGTCAGGGCAGTATCCTGCGCTATTCGATCAATTCGGCGGGCAAGGCCAACCTGCTCTTCTCGAATCCCGATCACGGGTCGAGCCGCCGCAACGGCAGCATCAAGCTCAGCAGCAACGACGGCCGCTCTTGGTCGCGCACCTTCAAATACGTTCCGGACAACGACTTCTACTCCGCCTATTCCGACCTCGCCGTACTGGCGAACAAAAAGGTAGGCGTGCTGTTCGAGCACGGACACAACAACGGCAAAGGCGTCTATTTCCGCAGCTTCGAATTCGCAGAGATCGCCGCGGCGCTCTAAAAGCCCCATATTAGTACTACATATAAAACCTATCAAAAGAAAAATTAGGCTCAAAAATCAGAAAACAGCCGATATATGTATTATATATTAATTATTAATACTATATTTGTAAATGAGAGGTAAAACCTGAAACGATCATCAACTATAACCTTAAACACATTATGAAAACCATCTCAAAACTCTTCATGCCGGTCCTGTTCCTCTTCGGGACAGCGCTGCTTGCGGGATGCGAGGATTCGAAGCCGCCCATCGACGAAAGCGAACCCGAAAATCCCACGCTCTTCGAGTACGTGCTGACGGTCGTGGACGACACCACCGGCCAGCCGCGCGCCGAGGAATCCGTCACGATCAAACGCACCAACAAGGCGGGCGACGTCGTACACTCCTCGACGGACTATACCACCGACGCCGACGGCGTGATTACGATGAACGTCCGTTCGGGCTATTACGTCGCCGAAGCGGCCTTCGAGCCGGGCGGAAAGAAGGATGTCATCCATAAGTTCGAGATCGCCAACCACCTGCTCAAATCGACGATGCACCTCAAGGACCCGAACCCCGACATCTACCCGCACCAGTCCGTCATCACGGTCCGGAACGCCAAAACGGGCAGCGTCTGGGCACAAAAGGAATTCCAGCTCTACTCCGTCGCCGCCGGCGCTGCGACTCACGTAGGCACCTATACCACCGGCGCCGACGGCAAATGGACGGGCGAACTGCTCTCCGGTCTCTACCGCATCGCCTGCCGGTTCGACGACAACCTGCCGGAGATGACCGCCACGACGGCCGACTTCTCGATCAAGCGCGACATGCCCAACACGGGCGAGATCGACGTACTGCCGGTACTCTTCTGGGACGACTTCAGCTGGGTCGAAGCCGATTGGGGCGAGCAGCAGATCAACGGACAGCTGGCCGAAATCATGCCGTGGTATGCGAGCGTCGATCCTCCGACGGCCAACTCCGCCGCCCAGCGCGAACAGCAGTGGACCAGCCTTACCAATCAGGAGCACATCGCCATCCGCGATTCGAAAGGCTACCTGACGCCCGGCACGTTCCAGCCCACCGGCACGGCCCGCTTCATATTCTTCCGCACGGGCATGATCAAATTCGGCACGACCAAACGCAGCGGCGCCTTCGGCACGCCGAAAATCGCCGGTCTGGCGGCCAACTCGACGATTCTCTTCACCTTCGACGCCAATCCGCTGCACACCGTCAGCGGCGGCGCATGGAGCATCCCCGACAGCAAGAACGCACTCAAGCTGAAGATCACGCTGTCCGGCGCAGGCTCCTTCAAGGAGGGCGAAGCCGTGGGCGAAGTGCTCCTCGACAACCCCAGCGGTCTCGAAGGCGGCTGGCCGGTAGACCGGTGGAACAACCTTTCGGTCACGGTTTACGGCGCCGACGCCGATACGCAGATCGTTATCGGCACGCCCAACGAACCCGACAAGCCCGCCCGCTTTATGGTCGACAACTTCGTAATCAAAGAGGTTCTATAGATTTAGGTTAAAAGGCACCAGCCGGGAGCGGGGATTTCATACGAAATCTCCGCTCCTCTTATATTCCCACCTCTTTTCCGCCTTTCCCGCCCTTCAAGCGCCCGACTCTCCCGGTTTCGGCTCCCGACAAAGGCCAGAACACCCCCGCCCGGCTTCAACCCGATTCCCGAACAACCGGCAACACGCCGCACGCGCAGCCCCTTCCCTGCATCCAACGAGGTTTCTGCCAAACAAATCACCCCGCCCCAAGCGTCCCACGCCCCTACTCTCAAACAGCCCTCTTCCCAACTCCCCAGCTCCCGACACCCCGTCCCGGCGCACCCGGCAATTCGCAGCCATCTCCGGCCCCCTCCGGCAATCCATTCCCTCCGGCAATCCCCGAAACTCCCCGCCCATGCGTTTACAAGCCGCGCCCGAAACACGCACAAGCTCCCACAAACCCCTCTCCCGTCCTCCGAGCGTCCGGCAATCCTCCGAGTGCCCAACAGTCTTCCGAGTGCCCAACAGTCTTCCGAGCACCCGGCAATCCTCCGAACGCGCCCCCTCCTTTCCCCGCCAAACGCTCGCCCGCATCGCCGCTCCGACACACCCGCCCCCGAAATCCCGAACACCGCCCGGCATCCCGAAACACAAAAAAAACGGAGCCGGCGCAATGCCGGCTCCGCTCCAAACAATTTACAGGTATCTACTCGAGCGTACCTATCTCGGTCTGAGTCAGGTTCGTGTTCTTGAACATCTCCGTAATGCTGATCGGCCACAGCAGAATGTTCTTCTCGTTCTCCCGGCCGACAAGACTCGGCACCTCGTCAAAGACCACTCCGAGACGGATAAAGTCCCACCAGAGCTTGCCTTCGGCGCAGAACTCCTTCTCGCGTTCACGCAGGATCGCGGCATCGACCTCCTGCTTGGTAAGCGTCTTGGGATAGAAGTTCGCACGGCCGTAAGCGCGCTGCGCCACCTGATTGAGCGCATCGACGGCGGCATCCTTCTGATTCTGGTCGTTCTTGATCTCGGCATCGAACATCAGCAGGTCCGCATAACGGTAAACGATGATGTCCGAATCGAAAATGCGCGCACCCTCGTTCCACGTACCGGCATACTTGTTGATCCAACGGTGCGTGGTGTTGTTCTTCTCCACGTCGAGGAAGAAATCGTAGCTTACGCGCGCACGGGAATCCTCCACGCTGACGCCGTTCACGGTCGTCTCGTCGATCACCCCGCGGAAAGCCTCGGTGAACATCGCCCACTGCTGATGGCTTCCCACCTTCACGGGATTCTCGACGTATTTCTCCGAAACATACTGAATGGCGCAGAGCCAGTCGGACTGGAAACCGCCCTCCTTCTCGTCCTTCTTCATGCTCCATGCGAAGAGCACTTCGGGATTGAGCTTGTTGGTCACCGAGAATATGTCGGCGAAATTGCCGAGGAGCTGCTTGCCGGCAGCTGCCGCCGCGGCCAATGCGTTGTCGCAGGCCGTACGCGCATCGGCGAGCGCGGTCGCGTCCTTGCGCACCTTCGCCATCCACAGGTAGTAGTCCGTCTGCATGGCGTATGCGGCGGCGAGCGTCGGGATGTCGGTGCTCGACACCGAAGCGTTCTTGAGGTAATCCACCGCCGCCACGATGTCGTCGCCGACCTGCCGGAATACGACGTCCGCAGGATCGCGCGAGGGGAACAGCCCCTCCTGCCCGTCCGACTCGAAACCTGCCGTCAGCACCGGAGCGTCGCCCCAGATACGGCCGATCCAATAGTAGCAGAACGCGCGCACGAAGTGGGCGGCTCCCAAGATCTGGTTCTTCTGCCCCTCGTCCGTAAAGCCGATTCCCGGCACGTATTTGAGAATCAGGTTGGCATGGTTGATCGTCGTGTAGAGACTGGTCCAGTCCGCCTGAGCATGCGTCGAAGCGATGTTGTTTGTATATACGAAGTCACGCGAAGGCTGCGTCTCGTTTCCCTTACCCCAGATCTGCGTGCGGTACTCGCCCCAGTACATATAGTCCGTGGCGAACGCCGCGCGGAAAGTACTCATCATGCCGTACATGTTGGCCAACGCATTGGACTGGCTGCCCCACGCGTCGCCGCCCGTAACCTGCCCCTTCTGCGCGATGTCCAGATCGCCGTGACAGGAGACACCGGCCAGCGAGAGGGTTATCAGGCACAATATTCCGAATATCTTTTTCATAATCGTATATTTAACTTAGTTGCTGTAATATTTAGAAAATCACCTTGATTCCGAGCGAAATACGACGGATCGGAGGATAGTTGTTGTAGCCTGCGGCGTTCGTACTCATCGTACCCACCTCAGGCGATACGCCCGGCACTGCGGTAAAGTAGTGCAGGTTGTTTCCCGCCAAGGTGATGGAAGCGCCCTGCATGCCCAGCTTCGAAACGAACTTCTTGGGCAGGTCCCACGCGAGGCTCAGCTCGCGGATACAGAGGTAGTCGCCCTTGAAGGCGAAGACGTCGGAGTCGTTCTTGAAGTTGGCCGAAATGCTCTCGCCGCCCGAATAGAAGCGGGCGTACTTGGCATCCGGATTCTGGGGCGACCACGTGTCGAGCACGCCTGCGTTCAGCGCCGTATTGCCCGTAAAAGTATTGATGAACTGGCGGGCCATCTGGGCGTGGCGGATGGTGTGGCCGATAGCCCAGTCGAGGTAGACGTTCAGCGAAAGTCCCTTGTAGCGGAACGTATTGCTGAGACCGCCCGTCGAGTGGGGCACGCTGTAACCGATCACGAACTTGTCCTCGGAGTTGATCTGCTCCACCTCCTCACCGTTCACCACGGCCTTGGTCGTACCGGGACGGTTCACCCATTCGTAGTCGCCCATGTTCTTGCGGCCCTTCACGGTCGTGCCGTCGTCGGGATTGTAACCCTTCGAATAGCTGTCGTAGATCGCCGCGGCGAGCTGTTCGGGCGTACGGATGATGTGCTTCATCTTGAAGGCCACCACCTGATAGAGCGACTCGCCCTCGGCGATACCGCCGAAATACTCGTTGGTGTTGCCCACGCGGATACCGTCCACACGGTTCTGGGGCAGACCGTTGTCGGGCAGCTTCACCACCTTGTTCTTCACGTAGCTCCACGTAAATTTCGACTCCCACGAGAAATTCTTCTTCACGATATTGCGGCTGCTGATCTCAAGGTCGAAACCATAGAAACGCACCTTGCCGATATTCGTCTTTACGCTCGAAAAGCCGGTCGTATTGGGCATGTCCTTCGAATAGATCAGGTTGTCGGTCAGACGGTTGAAGTAGTCGGCCGTCACCATCAGCCGGTTGTTGAACATCGACAGGTCGAAACCGGCGTCCAGCTGCGTGGTCACCTCCCACTGCAGATCCTGATTCGGCATCACGGCGGGATGAAGCCCCGGATTGCCGTTGTAGAAGTTCACGTTGTACTTGCCGCGCGCGTCATTGACCGAGATGTAGTTGTTACCGGTCTGACCGTAGCTCACGCGAAGCTTCAGGTCGTCCACGACCCGGCGGGTAGACTCCATGAAGTTCTCCTCCGAGATCATCCAGCCGGCGGACATGGCCGGGAAGTAACCCCACTGATTGCCTTTGAGGAACTTCGACGATCCGTCGGCGCGGAACGTCGCGGTAAGCATGTATTTCTTCTTATAGTCGTAGTTGATACGGCCGAAGTAGCTGAGCATCACGATTTCGGAGAAGCTGCTCGTACTCGACGTACGGTCGGGCTGCGCCGTCAGCGTGGGCGTCAGGTCCGAACCTCCACCCTCGGCGGAAGCGGCGAACGCATTGGTTTTGTCGCGCGAATAGGAGTAACCGGCCATGGCCGAAAGACTGTGCTTCCCGGCGAAGGTGCGGGAATAATTCACATAGGCGTCCAGCTTCGTGCGCGTCAGCTCGTTGAAGCTCTCCGTGGTCGGAGTCAGGTTGGAGAAATAGCCGCGTTTGCGGAACGAACTCTTGCGAGTCACATGGTTGTAGGTCGAAGCGTCCACCGTAGCCTTCAGTCCGTCGATGATCTCCCAATCCAGCCCGCCGACGATCGAAAGCCGCTTGTTGCGGTTGTCGAAGTCATAGATGTAGGCATAATATTCGGGGTTCAGCGACGTGGCGTTGTAACCGTACGCCGGGGTCACGCCGTCCGCCATGTAGCGTTTCATGGTCGGCGCAGCCGAAAGTGCGCGCGAGATGGCATTCATCTGGTTGTCGAACTCTTCGCTCCGGGCATCCGAATAATCGGCCGTAGCACGCACCCGGAGGCGTTTCGTAACGTTGGAATTCAGGCTGATGCGCGCGTTGAGACGGTCGTAGCCCGTACCCAGCGCCACGCCGTCGTCCTTGGTATAGCCCACGCTGGCCGCATAGGAGGTCTTCTCCGTACCGCCGTCGATACCCACGTAGTAATTCTGCCACCAGTTGTCGCGGAAAAGCACGTCCTGCCAGTCGTTATCTTGGAAAATCAACCACTTGGTGTTGTCCAGCGGGTCGCGCATCTTCTTGTAGCCGGCCGGCACGGCCTCGCCCTCTTCGAGCCAGCGGGTCGAGTAGACCGAATTGGCGTCGTTGATCGAACTTGCCGAGAATCCGGATGTAAAGTTGTTCATGGGACTCGTGCCCTCGGCGATCGAGGTACGCACGATGCGGATGTAATCCTCGGCGCCGAGCAGGTCGAAACGACGCTCCGCCTGCTGGAAACCGACATTGGCGTCGAACGTCACGCGGGGACCCGTATTGCGCTTGCCCGACTTGGTTGTAATCAGCACCACGCCGTTCGAACCGCGCGAACCGTATACGGCCGTCGAGGCGGCGTCCTTGAGCACCTCCATCGACTCGATGTCGTTGGGGTTGATGCCCGAAAAAGCGCGTTCCACGCCGTCCACCAAGATCAGCGGGTCGTTATTGCCGTCGATCGACGAACCGCCGCGGATACGGATCACGGGATCGGCGCCGGGCGTGTTGTTGCTGCTGTAAACACGCGCACCGGCAATCTTGCCCTTCAGCGCCTCGCCGAGCGTATTGACCGGCGTGCCCTTAACCAGATCGCCGTCGATTTTGGTCACGGCTGAAGTGATCGTACGGCGCGACTGCGTACCGTAGCCCACCACGACTACTTCGTCCATACCCACCGCGGCCTGCGACATGACGACGTCCACGACGGTCCTGTTGCCCACCTCTACGCGCTGGGTTTCGAAACCGAGGAAGAAAAACACGAGCGTCGATCCCTTCGGAGCTTCGATCGAGTATTCGCCGTCGCTGTTGGTCGTCGTACCCGTCGAGGTGTTCTCGACGATAATCGACACGCCCGTCAGTTTTTCACCCGTATTGTCCTTCACCACGCCCTTCAGGGCTACGTTTTGCGCTAAAGCACCTGCACACAGGAAAATTCCCAGTACGGAAAGCAGCATGCGCGCCATGAGGCCGACTCTGCTTCTGTTTCTGTTCGTTGAGAAAGCTTCAAGCATACTTCAAGTTTTAAATTAATAGTTAGGTTAATAATGAATTCGGTATACAGTCAAGGTTTATTAAGTATTATTTAATGACGCAATATAACAATATTTTTTGAGAAAAAAGACATCAATCGCCTTTTTGTATTATTTTATATAATATTTATTCAAAGATTAGATCGTTCCTGCGGTTCGCAACGCCCGCCTGCCGGACGACGGACGGCCCGCGGCCCCGCATCTCGCCGGAAGAAACGGCCCGCCAGCTCCTCAAAAACACGATTCACCCCCGTCACTATGGATGTGACGGGGGTGAATCCGTTAAAACCGACCGGTTTACCTTATTTATATTATAAGAACCGACGTTATATCCTAACAACCTGCATTCCGGTACCGGCCTACTGCAGCGACTCAGGCGCCGGAATCAGGAACAGCAATCCGATCAGCAGGATCAGACAGACCACCGCGATCAGGATTATTTTTCC
>ENA-UONV01001113-UONV01001113.1-human-gut-metagenome-genome-assembly--contig:-CS4-NODE-1113-length-25419-cov-6.981036_pt1 | contig 25419 bp, 10 predicted proteins | sample MGYA00242461_ERZ724008 | MGnify/ENA metagenome assembly ERZ724008 | reverse complement strand
AACACCTATGACGGGGACGCTAAAATTTATCACTTTGCGGCGGATTGGTTTGCCCCCGACACCGAAAATATCAAATACGAGCAGCTGCTGGCTCCTTTTTACGGCGATTTTTATTACAAATCTCAGGGGACGTCTTCCTTTGTCATTGCCGACGACGCTTTTTCGGAATACACCGTTTACGACGGCAGCGCCGTCTACACTCTCAAATGCGACGGCTTCGGCAAGGGTTCTCTTTTGAAACGCGGCGACGCCAATTCGGTTCCGATTGTTTACGATTATCGGCACGGATACGAGACGGAAAACGCGTCTTACGGTTTTATTTCTTTCACTTTGCAGATGAGTCTGTTTACCGTGAGGGTAAACGAGGACACCAAAGAAGGGCAACTCGTCACGGAGTTCACGGAGCTTGAAAACCGCCTGCCCGAGCAGGGAGAAAAGTTCTGCTTTGCCGCGGTTGACGAGAGCGGCAAGGGAAGCGCGTACATAAGCTTCCCAGACGGCAGCGGCGGCTTTGTCGCGGGAATTGACGGCGCCTACACCGCGGTTGTTTTCGGCAATGCGGACGGAGAAACGGTATACGTCGAATATACCTTTACGGCGGATTTCTTTGCGCAGGGCTTCGAGGCTCTTGCACAGGACGGCTACGCCTCGTTTGTGTTCAGATACTACCCCGCGATGGGCAATTATTTCTTTGTTTTCGACAGCTCGGAGCAGGAAAACTACGTCATAGACGACGGAGAGTCGCGCATAGAGTTTTCCGTCAACGGCGACGGCACCGCATGGCTCAATTCTCTGCTTTGCGCAGTGACGCGCGACGGGGACGAATTTGTGCTGACAACCGCGTCGGGAGCAAGGGGAGTCGTCCGCGTCGTCGGCGACGGAACGGCGCAGCTTGCCTCCTCAGAGCGCGGCACGTACTTTGCCCTTGCGGACGGTACGCCCACGCTTGAAAAAGAAATGCTGTTTCTCGACGGCTTCGGCGGCGCGACTATGCAACGCTATGTCGCCGCTACGGAAACAAGCGAGTCCCGCATAGAGGACGTTGCGAGCGGAACGTACGTCAGGCTGGATTCCGCAAGCGGCTACTACGAGTATGACGTGAGCTTTGCGGACGGAGGCTATGAAAATTTCAGGTTCGCATACGGCACGATAACCGTCGGCAACTCCGCCGTCGCCGTTTACATCCTTTACGACGAGTCTCGGGAGGAAAGCTTCGAGACGTCGGACGGCGGGATGCTTCTCATCGACGCGTACGGTCAGGCGACCTTTGAGGACGCGTCGGGGGAAAAACGCGCCGCAATCGCAAGCCGCGCGGCGGACACGTTGATTGAGGGACGGGAGCTTATGCGCGTGAGAGTGCTCGACGCGGACGGAAAAAATTACGGCGCGGAAAAAACCTACGCCGTTTCGGAGGAGAACGGAAAGAAACGTCTGCTTCCCGTTGACGGCGGTCTCGGCGTCTACTTCCTGCTCGAAGGGGACAAAATCCTTTCCGAGTCAAAGCTGGTTCTTGACGGTCTGGGAGGGGGCGTCCTGTATTGCGGCGAAACGCAATCGGAAGTCAAAGGAACGTATACGGCGGCAGAGAGGAAAAACGAGTGGATTTTCCGCCCCGACGGCACGGAGGCAGAGAGCTTCCGCTTCGCTCTCATGCGCGGCGTGCCGACGACGGAGGGAGAGAGCTTTGACCTTTTTGCCGTTTATGCCGAACAATGGGAGTGCACGCTGCTTTCCGCAGATTGGGAAGTCGCTGCTTTTGGCGGCTACGGCTCCGGCACGTTTATCGACAGATTGGGCAGAGTTTTTTCCGTTTACTGCGAAATCGTAGACGAAAACACCGTTCGCATTTACGGAGCGGCTTTCGGCGAAATGTGGCTGACGGCGGATTTTCTTTCCGACACGTTTGAGCTGTACGACCAAGCCCCCGCAGAATAAATAATTTTCAAGGCAAAAGCCGCCCTAACAAGAGGGCGGCTTTTTGCATTTCAAGACGTTCACTCCCGCCACACAAAATTTTTATTATGGAGCAGGGACGTTCATAAAATTTACTAATGTGTTTTTTTTTTGTATTTTTATTTGACATTCGGTGAAATGGATGATATCATTGACGCGATTACACATGAAATAACGACATTTTTTTGAATTTTTCTACAAAACGATAAAATATGGCAAATTTGCGAAAATTCGCCTTTGTTAGAGGAGTTGTCAAAAAGCATTTTACGGACGCGTACGGGACAGATTGTCCGGCGCGGCTGTGGAAAATTTAAATCGGAGGAACTTTTATGAAAATCAAGAGATGGCTTTATGTCTTGTTGATTGTGCTCGTAGCGGCGCTCACCCTTTCGGTGCTGACAGCCTGCGAACCCAAGCCTGAAAATCAGGATTTGGTTGCGGGGCCCGAAGCGGGAGTTTACTACTACGACGACGAGGGGATCGAGTATCAGATAGCTCTGGCTGCCGGCAATCGCTTTACCTTCTGGGTTATGGGCGAAAACCTTTCGGGCGAATACACCCTGACGGGAACAGAGCTGGTGTTCGATTTCACGGGGGACAAAGCGGACCTGACCGCCACGCTCAGCGACGAAGTGATTACGCTTGAATATTCGGGCGCGCAGCTTCGCTTTTTGAAAAAGCTTGCGTACAGAGTCACTTTCGATTCGGCGGGAGGCAGCGCCGTCGCGCCGATCAACGTGCTCAACGGCAGAACTCTCTCCCGTCCCGCGGAACCCGTCCGCGACGGATATGCCTTTGTCGGCTGGTACAAGGACAGCGCGCACACCGTGCCGTTTTTGTTCGACACGGAGATAATAACCTCCGACACGACGCTCTATGCGTTCTGGGCGGAGAGTGAAGAGGGACAGGCGGAGTTTACGGTGACGTTTGACCTCAACTACGACGGCGCTCCGACAGTCGCCTCCGCAGTGACAATAGGCGGCAGACTGATAAACGTGCAGCAGCCCGTTCGCAGCGGCTACACCTTCGGCGGCTGGTGGATAAGCATGTACGACAGCGCCGAAATGCTCACCGCGCGCTACACGGAGGACACGGTGTTCTCCGAAAACGCCACTTTGTTTGCTCTCTGGACGTCAACTTCCCAAACGGGACTTGCCGCTCCCGAGGTCAGCGTGACCTCCGAAGGGGTTACGCGCAGCGTTGCCGCAGGCGTGACCTACCGCTTGAAGGTGGAGGGCCCCGACGGTTTTACCGCTGTGGACAAGGCCAGCGACACGGCGGTCGAGGCAATCGACTTCGCGTCGGCTCCGGCAGGCGACTACGTGATTACGGTTACCGCAGTCCGCGCGGACGAGAGCGTTTCCGTCACGAGATATTTCAAAAACAAGGCGCTTGACGCGGTTTCCTTTTTTACCGTCGTGGAGCCTTCCGCGTTGATTTTCAAAAAGGTCGAGAACGCGCAATCCTATTACATCACCATAGTGTGCGGAGACGAGGGACACAGACACGAGCGTTTTGCTCTGGGCGACTCCGCGTTTTACAATTTTGTGAACTGTTCCATGACGGAGGAGGGAATCTCCTTTGTCGTCACAGCCGAAGCCGACGGCTACGCGCCCTCGGTTTCCAAGCCTTTCGTCTATCGCCGCGCGCTGGAAAAAATCGAGCAGACGAGTTTCCGGTTGGATGAGGAAACGGAAATTCTGACCTGGCAGGCGGTGGAGAACGCTCAGGGCTACAAGGTTGAAATTTCGTGCGGAAAGGAAAACCACACGCACACGGAGTTCATAGGCAGCGAGACTTCTCTGTGTCTCAAAGCCTGCGCGCCCTGTGCGGACGGCGTGCGGGTTAAAATCGTGCCTGTGACAAAAGGCTACGTTTCGCCCGAAGCGGCGGAGTATGTTTACGCAAAAACAAGGCTTGCCACTCCCGACAATATCCGTGTCGAGGACGAGCTGCTTGTCTGGGACTCCGTAGGCGAGGGAGTAAGTTATCAGGTAAGAGTGGGCAACGCTCAGCCCGTTACGGTTGACGCAACCTCTTTCAACCTTACGGAAATTGTTGCGACGGCGGCTCCCGGCGCCGACTTTTCGGTGTCTGTGCGCGCCCGTGCCGACGGCGAGGATTCGCTTTGGAGCGACGCGCAGGATATGCGCTATTACGCCATGTACGGCACGCTGGAATATTCGCGCGGGGTGGTTTACTGGCGTCACGTCATAGGGGCGACGGGTTATCAGATACGGTACAACGGCGACGTTAGCACCCTGCGCAACGTGCCTGCGGGCGAAAACTCCTTTGAAGTCGCTCTTCCTTTCGCGGGGAGAAACAGCATAGAGGTTCGTTTTGTTGACGGAGAAAACGTCGGCGCGTGGGTTTCGCTGGACGTGGTTGCTTACAGAATAACCTTCGACAGCCGCGGAGGCAGCAGCGTTCAAAGCATAAACAAGGCTTACGGCGACAGAATGCAGGCGTTTGAACAGCCCGAAAGAAGCGGCTACGAGTTTGCGGGCTGGTACAACGCAATCGGCGGCGCGGAGGGCAACGGCGCGGAGTATACCGACGAGTTCTTTGCCGAGACGGGCGACATAGTGCTTTACGCATATTGGAAATCCACGTCCTTTACCGTTACTTACAACTACTACGGCGGCATAGCTCCCGAAGGCTCCGTCGGCAACGCGCGCCTGATTTTCGGAGAGCATTATACGCTGGAAATTCCCGTTCCCTCCGACGCCACGCTGGTTTTCGGCGGGTGGTATCAGGAGCCGGGCGGACAGGGTAACCGCTACACCGACGAGCTGGGCAACAGTCTGGCTGTCTGGAACACGGCAAACGACGACACGACGGTTTACGCCTATTGGATTGAGGCGCTTGCTTTCAGAGAGTCCACCAACGGCGCTTACGCCGTGCTCAAAGGTCCCGATATAAATCAGGTCAAAAATCTTATCATACCCGTGAGCTACAACGGCAGGCCCGTTTCGTATATCGACAGCGGAGCGTTTTCCGGCTGTTCGAGTCTGGTTACGGTGGAAATACCCGACACCATAGTTCAGGTAGGCGCAACGGGAGCTACTCCTTTCAACGAGTGCGGCAATCTCGAAGAAATCAACATTTACCACGTCGAAGGCAACAATCTGATTGTTTACAGCTCGGCGGACGGAATTTTGATTTTCGACGACGAGGTTACGGGACAGCGTTACGTTACGTGCGTTCCGTCGGCAAAGAAAGGCGCGGTTCGTATACCCGACGGCGTGACGGAAATCCCGATTCGTGCTTTTGCGGGTTCGGATATTTCTTCGGTTACTATTCCCGCGTCCGTCACCGCCATACGTATGCGCGCGTTTACCGGCTGTCAAAATCTCAGCGAGGTTGTCTTCGAGAGCGGAAGCTTCGAGCTTGTGATTGAGAGCGGCGCGTTTGCAAATTGCAGTTCGCTGACAAGCATAACTTTGCCCGCGCGTATGGGCGAGCTTGAAATAGGCAACGAATCTCTCGGCACGGTTTACGGAGTAGATTTGTTCAACGGCAGCATTTATCTCGAAAACATCTTTGTCGAGGAGGGAAACAAATACTATTCGTCCGTCGATGGCGTGCTGTGCGACGCAACGGGAACGACAATTATTCATTTCCCCAACGGCAGGAGAGGCGAGTATGTCGTGGGCAACAGAATAACCGCGATTGCTTCTTACGCTTTTTCGGGGCACCGTTTGAGCTCGGTTGTATTCCACTCCGGCGTTTCCTCAATCGGTGAAAACGCGTTTTACGGCTGTTACAACCTTGAAAGCATAACCTTCAAGGGCGGATTGCTCCCCGCCGAGCTTACCGTAGGCGAAAACGCTTTTTCCTTCGCATATCAGAACGACGCTCTTACCGAAGTGATTTTCGAGGCGGGCAGCAACGTGGTGGAGATAGGCAAGGGAGCGTTTGCCAACAATGTCGGTCTGACGACAATCGAAATCCCCAACACAGTTAAGAAAATCGGCGAAAGCGCTTTTGCAAACTGCTCGGTGCTCAAAAACGTGACGCTCGTGTCGGGCGGCGCAGGGCTTGTCATCGGCAACTACGCTTTCCAAAACTGTATAGCTCTCGAAGCCTTTACTCTGTCCGACTCAGTCACAGAGCTGAGCATGAACGTGTTTGACGGTTGCAGAAATTTGCAGGGTGTTTATGTGGACGAGGGCAACGAATATTTTGCGGACGACGACGGCGTGCTTTACGACGCGGACAAGACGATAATTCTGTTCTATTCGCTCGGACGCGACGGCAACGTCGTGCTGCCCGAAACCATAGAGACAATCGGCGCGGGCGTGTTTGCCAACAACATGAAAATAACGGAAATCGTCATACCCGCCTCCGTCAAGGAAATTCAGGAGGACGCTTTCAATATGTGTCTGTACCTGACCGACATTGTTTTTGAAACAAGCGAGGACGCTCAGGCAAACCTTTCGATAGGGGACAGAGCCTTTGCTTACTGCGCTGCCGTTTCAGAGCTGAACCTGCCTTCTTACGTTACGGCAATCGGAGACGAGGCGTTCTACAAGGCGGCAATCCTCAACAAAATCAATTTCAGCGAGGGGCTTAAAGAAATAGGCGACAAGGCTTTTTCGGATACCGCTTTGACCGCCGCCGTGCTTCCCGACTCCCTTACGACGCTTGGAGCGTCCGCGTTTGCCGGCTGCGTCTCTTTGAGTACGCTCAAACTTTCCTCCGCGCTCGAAAAAATAGGCGACAAGGCTTTCTTCGACTGCATTTTGCTTAGCCAAGTCACAATCCCTCAGGGAGTGAGAGCCATAGGCGCAAACGCGTTTGAAAACTGTGCGCTCATTTCGGAAATCACGCTTCCCGACACGGTCGAGACTGTCGGGCAGGCTGCTTTCCTCAACTGCACGGGGTTGGAAAAGGTTGTGTTTGCGGGCGGAGGCGAGCAGCCTCTCTCAATCGCGGGCACGAGCAGCTCAAACGGCGCGTTTGTCGGCTGCACGTCGCTTTCGTCGGTAAAGCTGCCGTCAAGACTTACTTCAATCGGCAAATACGTGTTTTACAACTGCTCCGAGCTTGTTTCCGTCACCTTCGAGGAGGACGGCGAGGGCAATCCCGTTAGCAAGCTCGTCACAATCGACAATTACGCTTTTTCCGGCGCGGGGATAACCGAGTTTTACATATCCAACACGGTGGAAACAATAGGCGACTATGCGTTTAGGGACGCAACCGCGCTGGTTTCTCTCGTATTCCAACCCGACGACGAAAACGCCGCCGAAATTCTGAAAATAGGCACAAGCGGAGGCAGCGTATTTGTCAATACGGCGATTACCTCCCTGTCTTTGCCCGCCAGAACGGAATTTGTCGTAGACAGCAAAACGGGAGTGCACAAATCTATGTTCGGAGATACGGCCAACCTTACTTCCATAGAGATACATTCCGACAATCCGAAATATATGTCGCTCGACGGCGCGCTTTACACAAAGGACGGAACAAAGCTGGTTTACTTCCCTGCGGGAAAAACAAGCATAAGCCAAGAGCAGCCTCTGCCCGACACGCTGCAATACATCGGAGAGTACGCTTTTCATTATTCGCGGCTTACTTCAATCGCCGTGCCGGAGGGCGTAAGCAAGATCGGCGACTACGCGTTTTACTATTCGTCGCTGCAAAGCGTGACGCTGCCCGCGTCCCTCGCGACGCTTGGAGCGAGCGCTCTCAGGGAGTGCGCGGAACTTACCGTCGTTGAGTTTGCAGAGAACTGCGTGCTCGGCGCAATAGGAGGCTATACGTTTACGGGTTCTGCCGTCGCTTCCCTTGACCTGTCGAATACGTCCGTTCAGACATTGGGCAACACCTCGTCCACTGCCGACCAAACGGTTTTCGGCGAGGCTTTGACAAGCATAGTTTTGCCTGACACCCTCGACGCAATAGGCAACGCCGCGTTCAAGGGCACGTCGTTGACGTCAATATCCATACCGTCGTCCGTGACGAGAATCGGCAAAAACGCCTTTTATCAGGTGTCCACTCTGACGCAGGTCGTTTTCCTGCCTTACGAGGGAGACGGAATCGCGCCTCAGCTGACGCTGGAGGACAACCGTTCAAGCAACATACCGACTGAAAATCAGGGCGTGTTCGCCGAAACGGGACTTACATCGGTTGAAATTCCCGCCCGTATGGCGTCTGTCGGAGCTTATGCCTTTGCAAAAATCCCTACTCTTGTCTCCGTCACGTTCGAGGATGCGCAAAACGGAAAGCTTACGTCCGTCAAGGCGGGAGCGTTCCGCGGCACGGGAATCACCCAATTTGTCGTTCCCGAATCCGTCGTTGACCTCGGAGAGGAGTATGTCCATTCGAGCAACAAGGCGCATACAACCACCTATGTTCAGACAAGCAGACGTTTAGGCGTGTTCCTTGACTGCACCGAGCTGACAAGCCTGACGCTTTCGTCAAAAATGACCAAGTTCTGGTGGCACAATGTCGTGGGCTGCACCTCCCTGACGGAAATTCTGGTTGCCGACGGCAGCGAAAACTTCTCCTCCAAAGACGGCGTGCTGTTCAACTCCGACGGCACACGTCTGATATGCTATCCTACGGGCAAAACGGGAAACAGCTACGTCGTTCCCGACGGCACACTCAATATAGAAACAAGAGCCTTTGCCGAAGCGGTGCATTTGAGAAGCGTTACCGTAGCAAACACCGTCGCTTATCTCGGTTACGGCGTATTTCAGAAGTCGGCGGTCACGGACGTTGTGTTTGCGGAAGGCGGAACGGAAGACTTAACCTTCGACGCAACCGCGCCGGCAGGCAGCACTTCTTCCAACTACAACGCGACTATGTTCGGGTGGAGCGCGCTTGAAAGCATACGCCTGCCCGCTCGTATGACAACCATGCCCAATTTCTTCTTCGAGGGCTGTTCGGCGCTTACGTCCGTCACGTTTGAAGAAAACAGCAGGCTGACGAAAATGGGCAACGCCGTTTTCAGATATTGCAGCGCGCTTGAAAGCTTTGTTATGCCGGACAGCGTTACCACGCTCGACGGCACGACGGGATTGTTCATCGATTGCACAAAGCTTTCCAAAGTAACCCTGTCGGCAAATCTCCAAAAACTCGGACAAAATATGTTCAAAAACTGCGGCGCGCTGGAAACAGTGGAAATACCCGCAAGCGTCAAGACAATCGAGCAATATGCGTTCCAAAATTCCGGAATCAAGAGCATAGTCATTCCTTCGACGCTTACAAAATTCGGCAATACGGGACTCAACGAGTTTCTCAATTGCACGCGTCTCGAAAGAGTGGAGATTTACGCGCCCATAGGCAACAATCTGACTTATCTCAACACAAGCTATTTCAGCGGCTGCACGTCGCTTAAAGAGGTTGTCCTGCCCGACAGCATTGTGGAATTGGGCAACACCGCGTTCAAGAACTGCGTGAGTCTTGAAAACATCGACCTGTCGGGAATCAGAGAAATAGGCAACAACACCTTTGAAGGCTGCACGAGTCTCGCTTCGGTTGACCTGTCAAGCGTCAACACAATCGGCAACTATGCTTTCAAGGGCTGCACCGCTCTGACCGAGGTTTACATTCCCGATTCGGTTGTAGACATGGGCACAAGCGTGTTCCTTGACTGCGACAATCTGCAATCTTTGACCGTTTCCGACGGCAACTCCGCTTACAGGCTGGGCTCCGCGGGAGAGCTGCTCAATTACGACGGAACGCAAATCCTTTACGTTCCCGCGTCCGCAACGGGCGAGTACGTCATCGAGCAGGGCATGACCGCAGGCGACTATGCCTTTGCGGGCACGGGCGTGACAAAGGTCGTCATACCCAACTCCATGACCGTCATCCCTGTCGGTATGTTTGCAAATTGCGCAAGCCTCACGGAAGTGACGCTGCACGACGGCATAACCGAAATAGGCGCGAGCGCATTCACGGGTTCGGCTGTACAAAGCATTTACATAGGCAGAAACGTGACCGTGATAGGCAACAGCGCCTTCAAGGACTGCGCAAGCCTCACGGAAGTGACTTTCGGCGAAAACGGCAGCAGCACGTTGTCTTTGTCGGCTTCGGCGTTTGAAAACTGCACTTCGCTTGCGAGTCTGGAACTTCCCCGCCGCGTCAGAGCGCCGCAAAAGACCTCGACCGACAGATACGGAAATGTCACGGTGACGACGCTTTCCCCCGCAATCGGAAGCTACGCTTTTGCCGGCTGCACTTCGCTTGGTTCACTTACGTTTGCGGCAAGCGGGGCGGAGTGGATGACCGAGCCGCTGAATGTGGGAGCCTATGCGTTTAACGGCTGCACCTCTTTGAAATCGGTAGTTCTGCCCGATTACAACAGGAGCGGTTCGTCGGCTACTTATTACGCAATCGGAAGCTATGCCTTTGCAAACTGCACTTCGCTTGTCTCCTTTGAAAGAGAGGGCAGAGACCCGACTCAGGGATACCGCGGCGCGTACTACGACGTGGGCGGCTATGCGTTCTTCGGCTGCTCCGCGTTAAAAACCGTCAAGCTGCCTTCCAATTGTTATTTCGACGGCGAGTTTATTTTCGGCGGCACGGGCATTGAAGAAATCACTCTCAGTCTCAAAGGCGCCTACGGTTCTCCTTACTCCATGTTCGAGGGCTGCGCGCAGCTTGAAACGGTCGCGATTGAACACGACGCTTTGATATCCACCGTGCTTTACGACAGAATGTTTGCAAACTGCACCGCGCTTGAAAGCGTCACGGTGACAAACGAAAAGAACGGTGTGTCCACAATCAGAGAAAGCGCGTTTGTCAATTGCGCGTCTCTTGCCCGACTTAACCTTTCGGGCGGACTGAAAACCATTGAGGCAAACGCCTTTGAGGGGTGTACGAGTCTCGATTTCACAATCGGCGCAAGCGTGACGACAATCGGCGCAAACGCATTCAAGGGGTGGACGGACGCACAGACCATTACTTCAATGATTGCCGCCGACAAAATACCTTCCGGCTGGCATTCCGATTGGAACAAGGACTGCAACGCGCTTATTGTGTGGCCTTAAACGATACGAAAGCCGCACGCCTTCGGTGCGGCACGTCTAAATTGCATTACTTAAATAAATCCGGTTTTGCAGTCAAGTCACCGAACCCTTCGGTTCGGTGACTTGACTGCGAAAGGGTTGAGTTTTACGCCGTTAAAACGGCGAAAGGAGAAAATATGGATAACAGGCAACTGTTTGAACGGCACAGAAAACGGCTTGAAAAGGAAGCTTGGCTCAAATCCGTTCTGCTTTCCCTCGTCATAGGCTTTGCCGCCATGCTGGCGACAGCCGTTTTGACCTGGGTGTTTGAAAAAAACGGATTGTGGTTCTCTCTTTCGGCTCTCGTCGTTGTGACGGGAGGACTCACGCCGTTGTTTTATTTCAAACGCTTCCGTCCCGACGACAGGCAAATCGCGCGCCGTATAGACAGGCTGGGGCTTGAAGAACGCGTGATAACCATGACGGAGCTTGCAGACTCGAAGGAGTATATCGCCGTGCGTCAGCGCGCGGACGCGCAGGAAAAAATGAAAGCGTTGGAAATAAAACAAATCAGCCTGCACGTGTCCGCCGCGCTTATTGCGTTGGTGTGCGTTTTCGGAACGCTCGGACTTTCGCTTACCACGGTCAGCACGCTGAGCTATTACGGACTGCTGCCCACAATAGGTCAAATCATAGACACCACCCTGCCTCCCGAGCCTATTGTCGAATTTGAAGTAAACTATTACGTCGAAGACGGACAGGGCGGTATTATCGAGGGAGAAGAGTTCCAAATAGTCGCGCAGGGGGAGACAGGCTCTCTCGTGTACGCGGCAGCCGACGAGGGCTGGGCTTTTGCGGGCTGGTCGGACGGATATGCGGAGCCTTATCGACAGGAAGAGGACGTGCAGGGCAATATGGAAATTTTCGCTTTGTTCGAGCAGATGGGCGGAGCGGGCGACGGCGACGGCGAGCCTACCGACCAACCGCCCGATCAACCGGGCGAGCAGCAGGGCGACAACGGCGACGGCGACGATTCCAATCCCGTCGAGCAGGGCGGCGGCAAATACGAGCCCGCCAATCAGATTATTGACGAAGCGACTTATTATCGCGACGTATTCGGGCAGTATTACGACCTGATAGTGGAGTATCTGTCCTCGGGCGAAGAGCTGCCCGAAGATTTGCGCATCATTATCGAAGCGTATTTCAACATTCTTAAATAACCTATTCCCCAAAAAAATAAAACTTTAAAAATCAAAAGGACAAAAAAATGGTAACGGAAGCTAACATAGAAAAATTCAGCGTACAGTGCAAAAACATTTTCGAGCAGATAAAAAGAGACGTAATCGGCCAGCAGGACGTGGTCGAGGGCGCGGTCATTGCCATGATAGCGGGCGGAAACGTGCTGCTCGAAGGCGTGCCCGGCGTCGGCAAGACAAGATTGGTGAGAAGTCTCGGCCGCGTTTTCAATCTGCCCTTTTCAAGAATACAGTTTACGCCCGACCTTATGCCTGCGGACGTAACGGGCACCAACATAATAATCAAGGACGAAGCGGGCAATTCGCAGTTCAGCTTTCAGCCCGGTCCGATATTCAGCAACATAATTCTTGCGGACGAAATCAACAGAGCCACTCCCAAAACACAGTCCGCGCTGCTCGAAGCGATGCAGGAGCACACTGTTACCGTTATGGGCGTGTCGAGAAAGCTCAACGAGCCGTTCTTCGTGCTTGCGACGCAAAACCCCATAGAACAGGACGGAACCTATCCTCTGCCCGAAGCGCAGATGGACAGATTTATGTTCAAAATTATTGTCAACAACCCCAATATAGACGAGCTGATGCAGATAGTGGACATGACGCAGAAAACCATGGCGGAAGTGGCTGACGTGGCTTGCAGCGGAGAGGAGCTGTTGGAAATGAGAAAAACGGCAAACGCCATACCCGTGGCTGAGGAGGTCATGAGATACGCCATGGTGCTGGTGTCTGCAACACATCCCGACAGCGACTGTTCGACCGAGGCGGCAAAAAAATATATCAGGCTCGGCGCAAGCCCCCGCGCGGGGCAGGCGTTGATTTCCGCCGCAAAGGTCAAGGCATTGATGAAAGGGCGTTTCAACGTGTCCTACGGCGACCTCAACGAGCTTGCCTTTCCCGTGCTGCGTCACAGGATAAAGATGAATTTCGAGGCGGTTGCAGAGCGCGTGAGTCAGGACGACGCCATAAGAATGGTAATTGACGAATTGAATCACCGCAAAACTTTTAAAAGCGAGGCGGCGCAGACGACCTCGACCGATACGGACAAGGCGGTTGAATCCGCCGACGACAAGAGCAGACGCAAAAACGGGAGAAAATAATGAAGAGCGCTTACTTGAACGATGAGTTTTTCAGTCGTTTGGAGACGCTGGCATTGAATCTTCGCGCCGATTTAAACGGTTACTTCGGCGGAAAGCATTTTGTCCGCTCATACGGTCAGACGGTGGAGTTTGCGGATTATCGGGAATATCAGCTGGGCGACGATATACGTCGCATAGACTGGAACCTGTTCAGCAGATTTGAAAAATATTTTATAAGGCTTTTTACCGACGAGAGGCAGATGGACGTTCAGATATTTCTGGACTGCTCCGCGTCCATGGGCAAGGAAAACCGCACAAAGGCGGAGTACGCCGTCAGCGTGGCTGCCGCGCTGGGCTTTTTGTCCGTGCACAATATGGACAAGGTATCCTTCAAGCTGATAAAGGAAGACGCCGTTGAGGACCCTTTCGGCACGATAATAGGAAAAAACTCCTTTTTCAGAGCAATCAGCCTTTTGGAGAATCTGAATTTCTCCGACGACGCGGACATTTCGCAGGCGGTGTCGAGCTGCGCAAACACGGGCTCCAACAACGGATTGTCTGTAATCATTTCCGATTTTCTTACAAGAAAGGACTGGAAAAAAGCCGTTGATTACTTAACTTACAAAAAGCGGCAGGTGCTTGCGATACAGCTGCTTTCTCCCGAAGAGGAGGAGCCTACTTACAGCGGCAGGGTGAGTCTCATCGACGTGGAGTCGGGAGACCTTGCCGACCCGAGAAATATGAAACTGAGAATTACGCGCAGCCTGCAACTCGCTTATCAGGAGGCGTTGAAGGACATGAAGGCGGACATCAAATCTTTCTGTGCGTCGAGGGGAGCGGATTTTATTTCCGTCACCACCGACAAACCCGTTGAAAGAATGCTGTTCGGCGAGCTTTTGAAGGCAGGTATTATGGAATGAGTATTTTGTTACCTTTGGGTTTGTTGGGATTGATTGGAATAGCCGTGCTTATTCTCATTTATATCCTCAAACCGAATTATCAACAGAAGCTTGTTTCCAGCACGTATATCTGGGAACTGAGCCTTAAATATCGAAAGAAAAAAATTCCCGTCAGCCGCCTGCGCAATCTAATCATACTTATTTGTCAGCTGCTTATTATTGCCGCCTGCGCCATGATTCTGGCGCAGCCGGTAATCCGCGCGGAGGAAATGGAAAGCAACGAAAGGATTGCCGTCATCGACGCTTCGGCGGGTATGCTGGCAAGCGACGGCGGGGCTTTTCGCTTTGTGCGCGCGGTTGAGCAGGTAAAGGAGCTTGCGGAGGAAACCTTTTCGCAGTCGGGCATCATCACGGTTATCCTTGCGGACACGGAGGCGTCGTTTGTCGCGCGCAGAGCGGACGCGACCATGCGCGACGAGGTTTTGGCGCAGCTTGACGAACTGGCGCGCTGCGAAAACGGCGTGCCCGTGCACTGCTCCTACGGAGTGGCGGATATAGACGCGGGCATGGAGCTTGCCGAACAGGTGCTCGAAGAAAATCCTTCCGCCGCCGTAAGGCTTTATACGGGAAAGGAATATATCGATTCGGGCATAGTGGACGTGGTTGACATAGGTTCGGAAAACGAGTGGAACGCCGCGATTGTCGACGCCTCGGCGACGCTGGACGAAAATTTCTACACCTTTTCCGTAGACGTTGCGAGCTACGGAATAGGAGCCAATCTGCGCGTCAACTGCGAGGTTTACGGCGTGAACGGTCAGGACGTTACGGAAATGCTCAGCCTGCCCGCCCGCTGCGACGTAGGAGAAACAGTCACGGTAGAATTCAATTCTGACAGCGTGGACATGATGATTTATATGTTCGATTACGTGCGCGTGTATATAGAAGCGGTGGATACGGCGGGCGCGGTGCTCACCGACTCGTTCGTTTGGGACGACACGTTTTATCTGTACGGCGGCACGCCTCAGAAAATCAACATTCAGTACGCAAGCCCCAAGCCCAATCCCTTTGTTAGCGGCATTCTGATAGGTCTGCGCGATTCGTTGTCTTCGCGCTGGGACATAGACCTGACGGAGGTCAGGGGGGAAAACGCCGTTCCGGAAATCGCGGGGTTCGACCTTTACATATTCGAGCATACCATGCCCGAAATTATGCCTACGGACGGAGTCGTGTTTTTGATAAATCCCGACGTATCGCCCGAGGGCGCGGGAATAACGCTTGCCGCCGGCGAAGTCACGGGTGATTTTACGCTTTCCGCAGGGGATGCCCATCCCATTACCGAAAGGGTGAACGCCTCGGACATAACCGTCAGCAAATACAAACAGGTTAAAATGGCGGACGGCTTCGAAACATTGCTTTATGTGGAAAACGACCCCGCTTTCATGGTGAAAAACGAGCCGGGAGTGAAAATCGCGCTGATGCCTTTCAGTTTGAACAGCTCCAATTTTTCCGTTCTGATGAGCTTTCCCGCCCTTATGTACAACATGATGAACTACTTTTTTCCGGCGACAATAACCGATTCGCAGGAGACGGGCAGCGCCGCCGAATATATCTTTGAGGTCAACGATACCGTTATTCTCAACGGCAGGGGAGTGCAGCTTACCGTGACGGACTCTGCGGGAGCGGAGACGGAGCTCGACATTTTTCCCGCGGCAATCGAGGCGCTTTGCCCCGGTACTTACACCGTTTCGCAGATTCCGTTGTCGGGTGTGGAGACAATCGAGCGCTTTTACGTAAGGATTGCTCCGTCGGAAAGCGATTTGGGGCTGGTGGTCGACGAGCTTTACAGTCCGTATGCGGAGCTGCCCGAAAGATTCAACGATTTCGACCTTCTGCTTTATTTTGCAATCGCGCTGGTTGCGCTCGAATTTATCGAGTGGATTCTGCAAACGCGCGAGCACTTTTAACGGAGGCAATGCGACATGACGAATTTTCAGATAGAATTTACCCACCCGTGGCTGTTGCTGTTGCTTGTTCCCGCGTTGTTTTTCGCGTTGTTCCCATATTTTCGGCTTTCCAAAAAGTATCGAAAGACGCGGAACCGCATTACGTCGATAGTTTTGCATATGCTTGTCATGGTTTTGAGCATATCCGTGCTTTCGGGAATAAATTTCAAGTACGAGCTTCCCAATACGCGAAACGAGCTTATTCTGCTTGTGGACGGCTCGTTCAGCGGCAGCGAAACGGAGGAAGCGAAAAACAATTTCGTTCAGGCGGTTCTTAACGAATGCGAGCCGGAAATGCGCGTAGGCATTGTGACCTTCGGGTTTAATCAGGTTTACGCCGCGCCGCTGACGACGGACAAAAGCAGAGCGTACAGACAGTATCTCGAAGCGGAAAAGCCGGACGGCTCGGCTACCGACATAGCGTCGGCGCTGCAATACGCGGGCGGAATTTTTGAAAATCCCCAATCGGGCAAAATTGTCCTTTTGACGGACGGAGACGAAACCGACAGAAGCGCGTCTGCGGTTATACGGACAATAGCGGCTTCGGGAATCACGGTGGACACCGTGCATTTCCCCGCGGAGCGCAACGACAGCGAGGTTTTGATAACGGGCGTGACGCTGCCCGATTACAACGTGGTGGTGGAGGATTCCTTCAAAATAGGGCTTACTTTGCAAAGCTCTTTCGTCGGCGCCGCAAACGTAACCTTGCTTGACAACGGAGAGCCTGTGGGAGAGCCGCATGCAATCGAGCTGGTAAGCGGCACGCAGACGGTTGAGTTCGAGCACGTGTTTCACGAGCAGGGACTGCACGCGCTGAGCTTTGAAATCTCAAACGACAGGGATACCCTTACTCAAAACAATATATTCAACTCCTATATTTATTTGGAGGTTTTCGACGACCTGCTGATTATCGAGCGCAACGCCGACGAGTCCGCCGCCCTTGCGGAAATTCTCGGCGAACAGTTCAACGTCAGCGTGGTCAACGTGTTCAACGAGGAAGAAATGCCGACCGAGCTTGACGAGCTGAGGCAGTACGACGAAATCATACTCATGAACATTGCCAACGCGGATATGCCGGCAGGCTTTGACAGCATTCTGTATTCTTATGTAAACGAAATCGGCGGCGGTTTGTTCACCGTCGGCGGCAACAGGGAGGACGGAGAGGGCGGAACGATTGCAAACACCTACGACAGGCAGGATATGGCGGGCACGCTTTATCAGCAGATGCTGCCCGTGCAGGCGATAGACTATACTCCTCCCGTCGGCGTGGTAATAATCATCGACCGCTCGGGCAGCATGGATATGAGGGTAGAAGGCAGCGGCGGAAAAACCAAGCTAGATTTGGCAAAGGAAGGCGCAATGAGCAGTCTGCTGTCTCTGACCGAAAGAGATTATTGCAGCGTCATGACGCTTGAAGACGACTACAACGAGGATTTGGAGATGACTCCGCTTCCGCAGAGAGCCAAAATAGAAGCCGCGATAGAAAAAATAGAAATCGGCGGCGGCACGATTTTCACGGGAGCATTGGAGCGCGCGGGAGCTGCGCTGAGAGGACTTCGCAGCGTGGAAAGGAGGCACATAATTCTCGTCACGGACGGCGAACCCGGCGACAGCTTCTGGACCGACCCGATAAATCAGGTGGGCGGCTACGGCGGCGCGATAAAAAACAACGCTCTTTCGGGAATCACTCTCTCCATCGTGGCGATCGGCGTCGATTCAAAAGCGGCGCAGACCATGAAGGAGGCGACCGAGCTTGGCGGCGGCGAGTTTTACAACGTCTGGGACGCCACCACTCTTCCCGGCATCATGCGCGAGGATATGGACATTCCGCAGATAATAGCTTACAATCCCGAGCCTTTCACCCCCAAGGTGCGCGACCACAATTCGGTGCTCAACGGCGTGGACGATAGTCTTTTGCCCGAGCTTGGCGGTTTTTACGGCACAAAAGTTAAAAGCGGCGCAAGCGTGCCTCTTATGGCGGAGTATGTTCCCGTGCTGGCGCAGTGGAAGTTCGGCAACGGAATGGTGGCAAGCTTCATGTGCGACTTGAACGGCACGTGGTCGTCGGAGTTTTTGGAAAGCGAAACGGGGCGCAAAATACTCGACAATCTCGTAAACTGCCTGTTCCCCGTGAAAAATATAAAGCCGGGCGCCATTGACACGCGTATGACGGAGGAAAATTATATTACGTCTTTGAGCGTTTACGCTTCGTTGGAGGAAAGCGAAACTCTTGAAATAACCGTAACCGAGCAGACGGGCACGGCGCAGCCCTCCGTTCAGAAATTTACTCCGACGGTCACCGACGGTTTCGGCAAGGTAGAGTTTGTGATAACCAATCCCGGCGTGCACGAAATCGCCGTGCAAATAAAAAACGTCGACGGCTCGGTTGCGGAAAACTACACAACCTACAAGAGCTTTTCTTACTCTCAGGAGTACAACGTGTTCACCGACGAAGAGGAAAACGCGCGGCTGTTGGAGCTTATTTCGGCGCGCGGCGACGGCGCGGTCGTGTCTTCCGCCCAACCGTGGAAAATTTTTGACGACTTTCAACATACGCTTGAACACGAGTTCGACCCGAGATGGGCGTTCATAATTGCCGCTCTGGCGTTGTTCCTTCTGGATATAGCGGTAAGAAAATTCAAGTTCAAATGGCTGCACGAAATCGTAAGAGACCGAAAGCTCAAAAAGGAGCTGGGTCAAAACAAAAAGTAGGCTCCAAGGAGGAAAAAATTGAGAAAATTCTTTAAACTTACCGTTACATTTACGTTGTTTCTCTTAACTCTTCTTGTTTTGACGGCTTGCGATTTTACGCCGAGACTGATTGCTCCTACGGGACTTTCGGTAAACGAGAACACTCTTGCGCTCGGCTGGTACAAAATCGGCGGCGCAACGAGGTATACGGTGGAAATAAACGGCGTCGAATATCCCGTCGTCGAAAACTCTTATCCGTTGGCAAATCTCGAAGCGGGCGAGTATCGAATACGCGTCAAAGCAATGGGCGACGAGGAAAATTATCGGGATTCCGATTGGTCGGAGCCGCTTGACTTTGTCAGGGAGCAAGAGTCCGGTTTGACCTACCGACTGATTGACGCAAACACGGCTTACGAGGTCACGGGCATAGGCTCGGCGTCGGGCAATGTGCAAATCGACAGTGTTTTTCGCGGCAAGCCGGTAACAAGCATAGGCGACGGCGCGTTTGCCAACAACAGCCGTCTCACGGGGGTGGTTGTGCCGGAGGGCGTCACGACAATCGGCAGGCGCGCGTTTTACAACTGCGCTTATCTTACGGAAGTGGCGTTGCCTCAAAGCGTAACGGGCATAGGCGAATACGCTTTTCAGAGCTGCCGCCGTCTGGAAAAAATAAATCTTCCGACAGAACTTAAAGAAATCCCCGCTTACGCCTTTTCCTATTGCCGCGCGCTTACGGAAATCAAAATCCCCGACGGAGTAGAGAGCATAGGCGAATATGCGTTTGCCAACTGCGAGGCGTTAATCTCCGTTTCCGTTCCCGACAGCGTAAGGACAATCGGCGCATACGCGTTTACCGTGTGCACGTCGGCAAAGACAATCGAACTGGGCGCGGAGCTTTCCGCAATCGGCGAATATTCCTTTTATCGCTGCTCGTCGGTAAAAAGCGTCGTGTTGGGCGAAAAATTGAAGGACGTGGGAGCGTATGCTTTTTCGGCGTGCTCGTCGCTAGAAGCGATAGAAATTCTCGGAACGGAGGTGTCAATCGGCGAATCGGCTTTTTACAACTGCACGCTTCTTTCGCGGGCGGACATAAAGGGCGATGTGCTTTCCGTCGGCGAGTATGCTTTTGCCGGCACCGCGTTCTGGACGGAGACCGACCCGCTCGTGTATGTTGACAATTGGTTGGTGGGCGTAAACAATATTGAGGTTGAAAGCGTTTCTCTGCGGCAAGATACAATCGGCATAGGCGCGAGAGCGTTTGCGGGCTGCGAGCAGTTGAGAGACATATTGATACCGTCAAGCGTCAAATCCGTAGGCGAGCGCGCTTTTTACAAGTGCACGGGGCTGCGCGCGGTAGTGTTCGGCAACGGCGGGGTGGAAAGCATAGGGGAATATGCCTTTGCGGGCTGCACCGCGCTTCAAAGCTTTCAGCTGGGAGACAGTCTTAAAAATATCGACGGCTATGCGTTTTACGGCTGCACTTCCGTTACCTCAACCACATTTATCGGCGGGCTTCCCGCGTCGCTTGAAAGAATCGGCGTCTACGCTTTTTACGGCACGGGCGTGTGGAACAGAACAAGCGGCGTGGTGTATGTGGGCGACTGGGCTGTGGGCGTCAACGGCTCGGAGATGTACGTGACGCTGGACGCAAAGACGCGGGGGATAGCGGACTACGCGTTCTACGGCGCGACAGTGCTCGAAGTGAACATTCCGCAGACTGTGGAAATAATCGGCCGCGCCGCGTTTTACAACTGTATGTTTTTGCTGGAAGCGACCTTGCCTTCCTCAATAGAAAGCATAAACGACTATATGTTTTACGGTTGTATGTTTTTAAGCAGCGTCACCATTCCCGAAGGGATTACGGAAATCGGCCGCTCGGCGTTTTACGGCTGTCCGAGCTTGTCAAGCATAGTTATTCCCGACAGTGTGAGCAAGATATCGGATTTTGCGTTTTACGGCAGCGGTCTGCGTTCCGTTGAAATCGGCGGCGGCGTGAGAGAGCTAGGCGAAAACATTTTCAGCGGCTGCGTCAACCTTCAAACCGTAACAATAAAAGACGGGCTTTTGACTTTGGGGACGCGTATGTTTTATCGCTGCGAGTCCTTGAAAGAAGTCGTTTTCGGCAACAGTCTGACAACTGTCGGCAATTACGCCTTTTACGGCTGCAAATCGCTTGACAACGTCACTCTTCCGTCTTCGGTGGAAAGAATAGGCAATTACGCCTTTTACGGCTGTTCGTCGCTTAAAACGCTCGTCCTCAACGAGGGGCTTAAACAGATAGGAACAAGCGCGTTTCTCGACTGCAATTCAATCGAAACTCTCGTTTTGCCTTCAACGGTGACGGATATAGGCAATTACGCTTTCAGAGGCTGCTCGTCCCTTTCGGGCATAACGCTGAGTTTAAGCGTAACGACGTTGGGCAACCACGTGTTTTACGGCTGCAACACGCTCACGATTTACTGCGAGAGCAAGGCGGCGGGCGAAAATTGGGGAGCGCGTTGGAATTCGGGCTATCGTCCGGTAGTGTACGGCTGCGTTCTTTCTTCAGACAAGTCTTTCGTGCAGGCCGTTGAAAAAAGCGCGGTGGAAAATTATCGGCTTGTTGACGGCGAACCGGTAAACACCGTTACCGCGCCCGTGCGCAGAGGGTATGAGTTTGTCGGTTGGACGACGACTGCGGGAGGAACGACGGCGGAGTACGCGGCGGAAAATTTTTGCGACGCGCCCGACGGCACGACGCTTTACGCCGTTTGGCAGGAAAAGCCCGAGCCTCAACCTCCTCTTGACGAGCAAGAAGAAAACTGATTTTTTCGGCATTGAAAAGCCCCCTTGAAAAGCGAGGGGGCTTTTATGTTATATAAATATTATATAGACTGCTTTTTTCGGCGTGGCTTTGTTGTTTTTTCAAGCAGCCTTTTGCTTAACGCGTTTGTTTTTTTTTCAATTATATTTAATTGTTAAATCTCCGAGCGCGGCAATTCTTTCATTTGAAAATTTTGTCCGCGTCGTCGAAAGGATCGTAGTTGTACTTAAAATACTTTCTTCCCGCTCCGAAGTAGCCGACAAAGCTGCCTTTTGCTCCCTCGTCGTCGGAATGCTCGCAGCTCATTTTATACACCGTTACGCCGTTTATTTCAATAGCAGTGCCGTCGATTGTCAACTGCGCTTTTTCTTCGAAAAGCGAGTTGTCTCCGCTTCGGCGTTGGTGGTACAAAGCGTAGTCCGAGTTGATTGTTTCTATGGTTTCGCCAAGACGGAAATGCAGCCAATGTCCCGTTTCCAGCAGTGCGACGAGGTCGGCTTCCGTGGGTTGGGTTTTGAATACCGCCGAGTCGATTATGTCTATATTTGTTTTGCTGCCTGCCTGATACACTCTCGAATACATACGCGTAAAAATAAATTTGCTTTCAGGATCGGTCTCGTACGTCGACGGCTGTCTGATGAAAATTTCCGTTTCGGTATCGGTATTGGCTTTGGTGAATTCGACGGAGGTGTCGAGAGCGTATTCGAGTTGGTTGCCCGTTGAGCCGATAAAGTGGATGTGGGAACAGGTGTCGGCGGGAAACCATATTTGCGTGGCTTTCGTGCTTATTTTCAGTCCCGAAAAGGTATCGGCTGCGCTCGTGTCCAGCTTGCCGTCCTCCGTCAGCTTGGGAGTGATTGTGAGATTGCTTATATCAATGGAGACGCATTCGGGAGCTAGACTGCCCATGCTTCCCCAATTGTAAAAATTGAGGCTGTAATCGTCGAAAACAAGCGTTTTGTCCTCGCCGAGGTTTGGCAGCACTATGCGCAGGGAAATGCCGCCGTCGGTTATGGTTTGTCCGTCAACCGTTATGGTTGTGCCGTCGGTGAAGGTAGCGGCAGTTTCTCTTGATTTCTTACCGGTCGCGGAGTCGTAAACGGGTATATTTTCAACCGTGTAGGATGGAAATTCGTACGCGCCGCCCAAAATGGCGTAATACAAGAAGTCAAATGCCTGCGCCGTAAATTCTGTTATAAAAAAATTTGAAAAATCAAGTATTATTATCAGATTGTTGAGGTATTCGCACAGTGAGTTTTCGTATTTGGCATAGTGAAGGATGCCGTTTGTTCTCAGATTTTCGTTTATTTTATCGTTTCCGCCGTCGGGAAATGCACCCGAAACGGAAAGTCCGCCGTCGGTGATTTCCACGTCGAAGCCGCAGCCGCGGTCGTTGCTGCTTTCGCCCGCCAAAATTTTGCTTTGTTCTTCAAGAGAGGCTTGGTCGTGGTCGGGGACGGGCGTGACGTCGGGCTCCTCCGCAGAAGCGAAAGAGAGTGCGCCCTCTCCCGAGATACCCGTCGAGGGCGACGCAAGCAGCGCGAGGGGCGCGACGACTGCTGAAAGGAGCAAGGCGGCGAGCAGCAAAGCGCCCGCTATCCTTACCCTGCGGTTAAGCGTCTGTTTTTTCACCTTCGTCCTCCTTTGAATCCAACGGGACGTTTTGCGTTTTTTCCCCGTTCGCCGAGCTGAACGAAAACGCGCCCGTAGCTTTAATCTGTCTGTACACCTTGGCGACGCGCCCGATTTTTCTTCCGTTGTTCAAACTGCGGAGAGCCTTTTCGGACTCCGCCGCCTTTTTCGCGTCGCCTTCCGCCGTGCGGGATTTTTTGTTTGTAGAAAAAGCTTTATTTTCAATGCGCCTAATCAAACCGTCGGCAAGCAGTTGTTCAAAGCTTCTTGACGGGGGCGCAAAGTCCTGCGGGACCTTTTCGATTATTGTCAGGGAATGGGTTTGCGCCAAAAGCTTTATCAGCTCCGACGCGAATTTTACGCCGCGCTCGCTGTTTACGCGAAACAGAGAGGGCACGCCTCGATAAAATTTGCCGCGCTCGGAAACGTCGCAGATAAAATATTTGGCTTCCGTCGTCTGCGGCTCGATTGCAAGGCAGAGCAAAATCTTTCTGCCTCTTACGTTCAGCTTTGCGAGGAGCTTTCTGCCCTTTCTGAACGTTTCGCACCGTTTGCTTATGCGCGCTTTGACTCCCGAAATGGAAAGCAAAGCGTTTTTTATTGCGGAGTAGCGTCTTTTTACGTCGTCGTCCGCCAAAATCAGCCTTGCGCCGAATGTTTTTACAAAATATTCCTGTTTGTCCGTTAAAAAGAACGGAGGCTTCTGCGCGGCGGTTTCCGTTTTTTTATCCGTCGCGTCGTCAAAAGCGATTGCCGCCGAGCTGAGAGCGTCGTCAACCGTCGTCGCCGTCCGTTTGGCAGTATTGCCGCCGCCCTGCGTTTCCGCAGCCGCGTCGCGCGCCGTGAACAGAATGACAAGCTCCCAGACCAGATAAATCGTCATAGCCGCGCACGGGCAGATAATCAGACTGATTATTCCCGCTTTGGAGCCGACAAAGCCCACGGTTTTGTTGAGGAACGCGGGCAGGGGAGTGGCTTTGCCCAGCACAAAATCCTGCGGTACGTAATAACCGTCGTCGAATACGTTGCTCGTGCCCTTTGTCAGATAAGTTCTTCTTCCCTCTGCGTCGGTTGAAACGGCGACGACCTCGTGCACCCAAACGGGGCAGTCCTTTACAAGCTCCGCGGAAAAAGCGTTTTTGTATTGGGCTACCGCGCGATAAAAAACAATCACGTCGCCGACGTCGTATTGGTCTTCCCGATTGACGAAAACGACGTCGCCGACATAAAGTTCGCTTGCTTCCATGCTTTTTGACCTGATTACGCCAAACCTCAGTCCCGCAACGCCGTTTTCGCGCTGCGCGAGGGTGGACACGGTCATAAACAGGGAAAAAAGCAAAACAAGCGCAAACAGGACGTCGAGGACGACGCCGAGAGATTTTTCAATTTTTTCGCTTTTGAAAATACTCATGGTTTGCCTCCCGTTTGCGCTTGCGCTCGGTTAAGTGATTGCGAAATTAAGCTTGCGTCTGCGTCAGATTCAGCGAAAAATTCAGACTGTCGGTAAAGGCTTTTGCGGGAGCGCTGTCTTTGACGGAAACCGTGATTGTGTAAACCACGGGCGTGCCCTGCGTGACGACCTCTGTTGCTTGGGCGGCTTCTTCTCCTACCTTGATTTCGACTTCAAAATTGCTTTCTGCGGACACGGTTGCCGTGAGCTTGGAGTCTATAGTTATATCGGAGCCGGCGGCAAAGGTGTTGGTTACCGTCACGGTGAAAACCCACGTGTCAGTCGTTTTGTTTGCTTCCGCAAACGTGAAGGTCACGCTGTGGCTTTCGGCTGTTGTCGTTTCGTCAAAGCTGTAAGACTCCTGACCGAAGTTCACCTGCTTGGTGCCGCCCGCGTCCGCAAAAGCTACCGTTGCGTTGACGTCGGTCGGGTTGAAGGTTAGCGTGCCCGTCGAGCTTAACGTGACGCTTGACGCCGCCCAGATGCCCACGCACATAACGGCGAGCACAAGCGCAAGCGAAACGATGGTTGAAAAAATCCTTACTTTTCTTCTCATAAAAAGGTCTCCTTTTTGTATTTATATCGCGTCGTCGCATACCCTTTCGGGAAAAGGGTATGCGACGATTTAATATCCGACATTTTGTTTTCCGAACGGGGAAATCTTTCGGCAATACCGTTTGTGTGTAAAATTATACCCTAGGTGCC
>ENA-UONV01001106-UONV01001106.1-human-gut-metagenome-genome-assembly--contig:-CS4-NODE-1106-length-25553-cov-5.306455_pt1 | contig 25553 bp, 18 predicted proteins | sample MGYA00242461_ERZ724008 | MGnify/ENA metagenome assembly ERZ724008 | reverse complement strand
AAGCACCAACTAAGAGTGATGTTTTAAAGTCTAATCCTGATTATAAAGAGTCAGAGCCTTCGCCACTATTACCCTCAGACAATGGATTTGGATTATTTTTAACTGTATTAACAAAGTTTAACCAATCAACTTGAAAGTCTTTAAGCGCATCACTCAAAACATCTAATTTATCAAATGTTCCTTTTTGCCCAACAAAATCAAGATCAATCTTTGGTTTTTGTCCCATTAATGCATATAAAGACTTAATATCTTCTCCGACTTCTCTGATGTCGCCTATTTTTACACTTTTTTGTCCTTGCAGTCCTGCAATTTTTTTCTGAATGCCAGAAATAATATCGGGCAGCTTTTTAGCGGTTTCAAGCGTACCAGAAATTTGCGTTTGAATCGCTGAATTTAAAGCCGCCCCTCCATTTTCACCAAACAATTCATCAAACTTAATTGGATTTATGTTTTTAAGCTCTAAAATTTTTTGCTCAACATCTCCAAGATATGATACTAAATTCTGAAAAACCTCAAATGTTCCGCCGGATTTTTCAAATCCAGCCAAAATCTTTTTCATTGACTCTGTTACACTCTTAACTTGAGCCACTGCACCTTGTTTATCAACATCCAAACTAAGTTGAATTGCAACTTTCTTTATTTCTTTCGCCATAATGTTCTCACCACCATATTAATTAAAAATATCCTGCTATAGTATTCCAAAGCTCTTCCTGAACATATGTCGGAATCTTTGATTCTAACTCTTTATTTACAAAATCCTCCATTAACTTTAAAGGTTTTGTCGAACCTTGATACGGACTATATGTATATTCTCTTTTTATTGTGCCATCTTCTTCCAACCCTTCATTAACCACAGTAATAGGGTGAAGACCTTTCAAAAAGTTATTTAATATCCAATATGGTCTAGGCGTTCCATTTGCAGTATCGCGATTATAAAACATTGAATCATTTCTTGTGCGCCATACAAGCCCTTGCTGATGATAATATGAATTACTTTCATACATGCCATCTAATCGGCTATGGTCATATTCAATACCGACTTCTAAAGTTAATAGACCTCCACGCGACATCGCCTGTGTATATGGCTTAATGGTACGTTTTAACGAATATGTTCTCCTATATACCTTTGGCGTATAGTCAGCATAATATGCTTCTAGAGTTTTATTAGCTTTATCATACATATCAGTTTGTACTTTTTGCCCAACACTCCTTACAACATCATTGGCTATATCCACAGCGTTATTAATTACATCATTAAACGCTTGCTCCAAGTTTTTAATTCCACTAGCCATAATCCTTCCACCTTACTTAAATTTCTCTAATAAAGATTGCACATTATTTAAATCCATATTCAATGAATCCAAATTAATATTTTTAATCTTTGTTTTTAAAACATCTGCTAAGCTATTAATATTTTTAGACAGGCCTTCGATAAATGTACCGAACTTTGCACCAAGAGCATTGTCTGCTAAAATATAATTGCACTGCATATCAAGAAGCATCATAACGGACTTATATTCATCTTTGAAACTATCTACAATCATAGTCAATAATCCACTTCTGCACAGTTCATCATAATCGTTTTCAATATCATCAGATAATTCAATATTTGTATACGCTACAATACTAAACATAACCAAATAAATATATTTATCAATTTCATCAAATTTATACATGCTATTTTCATAAATAATAGACGAATCAATAATCTTAGATATTAAATCTTTCTTTTCTTGTAATGGCAAATAATCCTTAACTTCCAATGTCTTTTTAATAAAATCAGACATTGCATTTGCGTTAGTTTTGCTATAAATCTTACCCTTGTTGGCTTCCATAATCTCTACAAATTTCTCGATTTTCATTGTATAACTCCTCCTAAAATAATTTATTTAATACGACACTAGTCGTTAGATTTCGATATTTTCATAATCTGATTTATACATCCACCTAAACCCACCTGCTTTGTCCCTCTTATGGTTGCATACACTATGTATGTTTTTATAATTAATAGAAAGCTCTCTACCAGCTTGAGCGATGCTACTCCACTCTTTGATGAACTTAAAATCAGACGTTAACTGTATAATAGTTTCTATATGTACTTTTTTACTTTTATACTCTTCTACACGATTTTTAATATTATCAATATCTTCTGGAAATACCCAAATAAAACCTTTCGAAGAAGGAACCTTTCCAATTGCGCAATTTGAAATTCCACCACTTAATACACCTGTTTGTCTTTCTGCTTCTTTAGTACTTGCATATGAAGCAATAAATTCACCATCTTCTGAAAATTGGCAAACTGGAGTTTTTTCTGCAGAATCACGCATTTTTTGAATATGATCTTTATCTAAACAAAGTTTTTTCATTGCATTATTTTGTTTTAATTTAGATTCTAAAGTGTGTGCATAGCTAGTATCGCAACCACCTTTAGAAATATTGTATCCAAATTTAGAATTGTTTGTATTTAATTTATCAATTAAAATTATTTCAAAATTATTAGCTTCTTCTTTTGTTAAATTCGACGCCACTATTTCGTGCTCAAAACTATCCCAGCCATATTTTTGTATTGCTCTATCAAATGCTGTACATGTTTTATATCCTAGTCCATTTAACCATCGTTTATTTATATTATCTCCATGAACAGTTTGCCCAACATATTTCTTTCCATTTACCTTATTTGTATGTACATAAACACAATATGTATCATTATATATTTCCATAAATATCACCTGCTATTAAATGTCAATCTCAATATCACTTTCTATCCGATGAAACGCTGCACAAATTGCACAAGCTTCCATCTCATCTTCATATTTGTCAATGCCAAATTCTTTTTTAGCAAATGCAATACTTTGGGCTTTAAGTTCTTCTCTTTTAACCTTGGGCCCTTGCTTAAAATGTAGGGCAGCTCTCCATTGAGTTGGTGCAATGACATAAAATCTAATGCCCATTGCATAACACATACCAATAATTGCCCCTTGCAGTTGGCAAAGTGTTTTGAAGATCGCAGCATTTCCTCCTTGCATTTGCGTGTCTTCTATAATGACCACATTAGGCTTTTCTTTCTCAATAACTTCGTGTATGCCCTCATACATCTCTTTAAAACGACTGTTTGTATCCTTATTTTTATGCTTGTCAATAAGTCCACTGTGGTCATATTTGCCGTCTACAAAGATTGCGTATCCAGACCTCGTGGTGCTTTGATCTAGTGATAATATTCGTGCCATATAACTCCTCCTAATCATTACAAATTTCCGTAAACCTACATTACGAGTTGCAAACTTACGCAAACCTATAATGCAACTCCTTTTATCCTTTTAAAAAAGGGGAGCATAAGCTCCCCTAATATTACCATTCAACTTTAGTTCTTAACTCAGTAACAGCCGCCTTAATATAAGCAGTTAGTTCCTCATCAGAAATTGTAATGCCCTTCTTTGCCAAAGCCTTCTTTGCTTCATTCCATGCATATTCTGCCTTAGTAAGACCGAGTTTTTCAAGGTCGCCAGTAATCTGCAACTCCTGTGCGGCACTTACAACCTGTGATGCAATCTCAATGGCTGTCTTTATTTTCTCATTCTTTAGCTTAGTGTTAATCCAAGGAATAACGAATGTGGTAATGACAGTACTCAATAGACCAATTAATGCGATAACAATCTTAGTAATATCAACAGATCCCATAATATCTCCTCCTCGCTTAATACTGATCCTTAAATGTATCTTCTGTCGGTTCTATGCCATATTTTTGCATTAGCTTAATCTTATTTTCTGCCTTTGCTTTGGCATAATAAAAACCCGTCCCGGTTGCTACCTCTCCCGCAACAGACGGGATTAAATAGCATAATGGGGACAGGTCACGTGTAATGGCAATCATTGCGCAAGAAAACCCAACGACAAGTATGTTAATAATAGCGGCAACAATAAGAATCTTTTTGGAAAATTCCATTTTCAACACCTCATTTTAAATATCCGCTATGCATGAATCCAACTTTGCCAGAAGCAGTTTGTACATATAGCCATTCTCCAGTATAATAGCCAAAGCATTGTACCTTAGTACCATATGGTAAAATACCTAAACTTGTCTTGTTGGAACCTGCACCAGCTCTTAGATGTAAACCAACATCTGCATTGACCGTATATGTGCCTGCCTTAGACTTGCTAAAACTTTGTGGATTCTCAACGTTGCCTTGTGCAGGTGCATTTGCCGTATAAACAACATTGCCCTTGTCATCAAACACACTATACCCAATCTTGCATGCCTTCTTCGCATTCTCCAAAGAACTGTACGCACCAAGCTGAGAAGATGCATCTGCCCAAGTCTTTCTTACACGATATAATGTAGCTGGGGCCGATGCAACAGGATATACTACATTACCCTTTTCATCAAATACCTTATATCCATTTGGGCAAGACTTCTTCGCATTTTCCAAAGAAGAGAATGCACCAATTTGCGAGGACACATCCGCCCAAGACTTTCTCACACGATATAGCTGCTTTGCTGGAGCAGGAGTAGGAGTTGAAGTGTTTGTTTTAAGTAACTCATTAACACGTCTTCTTAACATGCCCATTGTATAGCCGTGTCTTGGCCACCAGTTATCAGGGTCATTATGATCGCTGCCATACCCACGCTGACCAGCTTCATTATGCGAAACGATTTCTGTAATTGATGGATAGGCACGCATTAAGTGTGCACATAACTCTGCGGCAAGTTCAAATGTCTCTTTGCAATAGTTTGCGCTAGAATGGTCATCTTCACAAATCTCAAACTGAATTGCACAATTATTGTAAGAGCCATATCTACCAGCGCCAACGCCCCAGCAGCGCATTTCCCATGGTAGAGTTTGTACTACTGCCAATGAGCCATCGGATATCTTGCCTAGAAATGCATGTACACAGACCTGTAAACCGCCTCTATTCCAATCATTTCTATAATTATTTGTGCCAAGAATAGATAACATCTCTGTACGAGAAAATGTTTTTCTTTGCGGTAAATACTCTTCCATGCCGCTAGTCTGCCCAGAATATGGCTGAACATAACGTTTTACTGTGTTATTATTTGCACCAGTACTATGTACTACAATTTTTGTCGGAGTAATTTTTACCCCTCTCTTATAACAGTCATTTTGTTCTAATAAACATTGATATAACTTCATAATAATATTTCCTCCCTTTTATCCATAAAATAGTTAAGGTTCCCAAGTAATAGAATAATAAAGAGAATTTAAACCAGCAGCGACCCAAATACCATTCTCATTACACACCTTATTAACTGCCATAGTTACCTCTGTGCATTGCGTCCATGTTTGCCCATCTGTAGAATAATATAGACCATTTGATGAACTGTTCCCACATGCTATCCAGACACCATTAGAATAATAAAGGTAATTAAATGAACCAGTTGTTATATTACTTGCAATCCATGTTGTTCCATCAGAAGAATAGTATAGTCCGTTACCAACATTACCTCCTGCAACCCATATGCCATTGTTGCGGCAAACACAACTACATGCAGAAGTAATATTCGACGCTGCCCATACTCTGCCGTTTGCAGAACGGTATATACCTGCACTACCACAAGCAATCCATAATCCATCTGCAAAATAAACATCCCACCAATATCCCCCAGACACAGTTCCGCTCGACCATGTGTACCCATCGGTGGAGTACCATAACCCTTGGCCCCTGCTGGCCGTAACCCAAATTCCATCTGCACAATAAACAGAAAAGATAGTACTGGATGTTAATGCTGTACTTTTACGCCATTTTGTTTTTGGGCTATTAGAATAACAAATACCATTGCCTGCAAGCCCAGCAATCCAATATGTTCCAGATTTATATAATAAAATACAATTATTTGTAGTAAGGCTAGACTGAGTCCATGTTTTACCATCTTCTGAATAATATATGCCATTAACGTAGCTACCAGCAAGCCAAAGGCCATCGGCATAGGCAACAACGGCAAAAGGAATTGTTAGCCCTGCACTCGTCCAGTTCTTACCATCTGTTGACCAAAACAAACTTTCGTCACCAGAAGATGCCGCAACCCAAATACCATTACCATAACAAACATCAGCAAAAGACACCGCAGTAGTAGCGGCGCTCTTTGTCCATTTTGTCCCATTAGGATATGGTTCCTTGATGCTATTAATTGCTGTTACCATGCCAGTTGGACATGATAATTCTCCTGTACTACCGGACTTTATGCGTATAGCATCTGCAATAGTAGTCATAGTTGTACCTTTAATTAAATATTCATCTGCTACCGCCATTAGAAATTCACTCCTTCCGCACTAGGAACTGCAACTGCTCGCCAATACCCATTTACAACCCTCATGAACTTTCCATTATCTGCTTGTGACGCCGTTTTTTCAAGCAGAGCAGTATTTCCATAAGAAAATCCTTCCTCGCTAGAAAAATATGCTGCTAGAGTTGGGTCTGCCGCTTCAAGTGGTTTAACCCAAATTTCTTTATACCAGAATGGATCGTTCGACACATACTCACGAATTACTTGTCTGACAGTACTGCCATTGCAATTTGACGTTGTAATAGTTAAGTATTCTCTAGAATTGAAGTTCCCTGCCAAATCAATGTAATACATACCATCATCCATTAGATATGTGCCATCAGGATTAAGCATAAATCCCCAATATTCTGAGGTCTTCGCGGCATCTCCGCCATTTTCAAGCATCTTAGTATACTGCGGAGTCCAATCAACAAATGGAGATGTAGTTACATCACCGGTCTTACCATTAACCGATGTAACAATAGGAGTCACAATTTGTAATTTTTTAGTTGACATTCTTACATCCTCCTCCTTATTTTTAATATTTATAATGGCGCAAGGATGCTGGCCCTGCGCCATATATTTAGTTTATTGCTGTTGCACTAATAGTACCGCTATCGTCAACGGTAATCCTAAAACGTTTCGTACTATTAGGCGTTGAAGATTTTAAAATCAATGCAGTTCCTTCAATAGTTCCTGCAAACCAACCATTGCCATTGTTGTCAACGGTATGAGCATTTGAACGATTCGTATTAGAATTTCCATTGCCTACAATGTGTAGATATTTAGAGTTAGAATCTTCAATATTATATCTACCCTGAACATGCTGATTGGCACTTGATGCAATAGTGCCTTCTCCTTCTGTATGAGTGAAAGTTCCCATTGCTCTTGTTTTATAACCTTCACTATGGGAATAACCACCAGCAGCAATTGTTTCATATCCTTCTGCATGAGCACAACTATCTAGAGCCAAAGTGTCGTCGCCCTCTGTATGGCATTGATCATATTTAGCAAGATTAAACTTCGTAGTTTCCCAAGTAGTAATAATCGTATCCTTGTTAGTCGAGGTTGTAATAGAAGAAGGAATATCATTTGATCCTCTTCCTTCCGCATGTGAAGAGTGACCCATAGCGTTGGTACTATATCCTTCAGCATGTGCAGTCTGCCCACTAGCTATACTGCCTTGTCCCTCTGCGTGAGAAGCGTTTCCTGACGCTATTGTAACCGAACCTTCAGCGTGCGAGCACCCTTCTTGTGCAATTGACTGATATCCCTCAGCATGTGAATATTGCCCATTTGCTTGCGTAGTAAATCCCTCTGCGTGAGAAACATAATTACCAGCTTTACTTTTATATCCTTCTACATGTGAATACTTACCAATTGCAGAATTAGTTGTATAATCATTAAAAATCTCAGAATGTTGACCACTACCAGATTTACCAATTAAATTTGGCTTGTTATATAAATTGTTATAATTACCGTCAAAATCACTGGCTCCTATATTATATCTTACTTGCGCTTGTTGCATCTGTGTCAGTACCTGTTGAGTAGTCCTGAGAATATCATTTGGGATATACTTGCTATCGATTGTATGAATAATGGTAGTATCTTTATTAATTTGTATACTATGCGTTCCTCCACTATTCTCAGTCTTCACATAAACTGTATTGCTAGTATTAGAATAACTTGCAGCGGTAGGCTCTGGGGCACAATAAATATCAATGTAAAACGGTTCCCCCGTATCTTCCATCTCCGAAGTCTCTAACGACGCATTGCCTAAATATGTGTATCTAGAATTAGAATATGCTCTGCAAGTATATGGAGTATTATCCCATATAACAATGTATAAATCTCCGAGCACCAAATCAAGATCAAACGGGTTCTCAAGATAATCATCACTAAATGTTAAAGTTCTGCTAGAAAGAATTTCAGTAAAACTAGCATCTTCTGAATAAAATGGCCTATTATTAATGTATCCTATTTGAGAACTATTATTTTGATTCCAATTTGGCTGTTGACTTAACATAGCAGTAGTAATTTGAGATTGCACACTTGTAGTACCAACAAGGGTCTGCAACATATCCACACTTTCAACTGTAGCAAAGTCACTAGCATGCTTATTGTCAACAGTATCAGCGTTACCGCCATTTGCTGGCAATGACGTTGGTTTATCTGTCAGATTATTATAACTATGTGTATGATTATCAATTGCGTTAGATATCTGCGATTGTACACTTGTGCTGCCAACCAAAGTTTCCATGGCACTCATTGATTCGGCGGTGGCAAAGTCATTTGCGTGTTTACCATCAACAGTGTCCGCATTACCACCATTGGCCGGGAGCGAGGCTGGCTTATTCGTTAAATCGTTATAGTTATGAACATGATTTTCTTCTGCTGCGCCAATACTAGTCGGAGTTATAGCACCAACTGCAGTTGATATCTGCGACTGGACACTAATACTTCCAACAAGGGTTTGAAGCATATCTACTGATTCCACAGTCGCAAAATCTGCGGCATGTTTGCCATCTACAGTATCGGAATTGCCGCCATTCGCAGGAAGAGTAGTCGGAATAACTGGCTTATCTTCTAAGTCATTATAACTATGGGTATGCCCAATAAGAGCATACCCAGTATGAGAATGATTTACCAGAGCATACTCAGAATGCTCATGGTTAATTGGAGAATATTCGTTATGCGTATGATTTACATTTGCTTTGCCGGTTTGTAAGGTATCAATATCTGCTTCCATATCTTCAAGATGATTTGTGAGGCACTGCGCTGTATAAGTATCGTACCATATGTTATTAGTAGAATACATAGGCTCAAAATCGCCATTGGGCATAAAAAATTCCTCCCTTAATTAATCACATTAGTTTATTGCTTCATTTACTGTTTACTACAATTTTGTTAATACTGAATTTGTTTTTACTTTTGTATTATATATTTTGTTATATTTATTTAGAGATAACTTCGACATTGCGCAGATAGGCTTTACCGCCACTAGTGTCATCATTTTGACCACAAATATAGATCACAGCAGCTGTAGAAGTCAAAGTAAAATTGTATTCAAAAGCAGTCCATGTATCTCCTACGGACAACGAATATTTAAGAAGTCTACTAGAACTATCAGTTGTCGTATTATATACCATTATTGCTGAAGTGTTTGTAGCGTCTTGTTTAAATTCTCCCTTGAATGTATATGTTCCTGCAGGAAGATTCTTAAGTGTGTCACAAGTCCATCCAAATAGATTATTACCTCGATTCTTAATTGACACTAGCATACCATCTTGCTTATAGCCATGTGTTGATGAATCATTTGCTTCTGTCCATGCACTTCCAGCACCTGCATATGAAGTTGCATTTGCATAATTGAATAAGTTACTATTTTGCTGTTCCATTGCCGTTATTGTTATTACTATATCGCCTGTTACTTCGGGTATTGCTATTTTTCCTTCTGCATAATATGTAGACATGTCCTCGCCCCCCATTGTTATCGATACTGCCGCTCCATCAAACGTATAGCCATCAGCTACTGAGATATTTGCAGCATAGCTCTGTCCCCTAATAACTTTTCGACTTACATTATCAGAGGTACACCCTGTAAGATTTAATGTTACTAAATTATACAAATTAATTATATTTCCGTCCCATACATTTGCTGTGACATCTACTCCGCCCATTGTTACCTTGACGCTGTCAATAACATAATTATTATTTGGTGTTATTGTAGCCGTATAAGATTGGTACTGCGACGCGCTTGAAGCGGTGTTGCTTGAATTTACATTGGAAAGGGTATTAGTTACTGAATATGTCGAAATAATCGGAGCGACAGTTTCTGGCGTACCATTTATCATGGCCGCACGAAAAGCATTTATCTCATTAGCCGTAAATCCGAGAGAAGCAATGTAGTTGATAACTTTATCTTTAAATGTTGATCCAGCAGTTAATGCCATAATGGCAGTTATAAGATTTTTATATCCATACTCCCACTGACCTGTCGCATATTCTCTACCGCATCTTTTGCGTAGAGAATCACCATTGAATGATGTCAACTCATAGTCTTTGTCGATATCGCTCTGTGATACACCCAGCATTCCTTCAATAAGACAAGCTATTGTACCTGTGCGATCTGCACCAGCAGAGCAATGAAAATATAGAGGTCGATCCCTCATAACGCTATCAAAAATAAAACGAAATGCTTCTTTCATAGAAGCTGTATTGGAAATAGAATAATAAGCCCAATAAGCTCCACCGTCTGTTGGACAACAAAAATCAACATCACTACCGATAACAGAATAATCTTCGGCAACATCTGTACCTTGTAATTCAAGTTCTGCTCGTATACCTATCTCATCATGCATTGTTTTGATAAAATCTGTGTCGCTCGCAGATATCTCACCACCTCGAAAGAGCTTACCATATTTAATCGTACCACCATCGCAAGTCCAGCCACCTAGATCTCTTACATTTCTTGATGGTGATTTAATCCATCTAACACTGTCAAGTGGCTTAAGCGTACCCGCTTTGCTTTCATTTACAAATGGTGTTCCCACATTCGGCTCTTGATTATAGTATGTTACACCGCCAACTTCTTTACCAATAGGATTTGTCAAAACAGTCCCATCCGCATATGTTTCTATACTAGAAGTACTGTAATCGCTCGAATCATATGTCACATTAGCAAGATAATTTCGTACAAGTTGAGGACATTGATGCCATTCGACATCCTTAATCCCCCCCCCCACCTGTCATTGATGTATTCGTTCCCGTCTTTACGCCTTCATCTCCAGCGAAGACCTTACCAGAACGAACATCTTCAGGGGTAGCGGTAAAGACAGTTAAATTATCAACTAGAACACCAGTGATTTCTTTTCCGTTTTTATCTGTTAAAACATAGGTCTTTGGATTACCGAATCCTCCGCATACATTTCCGTATAAACCACTCATATAACTGTCACCTCCTGTACTCTAACTTGTACTGAAATTGCGCTGCTTGGCTTACCGCCAGCTACATAAACACGCACAGTACCATTTCCGCTCAAAGTTGTAAATGCAAGCCCGTCATCCTGCCAAGAGTTAAGCTGCTCTGGCGTTGGCTGCAAATCAACAATGCTTGTCTCTGTTACACAACTTAGTGCAATATCCTGATAATATGGGCTTGCGTCTCCAACCCAATTAGATGTCAGTGTGATTGTTGTGACCTTTGGCAACAGACTTTGCAGCATGGCAATCGTAGCATATGTATCTGCGATGTTGTTTCCCTTCGCATCTGCCGTAGCTTGTGCAACTGCTCCATACACATCTGCACCATCAGTTTTTGTCAGACCTTCAATGACCCATGCTGTGCCATCATAAACCACAGTAAATGGTTTATTGAGAGCAATCCAGTTGGTGCTATATCCTTGCTGTAGGCTAGTTGTCAGAGAGCTTAGTCTGCGTCTAATTGGCTTAGCGCCTAGCCCGTTAACATTTAATGTTGGTGCTTTACTTGTACTTGCTTTATTTGGAATCATAATAAAGCTTGCGCCAACAGTCAATGAATCAATACCAGAAACTGTGGCAGTGTATGCAACTCCATCAGTACTTTCCGCTGTTGCAGTATATACTGCGTCGGCAGCTGAAGGCTTACTATCGATAGCTGCTTGCATTGTTTCAATAGTAGAAGCAGAAGCGGCTCCAACGTCACTTGCAGTTAATGTGATATTATATGACAGGGCTTTGCCGTTAATGGTTGTAGTCTTTAGAGCGTAAGAGCCTTCATCGCCAAGTTCTTCCCAAATAGCACCATTCCAAACGAATTCTTTATGGTCATCCTTACCAAGAATTACATCACCTTTTTCTTTTGTGGTATAATTTGCGATTCGAGGGTCAGTTGTTGAGCCGTCGGTAATATCAACAGCAGCTTTACCAATAAAGTGCATTGCGCCTGTTAGGCCACCAAGTTGGTCATTGATGGTGGTCATCTGACCGTCAACATACTCTTCTGTTGCTAACTTCTTTGAACCATCATCTTTATTGGTTCCAGAAGTAGAACCAACATAAACATCTCCTGCAAACCAAGCATTACCCGACCAATCAAGAGTATGGGCATTGGACTGCGTATCAGTATTTGTACCATTGCCTACAATATGAGCGTATTTTCCTAATCTATCTTCAACATTGTACTTCCCTTGTACGTGCTGTCCAGAATTAGCATCCGTCCCCTTACCTTCAGCGTGCGAGGCTTCGCCAGATGCGCGACAATTAGTTCCTTCTGCATGAGAATTCTTCCCAACAGCAACTGAACCACCGCCTTCAGCATGAGCTGCTTCTCCACTAGCAATACTAGTACTGCCTTCAGCATGAGAATAATCTCCTTGTGCTGAAGTATAATAGCCTTCAGTATGCGACGCTGAACCACTTGCTAATGTGCCTTCACCTCCAGAAAAAGAGTTTTTACCTGGACTAAACATTATGTCGCCATCACTAGCGTTGATCATTACTAAAGACCCTGTAGTCTTGCCATTAACTATGTTGGAGTTATTAGGTATTTTATCATTTACATAATCATATACTGCTTTCGCTCCTGCATATTGTCTATTTGTTGAACTTGAAGTAATACTTGTTGCAATAGGACGACGAGGGTTGAGTAGAACTGGCTTCCCACCAAAATCTGTCCCCACAAGTGTACTACCATAAGGCATTTCATCAGCTGTAACGTAAGTATCCTTATAATCTGGATGTTCCAGTGTTAAAGTTGATGTACCAGTAAAACCATTCAATGACACAGATGGAGGCATAGCATAAGAAGAGGATTGTTTATATAACATTGCACTTCTAACTGTGCCATCAAACTTTGGGGATGCATTATCTGCAGAAATTGTTATAGCACCAAGGTATGAATTAGACAAAACATACTGTCTATTACTTGTTGTTACAATAGAATCGCCATCAATTGTCTTCACCCAATCTATTTCATTGGGCAGAGCATCCATAGGCAACTTCTTAAGACTTTTTCTGTAAATATGTGCACTTGTAACGCCATCTGGGAACATTGTTTCTGAAACAGTTAAACTATTAGTACTAGAACCCATGCCAGAGTTAGATATTTTTACTCCAATAGTATCAATATCTCCAAGAGTAAATGAACCATAAGAGCCAGAAGTATATGTAAGATTTTCAAATCTAGTATTATTTACTTCAAGGCATAATATCGCATTAGCTGCGTTTATAGCTAAATAATGATCGTCTTCAAAACTACTATAAGTAGTTGTCCAAGTACCAAATTCTTCCCAATATGGTACTTCCAAAGATTTATTCTTGATATAATCTTTTGCTGTTTCGTCATTCTGGTTCCAGTCTGGTTGGACTAGTTCACTAGAAGAAATAGCGCCAATATTAGTTCTGGCTGTTGCTTTTTGCTCGTCTGTGAGAGTTTGAGACTCAGAATATTTTACATAATTATTTGCAATATCCGTTGATGTTCCTAGCTCTGTTGTTTGCAGCACCCAACCCTTAGTATTAATTATACCAGTTAAATCAGCAAGAATATATTGACCATTTGAGGTAGCAACTAAATTAGCAACAACTACATTGTTTTCAAGTGAATAGCCAAAACTTGTAAATGTCAGATTACCATAAGTGTTATCAACATATGTAATAGCAATAGGACGTCCAGCAAGTATTGCTTCTTTAACTTGAGTTGGTGTTACAGTAGTTGTATTACCTGTTAGTATATCAATACCAAGATTTGTTTTTGCTTGATTTTGTTGATCTTTTGTAAGGGCCTGTTCAGTATAACTAACAAAACTATCGTTAGTTAGCTCACTGGTCTTGGTGGGGATTTCAACTGTTTGTGCAGTGGAACCATCGAATTTAGTTGTTGTGTCACCTTTGGTAAGAGTTAGGGCATTACTAACTTGAGTTGCATTGTTTGCCCACTTCGCACTAGACTCAGTAACAGATGTGAAGTCCCACTTTTGTGTGGTTTTATTATACGTGTTTATATTGATTGTACCAGGAAAAGTTATAACATTGAGAAACTGAACTTTGTATACAGTTAGAGTATCTGTATCTGTATAGTCCACCTGAACAAACACAGATTCAACTTGTTCGTCACCTGTTAGTGGAGATATTCTAAGAAGATTATCTTGACTAAAAGGGTCTTCTGGAGTTGTTCCGTCTTCTTTTATTTTTTGTGCATAAAGAAATAGTTGTGTTGCGGTAGTGCCTCGCTTGGGGATATTGAGCTTATAAAATCCTGTTTTACCAAACTGCCATAAACCAATTCTATAATTTACGAATTTAGTATTATCAAATACTGATTCAAGTGTCATTTCAATTATAGACTTATCATCAATACCCTTGAGTTTATCATAAATCTTCCCTTGGCTCTCATTCAAATCATTATACAAATATTCATCCGTAAAAGGAATTTCATTATAATACAAAAGTCTTCCCTTAGCCGTATCATATCTACCAACTTTGAAGCGAGTTTTCCCCGCTGCGGTGTCAACAATAATCAATTCGCCATCAAGCGGTTGGAATGTAGTTGCTACTGCCTCCCAATTAGCAGCAGTATCTCGCTTATTCTTAACGCGAGTATTAAATGTTTTATTCGCCACTATAAACACTCCTTTACAAATTTTGCATACCGACTAAGCCGATAAGCAATATTATTTATTTTTTATTTCCATTTTCCTATTACAAAGAAATCCACAGTCACACTTACAGATGTTGCAGCATCGCCCAAATTATGTATTCCCAATTCCGGTGTCCATGTTGGTGTCCCTGCTTTTTTATTATATTGATAAAACGATTGAGAGCCATGAAGATATGGGATGCAAATAGGGGTAGAAATAAATAACCCATCTGGATATTTTTTTGCAATAGTCGAATTTATATCTGAATCTGCGGACATGGCTAAAGTAATTTTTGTTGTAGACCACGCAAGCACAAGCCCACTATCTTTTTTAATGTATGTCCAATCATCACTAGAAACCATTTCTCCATCAAGATAGCTCAGTAAATCTGCCGCCAGTTTTACTTTAGCAATTGAGCCATCATCAATTGGGGGCTTATAGCTATCAACATATCCTTTTGTTGCAACGTCACTAGCATTTACAGGAGTTTTAACATTGGAGATTAAAGTTTCGTTCATATCAAGAGAATCTGCAGAAATTGATGCGCTACCAAGTCTGGCGTCTGTTGTTCCAACTTGCATTCTTAAAGCGCCATTTGAAGGTGTGCTGACATCAATAAGTGTAGTATTCTTACCTCCAATGTCTACTTCAGCTCCAAGTAATTGGTCATCAACATACTTCTTATTTGCCGCATCGGTGTCCAATTCCGGTGCCGCAATATTTCTTAGCTTTACCGACTCATCACCGTTCGCACCATAAAACTCTAATGAAGGCTTGGAAACTGAATTCGTGCTATCAAAACTACCTGTAGCTTGGATATATGTACCAAAATCATTGCCGTTGCCATCAAGCCTACTAAAATCTAATTCTGCACCACCCAATGTCGCTTTGTCATTGCTAATGCCATCTTTTACAGTCAGGGTACCAGTTACAACACCGCTCATGCTACTAACTTTCGTATCAGCATATTTTTTGGCTTCCGAAAGAGCGTTATCGCCTTCCGTTCCAGCATATCTCTCCGCTTGCTCTAGTATGTCATCAGCATAACTTTTTGCAGACTCTAATGTATTTGAATCCCCAGTTGATATATTATCCTTAAGCGTTGCAACTTGCTCTGCAATGTTAGCCTTAAGCTGGTTGATTTCTTTTGTGAGTTCTGTGCCTTGTGTATCAGATTCTTTCGCTATTTGCGCAATTTTATCATTAAGCATTTTTCCTTGATTTGCAGATAATGGTTTATTTTGATTAGAGCTAGTCAAACTATTTATAACGTCACTTTGCAATAAAAATACACTATCTTCAGTCAATGTGGGCAAATCAACAACATGCTCACCATCGGTTAGGTTGCCAATATTATATACCTCTCCGTTAATATCAATAGTATTTATATATGCCATTTTTTCACCATCCTCCACAATTTTTTAATTGTGAAATGAGGAGCGCTATATTTCAAACACTCCTCATCAAAATCCTTATAATCCTAATTTGTTTTTTAATTCAACATATACTGTTGACTGATATTCTTCTGGGATTTCATCACCATAAGATACCGCAGAGATAATCTCCATATCTTGCAATGATTCAATATAACTTTTTAATGAATTAAAATATGATATATGATAAGTTTTAAATAGATTCGCCATCTCAATAATTTTACCCATATCATTAATAGAATAATATTTACATACACATCCATCTGCATGATATGGAATTTTTTGTACACCATTTGAAATCATCTGGGCAGAAGTAATTAAATTTAATTGGTCTTGTAAAGTCAAAGAAAAATGATACATATTGTTATCACTTAACTTAATATCAAATCCATCAACTATCATTTTATTACATTTTGAATTCATCTCATTAATTTTGGACTCTTTAACATATTCTACAGTAACATCAGGTTCCGTAATGGCTGGTTCTTGCTCTTCTGGCTCATCTAATATTTGGATGTCTTCATTTGCTTCAACTGCCTTATAAAGAACTTCGTATTCAGATTTGTCAATTTCGACAACGTCTGCTGTCAGAAAATCTTTCGTACCACTTTGACATGGAAGCATCCAATTATCATGATACACCTGTTCGCCACATTGAATATATTGAGCCTCTGATTCATCACAAGATAAAAAAACTTCATGCTTTTTCTGGAATTTTCTTAAATCTATTGTCGATCCAATACCGACAAATTTATCATCAATAATTATTTTGTAATATCTCATAACAGCTCACCTCATTAGATCGAGAAACATGGACAAACGCCATCTTCACGTGATGATACATAATAAATGTTATTACAAATACCAGATGATGTGGTATAAACAAAGTACCTATCATAACCAATAACTGGAGATCTACTATAATAGCCATTTGCAACGCCATTTTTTGTTTTAATTCTAGCGGAATCGCTTGTGAACCACGCAATATGAGTACCTTCGCTATTATATGGTTGCGACTGAATTCCAGATAGCTCAATATAAGAGGGCAAATACACATAGTCTTTAGAGAATACAATTTCTTGAGATTGTCCACCAGCACTTGCAGGAATTTGAACTTGCTTTATAATTGATTTCCACACTGTTGGGAATGCATTATATACTCTGCTATTTACAAATTGTCTCATAGAAGAGTCTTCCCAACCACCAACATTTGTCCCAGTATAATTCATCCTATGCGTATAATTTAATAGATTTTTGCAAATAAAAGATGCACCAGTTTTTCTACTGGAGTCACTTGCAAATCTATAGCGCTCATCCCCATAATATTCAAAACGAATAGTCTCATGAGGCCATGCCGCTAAATCTCTTGCAATAGAATCGCCCAAATCCTCAAACCATACTTTGGCCCAGTGGATATAGCCTTTACCAAGGTCATCGACAGAACCATTAGATAAGAACTTGAAACCACCAAGAACAATTGTTGCTTCGGTGCTTGTGCTACGGTTACGTGTCAATACATTATATGAGATACTGTCAGCACATACTCCGCTACCACCAGCGGCACTATTAAAAGAGTAAATATGCAGATCATCTTCACCTTGTATATGTCTTAAGACAACAAGGTCTCTATTGGTGCCATAACTAACTATTTTACTAGTATTACCCCATTGAATCTCGGCATTGCTTCCATTATATTTTAGTCTGAAGCCTTCAGAACCATCATATTCGAAGCAAGACAATAGTGTCGCGTCTGACGCAGCATCTTCACACTCAAAGTCAATTGCCATTGTGAAAGATTTAGAATCCGCACCAAATAGCTTTATACCAGTATCTATGACATTTGCACTCGTTCCATCAAAATGTTTTTCATCCGCAAAGAAATTTTCATCAACATTAGTAAACGAATAATCTTGACCCATACGAATATCAATATAATCTTTTTGCTCGAAATAATCGTTTGCCTTTTTCGCAGTCGCAACAGCATACACTTGAACCGGCGTCATATTTGCCAAATCAGTACCTGCTGCTGGCAAGCCATTCTGAGTATCCCACTTAGCATATACATCTGTATCACCAGTAATGAATCCAGTATTCTTATCCCATCCAGTAAAGACATTATAAATATAAGCATCTTCGTTATCGTTCATAGTGGGGTAATCACCATCATATTCTACGCCAGTTCCATATTCAACACCTGTTTTTGTTGCTAAAATAACACCCGCTTGTTGTAACCAACGAACAGTATATGTCCTAATGGTCTCTGTATATTTTGCCGTTACAGTCATAGCGGCAGTAACATTAGTATTGATGCCGTCCCACTCAGAGAATGTATAATTATATTGGGCAGTACTTGCCATGGTCGGAGTATCAATTTCTCCAGATGCAATTGGATCAACCGCTTTGCTTCCTTGGTCAACATACTGGACATAATCATTACCTTTTTTATCTTTAATAGGTGTACCATCAGCATTTAAGAATGTAACTCTGTACTGAGTAATAATGCCATTATAAGTTACAGTTAAATCTGGCCATGCAGCAGCATAGGCATCCAACTCTCTCTGTCTTGCCTGACCAGCAATATGAACCTTACCAGCAAGCATATTATTATTCATCTTAAGAATCTTATTTAGCAAATCAGTATTAGAGACTGTCCAATCAATTCCAATTAATCTTAAAATCTGTAATGTATCAGCAGCGTCTTCAACAATTGTATATTCATCGACTACAGAATCCTCAACAGTTAAAGATTCTAGATTATCATAAGTTGCCTGTAAATCAGTAAGATATCTCAGATTCTTTAAAGTTAAACTATTAATTGTCGCTGGTAGATGTGCCAGAGCAATCTTACCATTCGCTGCAAACAATACGCCAGTAATCGAAGTCCCCTCAGCATAAAGCTTTTCTAAGTTTCCACAACTTGAAAGATTAACAGAACCAGTTAGATTCGGGCAATTACGGATGTCTAGTTCTTCAAGAAGCGCATTATTACCAAGGTTTAGGTTGGTCAAAAATACATTAGAATATCCAGAAGTACTATTGCCGATAATTAACTTCTGAAGCTTGGAAGCCTTTGAGAAATCATTATCGTGAATGTAACATGCAGAGATATCATTTAGTGCCTGAATACGAGAAGCACAATAAATTAATACTGCCGTATCATCCATCTTTGTAAGTGGGCAAGTAATCTCGTATGTCCGCCCAGCTTTTGCACGAATTTGTTGAGCGCTTGGGGAATTTCCGAACAATACAGACAAGTACATATCAGAATATGGGACAATGTTTAGCGTATAATTAGGTGCAACAACTACGCCAGAAGGAGTATTACACCTAAACATGATTTGGTCTGCTTTGATATTGGCTGATAGATATTTCGTGCCCATATAAGCAGCTTGATCACGCTCAAATTGTCTACGCTGATATTTCTTGCGACCATTCATCATAGACTCCAAGAAACGAGGAGTAGGTTCTGGAGTTTCACCAGCGTTTAGACCACCACCTTGGTATGTACGATAATATTTACGTTCAATATCAAGTCTCCAAAGTTCTTCTGGGAATTGTGCTTGCCAATCATCAAATTCATTGATTAAAGAAGTGGCACTAAAGCATCCTTCACCATCAAGAGTCTGATACATTGTCGCAAGATCATTCTTCATTAAATCACGAATACGACACCAAAATACACTGTCTGCCGCATTGAAAATATAGCCAGAAGATTTGTCTCCATCCGTTCTATAATCAGTATCTTCCTTACCGTAAGTCATTGTTAATTCACCCGAGTTATTAATTCCCAAACCCGTATCGTTATCATAGTCAAACAGTTCAAAGCGATACTTACCGTCTGCGCATTTAGCATAGTGCCAGAAGGTATTCTTTGCCCTGTTATCTATCATAGTATATCTTTCAGTGAATAAGTACCAATATAAAGCGGAATCTTTAATGAACCAATTATCGAATTGTGATACAAACTCCTCATCAGTAGACGTAATTACCCATTCATAAAAATCTCGCCATACTTGTTTATTCAATAATCTTTGTGCTTCTTGTTCTTCCGAAGTGGCAGTAGTCATACCATCTTTTGTTTCTCCGCCCATCTCATAGCGGAATTCAAATGATCCATCCCAATCATTATATAAAGCATCATATGCCGCATTTCCAGTTTTCCACTGATCTTTAGTAATAGGATAAACCATATTGCCATTACTATCAGTAACGCCAGTTTGGAATGTGCTATTTGCGAGAGTGTTATCACTTACTTCAATTACAAATTCCTTTAAATCTGTAACATCATTAACACGAGTAGCATCAGTCTTTTTAGAGTCGCCTATATTTGCCAAGCCATAAAAATGCCAATCATTATCTTTAAATTCTTTATGCTGAGTCATATCTGGATCTGTTTCCTTAATGAATACTACACAATTTTTAAATTCCATGCTATTCTTACATTTTGGATCTTTCTCCATAGCAACAGTTTTATACGGCAAATAATCATTATATCTCTTCTGAAGTAAAGCATTGTTTGCATTCTCAGAAGAAGCGATATTTAATTTTAAATTAAACCAGTTATTAGGCACAGATGTTCTAGATAAACTTATCTTGCCAGACCCATCACTATATTTAGTCCCATCCCCAAGAATAAGCTCCGTAACATATTCTGTATCTAATGGAATTTTACTAATGATTTGATTTTTACCGTCCGCACACATAATAATATCGATGTTTCTACCAGCATAGCCATATTCATTGGAGGTAGTGCCCTGGCCTGATATATATCCATTTATAAATTTCCAGTTATCAAGAACAGGGTCTCCGCCTTTATAAATACATTCGACATTAGAATTTTTAACAAAATCCTTTTTGTCTGTAGTAAAACGAGGGCATTCAATCTTAATAATTCTTAACTGAGGGCAAGCCTCTGCTACAGACTCAGGGGTTAAAGCATTGTTCTCATCATAAATCTGATTACGATTATATCTTGCAATCATTTCATCGGAATCTCTGGCATCTGCAATGAAGTTAGAAAGAATGTTAGAATCAGTCAGAGCAGAAGTGTATGCTTTCATACGATAAATATGAACATCACAATCTGTAGAACCAATAGTAATAGGTACAGGCTCATACTGATACAGTCTATGAGTAGAGTCATAAATCATTGGTCTTAAACCAACGCCATCCTCATAGCTCATAATAACGGCTGTTGCGTCTGGATTATCTTTATCGAGTGAGTTAATGTTAAACTCAAACTCAATAACATCTTCCTCACTATAAGGAATATACAGACTCTTAATACTAGACTTCAAATACGCCTCATGAACATTCATTTCCAAACCAACAACTGTTGCGTCAGCTTGGCAAGTTAAAAATGTTGCATCGGCTTTTCTAACATTTGTAGTCTTAAAGATGCACTTGAACTCAGAACCATAAGTGCTTGCATCTCTTTCAAATAGGTTATAATTTATAGCAGCAGTAGTTCCAGCTTTAACACAGAAATACTGATTCCCATCTGTATCCAATTGATAACCGCCATTAACCCAGTCAAAATTATCCGAAACTGTCATAGAAACATTAGTATTAGAATCTTTCCATAGTCTATCCGCATCACTATTTGATAAACCAGTTGGATTAAAATCAAACGCAAGATTAGCGGTAATTGGCTCAATAGTAATTCCTAACTCTTTAATGTCCATTACTATCGTTAGAGTCGTGTTTCTACAGGTGATTGTTAATGTGTGTTCTCCAATATCGGATGACTTATATGCCCAAACATCTGATGTACCAGACATGGTCTGCGTAGCAACAACTTTACCATCGACGCTCCTTGTAACAGTTGGAGTTTCTGTCTTTGGGTCAAATACATAGAATGGAATATTAGTCGAATTATACTGCTTCGCCTCTACCTTGCCATAATGATCATATCTATAGATACAACCAATGACTGGGGTCTCATTGCTCTCGTCATACCAAATAATATCCTTGAAAATATGCTCCGTTTCAACATTTTTACCATTAATAGTCGCAGTAATATAACATTCTAACAAATGCGCACCATACGTTTGCGCTGGCAATGTATAAGACTGCAATGTACCAGAAGAACTTGTAGTAACAGTACCAATTTCTGTACCATCAAGAACAAAATGTACTGTTTTGCTAACAGCACCATATGGCGTATATGTAAAATTCACGGCACTATTTGCCTCATATGCAATCTTATCGCTAAATGAGGATTCGAGCCTAATATCAACCTTTTGCACAGTCCAAGACTTAACTGCGACACTGCCAGCAGCATCGACAACTGTCAACGTGAATTTTTGGGTGCCAATATTGACATAATCAGTCATATCAAATGTATTAGTACCTTGAACCAATGCTCCAGTAGATAGAACAGTATTTCCAAGTTTCCAAGTATATGTACCATCGACATATTCGCCATCACTGTCTGTTGAAGAATAACTAAAACTAATTTCTACTTTATCAGTCGTCGTCACAATAATAGGAGACTCTGTAATACGTTCTACTTTAAGTGTAGTAGTTGTCGTGCTACCTCCGCCTCCACCAGTAATTACAAACTGACTCTTCACTTCTTCTTTTTCGTTCTTAACTTCATATAGAGTAAATACATTTTCCTTTTCTTCACCAGTGGCAAGAGTTGTGGTGCCATATGTAGCATAATAAGTATAGCCCTCGGTATCTAAGCCATCTAAATCCTGCCTAAGCGTATCTACGGCTCTACTTAACGAGCTAATATTCGTCGTGTTAGAATCAATATCAGTTTTTAATGTAGAAATTTTGTTATCTGTCTGTGTCTTAGTATAAGTGTCTCCGCCAATAATGCAGAATGCGCCATCAATGTAACGATAATGTATATACAGACCATCGCCATTTTTAACATAATAATCGGAAAATTCATTACCTGTTTCAGGAAGGGTGTCTACAATATGTGCAACAGTTCCTGCAACCATTTTCCAAGAATTATCAATCCACTTATAATAAAAACATCCAGCATCCGAATATAAAATATAATCTGTCTCTTTTTCTCCAGTTTGTGGCAGTTCGGTTACAACAGTTGTAGAAGATCCTTTAAACTCATCCCACTTCTGTGTGCCAGCTTGATCAGTAATCCACCAATATTTTGTATAGCCAGTATTAGAACTATTCGGGATAAGATAAAAAGTCCTTGATTCTCCAGTTGCGGGTAATTCATCAACTACTTCAATGGCATATGGTTCGTAATCTGATATAGATTGATCTGTATACTCCTTAGCATTATTAAACACAGTATTAACATCAGCAACTTCTGGAATTCCAAATGCTGTGATGTCTTCTTTAGTGACGGCAGAAGTTTGATTAACATGCCCAGTATCGTCTACGGCAATCTTATATAAGCCAATTGCTTTTTGGTCATAAGTAGGATGCTGATATTCTTTAATTCCAAGGGCTGTAATATCTTCTTTAGTGACATCCTGAACACTACTAATATGTCCAGTATTATCTACAGTAACCTTATAAAGCCCGGATTCTTTTGAGTTATAAACAGGGTGGGTATACTTATTTGCACCATTTTCAATGCCAGCTAATTTATTTTTTTCAGTAGTAGTATAATCATTCGTCGATAATTCCTTGCCACTCACCTTATCGACTTTATTATTATTAATTTTATCTTGTACACTTTGTACAACAAACGTATCATTTTTTGTTAAGTTATTTGGCAAACTAACAGTATAAGTCCCATTAGTAAGCTCAGATGCAGATATTCCATCTTGTAATGTGTTTTTAGTTACAAATTCATCATCTGCACTCAATTTTGGCAATCTAACAACATACGACCCATCTGTTAAATTTTCTAGATTATATGTTTTGCCCCTAACAGTAACTTTATTTATATAAGCCATTAGTTTTATTCCTCCTTTATAGAGTCTAAAAAAATAGGAGAGGCGTATTGCCTCTCCTATTAAATAAAACTACTTAATGTGAAGAGGCAATGCCACTTGTTTGATTAAAAATAAATCCCTTATATGGTTTCCCAGTTTTACAGGCTTTCCCTATTTCATTTCCAAAATAATTACAACCAAATACTTTTGTTAAATAAGCAGAACAATCTACTATTGATTGAAAATCATAAGAATCACCAGAAGATATACAATATGCCCTTATCGGCTTTCTTTGAGTATCTCGTATTTTAAAACTACACAAACCAAGTTCATTTCCTTTAATTAGATAATGTCTTATCGTAGAGTTATGCAAATCAAAAGCATTTGCAATCTCTTTAATGCTACAATGAAATTTATTATAATATTCACATACATCAAAAATCATCGATTTCTGTGATTTTCTATCGCAATCAGTCCAGTCTATTAATGAAAAATCAAACAATTCAGAAAGTTTACTAGCCATAATATTTTTTTTAATATAAGAAAATCTCGCTATCTTACAATCTATTCTCACCATATTCACATTATTTTCTTTCGCTAATGTATCCTTTTCTTTGTCGTTTTTTTGATTATCTTCATATGAAACCCAAGAACTGCCACTACATGTAGTATAATGTTGTGCCCCATCCATTTCTATGACATACTTATCATTATTTATTTCAAAATAGACATCGTATAATTTTCCATTCGTCCATATATCTTGATATTCAAATTTCATTTTATCAGGTACAAATGTATTCATAACATTGCGAATAAGACGATTTGGGTACGAAACGCCGTCTCCGCAACATTGACAATGAAATCCTTGCCTATATAAATCAAAACCGCTCATGGTTCTTTCTACTCCACAAATTGGGCACACAAGTTCTATCGCTTTATGACTCATATATGTTATTTTTGACGCTTCACTTTTATTTTTAAAAAATTGGACTAAATGCGGGGCTTTAGTAGCAAAATCATTTTCTCCAACATGAACATATTTTTTATTGCACTCCGGACATCCAAGACTAGTATGTAAAACATAATGTGGCTTATCTTCCCATTTTGTTCCACAAATATTGCATGACAATAATATTGGAATGCTATCATTAATATATTCTCCGATTACATTTATCGTTGGATGTTTTTTTGCAACATCTTTAATAAACTCATCTGTTGTTTTTCTTTTTGGCATTTTAACCTCCTCATTTCATTAATAATAATATATAAGGTGAGCCATTAAACTCACCTTATATATAAATAATAGGATTAGCCAATGATACTAGAAGCTGTCCCACAGTCAAAAATAATATAG
>ENA-UONV01001095-UONV01001095.1-human-gut-metagenome-genome-assembly--contig:-CS4-NODE-1095-length-25720-cov-4.478706_pt1 | contig 25720 bp, 24 predicted proteins | sample MGYA00242461_ERZ724008 | MGnify/ENA metagenome assembly ERZ724008 | reverse complement strand
GTATTATCATCGGAACAATTATAGTCCTAAAAACCGACTGCGGCTTTGAGGGCGAAGCATAATTCAGCTTATGCAGGATTTTTTCCATTAAAGACTGCATAAGCAGCCCCACCTCCTTTATGTAATCATGATGTAAAAAACTGTATTCATGATTTAATCCGTCAACTAACGATTAAGATTATGTCCTTATTTACCCTCAAACTCTTTAAGAGCCGCTAAAACCTGATTATACCACGCTTCAAAGTATTCGTCTGAAACGAAATCCTTAACAGCCTGTTCAAGCGTTTCGCCCGCAGCCAGACGCTTTTTAACAACGGCGCGGTCGGCGGCAGCGATGTCGCTCATTGAATATTCTAAAATCTTCCTTGCCTCGCTTCCGTGGTCAAAAGCCTTCAGAGTATAAAGCGTGTATGAACTTACCGTTGTAATAGCGGAATAAAGAACATCTTTGATTGTGCGTGAAAGCTGAGGCACCTGCTCTGAAATCACATCAATATTGTTGGCATCCTTTCTCACCGGAAGATAGCCTGAACCTATGGAAAAGGCTATATTCTGCTCGTTTGAAGTGAACCACTTTAAAAATTCTACAGAAGCGCGGATTTCCTGCTCGCTGGTATTTGTAACTACCATTCCTGCTCCCTGCTGAACAGCATAGCCCAGGCTGTCTTCAAACTGAGGGCACTCAAACACCTTCATTTCAATCGGCTTTTCCTCATTATCTCCTAAAACAACCTTATCAGGGAAGAAGGTCGCGCCGGATGACGAGCCTACAAACGCAAGAATATTGCCGGTTTTAACATCGTCGCTGCGGAATCTTCCGGAAGATGCGAAATAGCCCTTTACATAGGGAACATAGTAGTTATCCCAAAGCTTTCTTATGGTGGGCTTATCAAAGTCGAGCGTCATAACGCCGTCTTTAACCGAAAAAATCTCATGCCCAAGCTGCATTGAGCCTATTATCATATAGTTAGCCATAGCGTCTCTGCCGTAGAGCGCCTTGCCGTCGTTCGGAACGTCGGGCGTAAGGCTGTCTGTCCACTCGTAGTACTTTTGTGAGACGGCTGTAAGACCTTCTATCGTGGAGAAATCGCTGTATTTTGCGCCGGTTGCATCGGAAAAGGTTTTCCAATCGGTTTTATTCAGCAGGAAAAGCTCGGTAGACTTGGCACAGGGGAATATCTTTATACTGTCTTCCGCACCGAATCTTCCCTCGTCAACATAGCCTTCAACATATTTGTCCAGCTCTTCATCGGTAAAATACTCGGAAAGATTAGCAACAAGTCCGAGCTGATCTATAGCATATGCAGTATCGACATATGCCGCAAAGATATTCGGAATTTTATCGGCGCCTACCTTATTCTGAGCAGACTCAAGAACGTTGGTTTCAAGATCGGTTACCGAGCCCTGGCTATAGCTTTCAACCGTAATTCTTTTTTCGTGCCCCACGGTATTATTGAACTCTTCAACTAAAGCGTTGAAGGCGGTCAGCTGGGCGCCGTTATAATAGGTCCACACGCTTATCGTAACCGGACCATTCTCAGATTTTTTCCAGTTGTTTTCGGCAGCAGAACAGCCTGAAAGCAGGATTACCGCCGCGGTAAGTATTGCAGATAATCTTTTCATATTGTTTTCCCCTTTGGATATAAGTGTATGCATATTACTACACAATATCTTTTTAAAGTATATCACAAATACTAAAAAAATGCAATATGTTTCTGCGTACTTTTGTCATTATATACAATAATATCTCATTTGGCTGTATGCTATGCTTTTTTTGCCAATAAAAAATGCGCAGAGACGGTGTTTCTCTGCGCAAAAAACTTTATTTACTTGGAATATTCAACAAGCTTTGAAGAATCAAGCTTATCGTAATCTGAGATAAAGCCTGCAAGCTCGGCGGCAATAGCCTTAACTCCTCCAACGCTGTCCGACTCGATGTTGAGCGGCATAAGCGGCTCGTGAAGGGATAAGCGAAGCAGGAACCATCCGTCGCCGTGCTCCTTGTCTAAATTTACCCTTACGCCCTCGTAGTTAACGGCTTCCAGACTCCAGCCGGCTTGTGAAGCGGCGTAGGTCTTTAAATCCTCGATAATTGCGTTGCCGTAGGGCTTGAAATCCTCCAAGGCTATGTTCATTCTGAATTCCATGCTTTCGGCGGGTTCTTTCAGCGTCTCAATAAGCGAATGAAGAGTGTAGCCCATCTTCACCGCACGCGAAAGCTCGATAATAAGCCTTGTGACTATATACGCGCCGTCGTCGAGGAAGTAGTTATCCTTGAAAGCGCCGTGACCGGATGTTTCTATTGCAAGCTGGCTGTCTGTGCCCTCTTTATTGAGCCTGATGGACTCGTTGATGACGTTGCGGTATCCCCTCTTGAAGCGGTGATGCACCCCGCCCTTTTCCTTTATGAACGCCGCTAAACCGGAGCTTGTTACAGAGTCGGTTACAATTGTGGTTCCGGGGTGGTCGCGCAGGAGCATCGCCGAAAGCATTGCAATAAGGCGGTTGCGGTTAAGCTCGGAGCCGTCGGACAAAACGGCACCCGCACGGTCTACGTCGGTGTCAAAGATGATTCCCAAATCAGCGCCCGATTCCTTTACAGCCTCGGTTATGCTTGCCATTGCCTCCTTGTTTTCGGGATTGGGGATGTGGTTGGGGAAGCTGCCGTCCGGCTCTAAATATCTCGAGCCCGTGATATCAGCTCCGAGCGGAACCAGCACCTTTTCGGCGTAGAAGCCGCCCGCTCCGTTTCCGGCATCAACAACAATTCTAAGACCTTCAAGAGGCTTATCCGAGCCGCAGGAGGTGCGTATCATATCGGCAAGACGCTTTGAGTATACGCTCATAAACTCGCCCTTTTCAATGCTTCCAGCAGGAAGACCTGTATGCTCGTCGCTCTCGGCAAACGCTATCATATCCTTAATGTCGGAGGCTTCAACGCCGCCGTCAGGAGTGAAGAACTTGTAGCCGTTGCGGTTATAGGGCAGGTGCGAAGCGGTTACCATGACCGCACCGTCGAACATATAGCCCTCGGTTTTGGTTATCATGAACATGGCAGGGGTACTTGTCAAGCCCATATCGGTGACGTTTATGCCCTCGGCGGCAAGCTCACTTGCCATCCATCCCAAAAGCTTTTCGCCCGAAAGGCGGGAATCTCTGCCCAGCGCAACTCTCAAATCGCTCTTTCTTGCTCTTTTAATCAGCCAGAGCGCAAAGCCGCGCGCGATATCACGGCAAGCCTGCTCGGTCAGGTTGACCTCCTGCCCCGGTACGCCTTCTATTGCTATGCCCCTTACATCGCTTTCATTTCTCAGCTTTGAATAGTTTTTCATACAATGTTCCTCCAATTTATGTCAAATTTTGTTGATAATCAGCTTTCCGTTTTCGCGGCTGCCAGTTACCGTGTAGCCCGCTTCGCCGTTGAACTCTGCAATATCCTTTGCGTTTTCGGGGTTTACAAGCCGAATCTTTCCGCCCTTGTTGGCTTTAAGACTGAATTTTGTAACCTTGCCGTCCGCCCAGTCGATATCAACTGTAACGTCTCCCCTTGCCTTCAAGCCGCGGACAGAGCCGTTTTTCCACTCCTGCGGGAGCGCGGGAAGAAGCACTATAACTCCGTTCTGGCTCTGCAAGAGCATTTCGGCGATTCCTGCCGCTCCTCCGAAGTTGCCGTCAATCTGGAAGGGAGGGTGCATATCGAAGAAGTTGGGATAGGTCGAGCGGGAAAGAAGGGCGTTGACGTTTTCTAAAGCCTTTTCACCGTCGCGGAGTCTTGCCCACATATTTATTATCCACGCACGCGACCAGCCGGTGTGTCCCCCTCCGCCGCTTAAACGTCGTTCAAGAGTTACTCTTGCCGCCTTGAAAAGCTCGGGCGTGTCCTCCAAAGTAATCTGTGATGAGGGATGAAGTCCATAAAGGTGTGAGATATGGCGGTGTCCCGGCTCGGTTTCCTCGTAGTCCTCATACCACTCCATTATCTGACCGTACTTGCCGATGGACGGCTTGGGAATCTTGGGAAGCATATCCGCAAGCTCGGCAGTGAGTTCGTCCTCCTCGCCCAAAAGCTTTGAAGCGGCGATACAGCTTTCAAACAGATCGCGGACTATCATAGAGTCCATCGTCGGTCCCACGCAGATCTGACCGTTCTCACCGGAGGGGTGGATATAGGTGTTTTCGGGGGAGATGGAAGGACCTGTTAAAAGCTTGCCATCATGCTCGAACATATAGCCGGTAAAGAATCGGCAGGCTTCTTTTATTATGGGGAGGTATTCGCGCAGGAAATCCTTATCAAGAGTGTATTCGTAATGAGTCCAGATATGGGTGCAGAGCCACGCAGCACCCATCGGCCAGATTGTTGCGGTTATGCACAAGTCCTGCGGGGCGCAGTCACCGAACAAATCGGTGTTATGGTGGGCAACAAAGCCTTCAAGACCGTACATATCGTGCGCAACCTTTTTGCCGTTCGGAAGCATGGTTTTAAGATGCTCGAAAAGAGGCATATGACAGTCGGAAAGCGCGCAAACCTCCGCCGGCCAGTAGTTCATTTCGGTGTTAATATTTATTGTGTACTTGGAACCCCATGCGGGATATCTGTCCTTATTCCAGATTCCCTGCAAATTAGCCGGCTTTGTTCCCGGGCGAGAGCAGGAAATAAGCAGGTATCTGCCGAAGTCGAAATACAGCTCGGCAAGCTTGTTATCCTGCCTTTCTGAAGCTTTTTTCAGCCTTACATTCGTCGGCTCGGTGCTGTAATCCTCGCTGTCGAGAGTGAGAGATACTCTGTTAAAATAGCTCTTATAATCGGCGATGTGGCGGGCTTTAACGGCGTCATAGCCGATATTCAGGGCGTTTTCAATAACACCTTGGCACCACTCGGTAATATTCTCCCCGTGATAGTCGGTACGGATGGTTATGTATAGCGTGAAGGAGTCGGCGTCGAAGATTTCAAGGCAGGATTCATTGAAAATCGCAACTCCGCCGTCGTTTTCGCAGGCTGCGGATATGCAGTACTCGCAGCCGTCCTCCGGCTGTTTTGCAAAGATATTCAGTCCGGTTTCTGTGAGCTCATATTTAAAGGTGCGCTCGCTCCGGCGGCTGAAATCTATTTTTGCGCTTGACTTTCCACCGTCCGTTGAGTACTGGTGAACCGTAATGACATTATCCGGCGCGCTTACAAAGAATTCGCGCGAATACTTATGTCCGTCCGCGCTGTAATCAACCGTGCAGACGGCGTTTGCGATATCCAGCGTGCGCTTATAGTCGGCATAGCCGGAATGTCTGAAGTTGAACCATATATTCTCCGCCGTATCGTAATGACGTTCCTGATCGGGGTGTGGGAACATATCGCTCTCTTCCAGCTCAACGGCTTCCTTGATTCTGCCTTCAAGAAGAAGCTGACGAACCTTTTTATAAGAATCGCGCGATTTGGAGTTTACCCTGTTTCTGCCGCCGTTGCCATACCAGATGGTCTCCTCGTTAAGCTGCAGGGTGTCGTTAATCGGGTCGCCGTAAACCATCGCTGCGATTGCTCCGTTGCCTATGGGGTAGGCTTCGTTCCAACCGTTTTTGTCCCATTCCCTGCCCTGCTCCTCACCTGTCGGGGCGGGAGAATCAAGCCATATTTTCTTATCATAATAATTAATCGACATAATATAACCTTCCTTTGTACTGAAATTCATATTCACGCTTTTATGCGTACAGGTATATTATAAACTAATTATCGCGCGGTTGCAATAGAGTTTTGTAAAAAAGTTGGGAACTTAGGACGGGTGTTTCTCAAAATAAAAAAGCAAGGCAGATAACCTTGCTTTTTTGTTAATCACATTATTCCAGATCCAAAACGCATTCGTTAAGCAGCTTCGGGATATCCAGATTCTGCGGGCAATGCTCCTTGCACTGTTCGCAGCCTATGCAGTCGCTTGCCTTGCCGGATTTGGCGGTTATTTCGCCGTACTTACCTTTAAGTTCGCCGAGCTTGCGCATATCGCGCTTATACTCGTTGTAGACGGCAAAGATATCGGGGATGGAAATGCTCATCGGGCAGCCGTCTGTGCAGTAGCGGCAGGCGGTGCAGGGTATCGCGAACTTGAGGTTTTGGGCAACCTTGTCGATTACCTTGTAATCCTCCTCGCAAAGCGGCTTGAAGTCCTCCATGTAGCTTGTGTTGTCCTCAACCTGCTCCATATTGCTCATTCCGCTGAGGACTGTCATAACATTGTCCAGCGAAGCGCAGTATCTTATCGCCCATGAAGCGTATGAGGGCTTGGGGTCGTATTCATCGAATATCTTGGCAGCGGATTTGGGGAGATTTGCAAGCGCTCCGCCCTTAACAGGCTCCATAACTATAACCGGCTTGCCATACTTGGTTGCGACCTCATAGCAGCGGCGGGCGCGAACCCAGCCGTCCTCCCAGTCGAGATAGTTTATCTGAAGCTGAACGTATTCGACTTCTGGATGTTCGGTAAGAATCTTTTCAAGCATTTCCGGACCGTCGTGGAAGGAAAAACCTATATGCTTGATTTTTCCGGCTTCCTTAAGCTCTTTGAGATAGCCGAACGCGTCAACCTTCTGGGCGTGCTCATAAGAATCCTTGCCCATTGCATGAAGCCAGTAATAGTCTATGTAATCAACGCCCAAGCGCTCCATTGATTCTGCGAATATCTTTTCCATACCGGCTCTGTCGGGCTTTGAAAACAGCGGGAGCTTGGTGGTTATGGTGTATGCGTCGCGCGGGTATCATTTGACAACAGCCTTACGGAAGGCAACCTCGCTGAAGCCGCCGTGATAGACGTATGCAGTGTCGAAATAGGTAAAGCCCTTGGCTAAAAATTCGTCAACCATCTTTTTAACGGCTTCGATGTCGATTTTAGAATGGTCGCCGTCGATGATTGGGAGTCTCATAAGTCCGAATCCGAGTTTTTTCATATTTTACCTCCGATATGATACAAAATGCACAAAATTAGTTTACATATTAACGATATTATTATACACTGATATGGGGGCGTTGTCAAGAGGTACAAGTCGAGATTTTGCATTCAGCATCGCCGAAGGCGAAAAGCCGCAAAGCGGCAAGGCGAAGCTGAAAAAATACATCGCCGAAGGCGTTTCGCTGATCGCGAAACGATTGATACACACCACTTTTCACTTTTCTCTCTTATCTTTTATCTGGAAAAGCCGCCCAGACACAGTAGAGAAAAGAGAAGAGAGAAGAGTGAAAAGATAAAAGTACAAAAAGAAAAACCGCCTTGCCGGCGGCTTTTCTTTTTGGTGAGCCACTGGAGATTCGAACTCCAGACCCTTTCATTAAAAGTGAAATGCTCTGCCAACTGAGCTAGTGGCTCATCTCATTTTTGACAGCTTTAATATTATATCAAATCGATTTTGATTTGTCAATACCATTCTGAAATTTTTACGAAAACTCTGAAAAATTATCTTTTCAATCCGCTTACTATTATTTCGGGCAGCTCGATGGGCTTGTCCGCAATTGCTTCCGCGCCGGCTTGTACAAGAGATTCGCGGCTGCGGAATCCCCACGAACAGCCTATACACCTTATTCCGGCGTTATGCGCGGTGAAAACATCTACATCCGAGTCGCCTATATGGACAGTATGGGCAGGGTATATGCCAAAGCTGCGCATTATTTCAAGCTCGGCAGTCGGGTCCGGCTTTTTGGGGACTCCATCCCTTGCGCCCTGAACATGACTGAACATCCCCTTTGGGAAAAGCCTGTCCATTATCTTAACCGCAAACTCGTCCGGCTTGTTGGTTAAAACGCAGAGCTTTATCCCCTGCGATTTCAGCTTTTCAAGAGCCTTTAGCATGCCTTCGTAAACGCGGGAGGTATCGCAGAAATGCTCGGCGTAGTACTCGCTGAAAAGCTGATGGACTCGGGCTATTACGGCTTCATCATTTTTATATTCCTCCGGAACGGAGCGCTGCACAAGCTTTAATGTGCCGTTGCCGACAAAGCGGGTATACTCCTCCATTGTCCTTTTGGGCAGGTCAAGGCTTTTAAGAGCGAAGCTTACGCTGTTTCCCAAGTCGGTTATAGTGTTTACAAGCGTGCCGTCCAAGTCAAAAATCGCAAGCCTTATATCAGAAGAAAACGTGTTCGACAAAGATTTTCACCCCGATTGCAATAAGAATTATTCCGCCGACTATCTGCGCCTTGTTGTTCAAAAAATCGCCCGACTTTTTACCGATATACACCCCCGCAAGGCTGATAACAAAGGTTGTCGCCGCTATGAGAAGCACCGCGCGGAGCATTTCGCCGAAGCCGGACATAACCGCCGCGAAGGAAACTCCCACCGCAAGGGCGTCTATACTTGTAGCGATTCCCTGCAAGACAAGTGCTCCGACGGTAAGAACGCAGCCGGAGCCGTCGCCCTCATCCTTATTTTTTATGCCGTCAACGAGCATTTTGCCGCCGATAAATCCTAAAAGCACAAGTGCTATTACATGGTCGAACGCAGTCACATATTTTGTAAAGGTCGAGCCGAGGGTGAAGCCTATTGCTGGCATGAGTCCCTGAAAGATTCCGAAGCAGGCGGCTATCGCAAAAGCCCAGCCGATATTAACATTTTTCCTTGCCATTCCGTTGGTGACCGAAACCGCAAAAGCGTCCATCGAAAGACCTATTCCTATTAAAAATACTTCGATCAGTGACATGATTCTCTCCGTTAAAGATGCCCTTGGCAGTCCGAGGGCATCAGGCTTGTAAAAATTTTAGTCGCAAAGCTTGGATGCAAGAAGCGGGGAATATTTTGCTCTGAACTCGCCGTATCTTCCCTCGTCCAGCGCTTCGCGGATACGCTCCATAAGCGTGTTATAGAAATACAGATTATGCATAACGGCAAGTCTGCCGGCAAGCTGTTCATCCGCCTTGAAAAGGTGCCTTATATATGCGCGGGTGAAATTGCGGCAGGTGGGACAGTCGCACTCGGGGTCGATGGGGCGTTCGTCAAGCTCGTATCTTGCATTTGTCAGGTGCATAATGCCGTTCCACGTGAAGATGGTTGCGTGACGCGCGTTCCGAGATGGCATAACGCAGTCGAAGAAGTCCACTCCCCTGTACACTCCCTCTATTATATTTGAAGGAGTGCCCACGCCCATAAGATATCTTGGCTTATCCTTGGGCATAAAGGGCTCGACGCTTTCTATGATCCTATACATAACCTCGGTAGGCTCGCCGACAGCAAGACCGCCTATAGCATAGCCGTCTAAATCAAGCTCGCTTATTGCCTTCATATGTTCTATGCGGATATCGTCGTAGGTGCAGCCCTGATTTATTCCGAACAGCAGCTGATTGGGGTTTATGGTACCCTCCATCGAATTGAGCCGCTTCATTTCGGCTATACAACGCTTAAGCCAGCGAGTTGTTCGCTCGCAGGACTTTTGGGAATAGCTCCGCGGAGCGGGGTTCTCAACGCACTCGTCAAAAGCCATTGCAATGGTCGAGCCGAAGTGGGATTGTATGCGCATACTTTCTTCGGGTCCCATAAAAATCCTTCTGCCGTCCACATGGGAGTTGAAATAAACTCCCTCCTCTTTAATCTTACGCAGCTTGGCTAAGGAAAATACCTGAAATCCGCCAGAATCGGTCAGAATCGGCTTATGCCAGTTCATGAATTTATGCAGACCGCCGAGCTTATATATTACATCATCCCCGGGTCTTACATGCAGATGATAGGTATTGCAAAGCTCAACCTGACATTTAAGGTCAACCAGATCGAGTGAAGATACACCGCCCTTTATAGCAGCGGCTGTTCCAACGTTCATGAACACCGGAGTCTGAATGACGCCGTGTACAGTCGAAAACTCGCCACGGCGGGCGGCTCCCTCCTGCTTTAATAACTTATACATTCTTATAACGTCCTTTTATTCGCTTAGTATTTTATTTGAATCCGAGAAGTCTGAAAAAGCTGCCGCCGAGGCGCACAAGGGTATGATCCGCCGCAAAATACAGACCTAACAAAGCCATGAAAACCGTTGGCAGATAGTACCACAGCATCTTCCAGCCAAGATCCTTCCAATACTCCCTGCCCCTTAAATATGTAATTATCCAATAGATAAAGAGCGGTCCGGAAATGAGTATGTAAAACTCGCAGCAGAAGCCCAAGAATATCGGCAGTGTAATCAGAAGTCCGGCATAAAGCTTTTTCATTTCCTTTTCCGGGCGGTACTGGGCTTCATATGGATTGTCGGAAAACTGTGCAAGCCTTTTCAAATCTTTTTTTAGTCCCATAGTTTTTACCTCCGATAAATAATGTTCCGTAAATTCATACAATGATAATATACATTATTGTGCGGAAAAATGCAAGGGGTAAGGAGAGATAAACGACGAGAAAATTGCAAGTGGCGGGGAGATAAACGACGAGAAAATGCAGGGGGTGGGAAAATGATATGACGAGCAAAGGATTTCCCCTGCCCGTCAGGAATCTATAAATAGCTTTTTGGTAGAGATTATAACTTATACTATAAGCATAGCATCACCAAAGCTGAAAAAGCGATACCTTTCCTCAACGGCTGTCCTATAAGCATTCATGATATTATCATACCCTGCGAACGCCGAAACAAGCATAATAAGGGTGCTTTCGGGAAGGTGGAAGTTGGTTATAAGACCGTCTATGCACTTAAATTCGTAGCCCGGATATATAAAGATATCGGTATTGCCCTCCGCCGGCACTATTTTTCCGCCATTGAGAGTGGCAACGCTTTCAAGTGTTCGGCAGGAGGTTGTGCCGACCGCTATTACCCTTCCGCCCTCGCGCTTGGTTTTGTTTATCAGCTCAGCTGTTTCGGGCGGGAGCTCGTAATGCTCGGAATGCATTTTGTGATCTAAAACCCTGTCCTCCTTCACCGGTCTGAAGGTTCCCAAGCCGACATGCAGGGTTACTCTGCCAATGCTGACTCCCATTGCCTTAAGCTCGTCAAGCTGCTCCTGCGTGAAATGAAGACCCGCCGTTGGCGCAGCGGCAGAGCCTATCTCGTTGGAATAGACCGTCTGATAGCGCTCCTTGTCCTCTAACTTTTTTGTGATATACGGCGGCAACGGCATCTGACCTATCTCGTCCAGGACGGCGTAAAAGCTTCCTTCGCAGCTGAATTTCGCGATGCGGTTGCCGTCCTCTAAAACCTCAATAATTTCTGCTTTAAGCTTGCCCCCGCCAAAGTTGAAAACCGTTCCGACCTTTGCTTTTTTTCCGGGACGGCAGAGTATCTCCCATACCATATTCGCCCTTTGCTCCAGCAAAAGAAATTCTATAAAAGTGCCGTTTGCTTCCTTTTCGCCGTAGATTCTTGCCGGAAGCACCCGCGAATCGTTTACAATCAGGGTATCACCCTTTTTAAGATAATTGCATAGATTATAAAAGCGGTCATGAGAAATCGCTCCGGTTTTGCGGTCAATCACCATAAGTCTTGAATGATTGCGCGGCTCGATGGGGGTCTGAGCTATCAGCTCCTGCGGGAGGTCATAGTAAAAATCACTCTTTTTAAGGTCGTTTATGTCCAACATTTAAGTAAAAATCTCCAATCTTTTAAGGATTTAATGTGATAAACTCTTTTTTCGGTTGACTGTTTCGGGCTGACATGATATAATGTAAGTGTATGTATTTATTGAGGTCGAAAAAGTTTTCTTCATAGGCTATCTGATATTATAAAACAAAATTATCAGTTTTTCAACTGTTTTTCGGCTTAGAATTAAAAACATTATCGAAAGGAAAGATAACAACATGAAAACTTACAATGTGGGCGTTATAGGTGCAACCGGAATGGTGGGTCAGAGATTTATTTCTCTGCTTGCAAACCATCCGTGGTTTAAAATCAAGGCTCTGGCAGCTTCTCCCCGCTCGGCAGGAAAGCCTTACGCCGAGGCTGTCGGCGCAAAGTGGGCGATGACTTCACCTATCCCCGAAAGCGTTAAGAACATTATTGTGATGGACGCTGAGGCTGACAAGGAAAAAATCGCGGGTATGGTAGATTTCTGCTTCTGCGCTGTCGACATGAAAAAGGATCAGATACTTGCCCTTGAGGAGGCTTATGCAAAGCTGGAATGTCCGATCATCTCGAACAACTCCGCAAACCGCTTCACTCCTGATGTTCCCATGGTAGTTCCGGAGCTGAACCCGGAGCATATCGAAATTATAAAGGCTCAGCGCAAGCGTCTTGGCACCAAGCGCGGATTTATTGCGGTTAAATCAAACTGCTCGATTCAGAGCTATGTTCCCGCGCTTCATCCGTTAAGAAAATACGGAATCACCAAGGTTCTGGCTTGTACATATCAGGCAATTTCCGGCGCGGCAAAGACCTTTGAAACCTGGCCGGAGATGGTCGACAACCTCATCCCCTACATCGGCGGTGAGGAGGAAAAGTCCGAAAAAGAGCCGCTTAAGGTATGGGGACACATTGAGGACAACGTTATCAAAACTGCCGACTCACCCGCTATCACCACTCAGTGCTTAAGAGTTCCTGTTTCTGACGGTCACACCGCCGCGGTATTCGTAAGCTTTGAGAATAAGCCAAGCAAGGAAGAGATACTTGCGGCGTGGAAGGAATTTGCGGGAGTTCCGCAGGAATTGAAGCTTCCCTCCGCTCCCAAGCAGTTCCTTAACTACTTTGAAGAGGATAACCGCCCGCAGGCTAAGCTCGACCGCAACTTAGAGGGCGGCATGGCAATATCCATCGGTCGTCTGCGTGAGGACACCCAGTACGACTACAAGTTCGTCTGCCTCTCGCACAACACCTTAAGAGGTGCTGCCGGCGGCGGAGTTCTTCTGGCAGAGCTTTTAGCGGCAAAGGGATATTTCGACTAATTCAGTTTTGTTTCGCTGACAAAATCTTAACATATTCTTAGGAAAGGATGACCGACATGAAAAAGCTACTGTTTACCGGCGCGGCGACGGCTTTGGTTTCGCCCATGAACAAGGACGGTTCATTGAATCTTGAGAAGTACAAAGAGCTGATAGAGTTCGGAATCAGTGAGGGCATAGACGCTCTTGTTGCGGTGGGAACTACCGGCGAGAACGCTGTGCTTTCCGCCGAGGAACATCGCTCGCTTATGAAGTGCGCCGTCGACACCGCAAAAGGCAGAGTGCCCGTTATATGCTCGACCGGCTCGAACGACACCGAATACTGCATTAGCACATCAAAGGCGGCGGAGGATTTCGGCGCAGACGGCTTGCTTTTGGTGACCCCCTACTACAACAAATGCACTCAGGCAGGCATCATAAAGCATTACGAGAGAATCCTATCGCAGACTTCCCTTCCGGCGATAATATACAACGTGCCGTCGAGGACAGGGTTCAACATCAGTCTTGACAGCTACAAGATACTCAGCCAGCACCCGCAGATAATGGGCGTTAAGGAAGCAAGCGGAAACGTCGGCGCGGCAATGGGAATAGTCTCGACCTGTGGAGACGATCTGCCGGTTTACAGCGGCAACGACGATCTGATTGTCCCGCTGATGTCAATAGGTGCAAAGGGCGTTATTTCGGTGCTTTCTAATATCCTGCCGAGGATTACTCACGAAATATGCCAACACTGTCTTGACGGCGATTTCGGCTCTGCGGCTAAGCTTGCAAGAGAGTACTACGACCTGACCGACGTTTTGTTCTGCGAGGTCAATCCTATACCTATAAAGGAAGCTTTGGACATGGCAGGGATATGTGAGGCAAACCTTCGTCTGCCGCTTACAAGGCTTTCAGAGGAACACCAAACGGCACTCAGAGTTGTTCTTGAAAAGCATGGCATTGTAAAGTAAATGTCATTTACAGGCATTATAGAATAGCTACAATATATAAAAGCAAAGGACGGTCATTAAGCTATGACAAACGTTGTAATAAGCGGCTGCTGCGGCAAGATGGGCAGGGTTATAAACGACATCATATCCAACCGAAGCGACACAAAGGTTATTGCGGGAATCGACAAGGTATGTGAAAAGTATTCTGACTTTACAGTGGTTTCTAAGCCTTCCGAGCTCAGCTGCAAGCCGGACGTTATTATCGACTTCTCCCACCCCTCCGCTCTTAACGGTCTTTTGGACTATGCAAAGACCAACGGCGTGGCGCTGGTGCTTGCTTCCACCGGCTACAGCGACGAGGAAACCGCAAAAATCAAGTCGGCGGCAAGCGAAATACCGATATTCTTCACCGCAAATATGTCAATAGGCATTAATCATGCGTGAGCTTGCAAAAAAAGCGGTGTCGGTTCTGGGCGATCAGTACGACGTTGAAATCATTGAAAAGCACCACAACCAGAAAATTGACGCCCCCAGCGGTACTGCGCTTATGCTTGCAGAATCGATAAACGAGGCTTCGGGATACAAGTATTCCTACGTTTACGACCGTCACAGCGTCCGCAAAAAGCGCGACAAGGCAGAAATCGGCATTCATTCTGTCAGAGGCGGAACCATCGTCGGAGAGCATGAGATAATCTTTGCCGGAAGAGACGAGGTTATTACCCTTTCCCACTCCGCGGCTTCAAAGGAAGTTTTCGCAGTGGGAGCGGTCAACGCGGCAGTATTTGTTGCTAGTAAGCCCGCGGGACTTTATTCCATGGCGGATATGATTTGATTTTTTCATGATATTATAGTGCCCGCCGCAGAATCGCTTGATTGGTGATTTTGCGGCGGGCGTTTTATACTGCTTTGCAAAAAGTGTATACCCTCAATCAATTTGTAAAGCAACGTTTTCATACTTCTTGATTTTGTTACCGGCATAGTGTATTATATAATCAACAGATACACAGTCCTATATCTACCCGAAAGGAGGATCAAAATGATTTATAACATAGGCGAATACATAAAGAACAGACGCAAAGTACTTGGAATAACGCAAGATGAGCTTGCCGACGGCATATGCTCGGTGATGACGTTGTCGAGGATAGAAAGGGGCGATCAGTTTCCGCATGACTATACGTTGATTCAGATTCTGCAGCGGCTTGGTCTGTCGGGCAGTGAAATGTTTTTATTGGTTAATAGCGAGCAGTTTATTATCAGCCAACTGAGATTTGATATCCGGCAGGCATATATTCAGGAAAATTATGATGAAGCCAAAAAGATTCTTCGAGAAAACAAGGATCAGATATCCAAACTCTCTCCGTTTGACAGGCAAACCTTTGAAACAATTGATATTCTGCTGAAAATCAGAGATAAAGAGTATGATGATAATGAAGCACTTGAACGGCTTGAAGCGGCATTAAGGCTTACCCATAAGCAATACTCAAAGGTTAACCTACCTAAGCTGTTTACATACGAAGAAATTTTACTATTAAACAACATTGCTATCAGGTATGCTCATTTGGACGACTTAAAAACTGCTATTGATATGCTTTATTGTATCAAGGACTTCTACGATAAAAGAGTTTGTGACATAGAAGAAGCCCTGAGAACCGAAGCGATGGTTTTATATAACCTATCGAAGCTCTTAGGGCTTGCGGGAAGAATTGATGAATGCTTGGCAATATGCGAACAGGGAATTAACTTTGGCATTAAAACAAGGCGTTGTTCATCTTTGGCAAGAACATTATATAACAAAGCTTATGTGCTTAACATGAGGAACAAGCCCGGCGACAAAGAAACCTCGCTGCATTGTGCTAAACAGGCTTATCATCTTGCTGATGTTTTAGAAATGTATGAATCCAAAGAGCATTACAGAGCATTTATAAAAAAGAGCTTCGATGTTGAAGTATAATTTACTGATCGATTTCTAACTCAGATTCATCAATCTGCGGTTTGGCTTCATCACCTTCATCGTCCGAATCTATTTCTATAATGACAATGGGGTTATCGGCTGATGGGTCTGGCTTTGGAATTGCAGTAAATCCCGAGCCAAGGACAATAGCCGTTGCAATAAGCATACTTATTATTTTCGTTAATTTGGTTTTCATAATGGATTACCCCCTAAAAATATATTGATTATATCATAAAGCATATCTGCTAATTTGTCTATAGTCGTTTCAAGTTAATATAACTAACACAAAACGACTATTTACAGTCCAGAGAAAATATGTTATAATATGAATATCCAAAAGATTCCGGATTTCTTTTGTATTATTCGCTTAGCTCTTTACATATAATAACAGCTCATATGTTTTAAGGAGTTGCTGGCTGTTATTTGTGTCGGGCGGAGTGGCAAAATCACATCGGCAATAAACGAAAATCGTTGTAAGAAAGCGGGAGGAGTACCGAGTATGTCAAAAAAGTTTATAACAATTCTTGTCGCGCTGGCTGTCGCCGCAATCGGTCTTTCCGGCTGCGGCAGCAAAGCATCCGACAAACAGACGGATGGTGCTGACAATTCAGCTGAAGAAGAATACGATTTGGTGATTGCTTCCCATTACAACGAAAAAGTGGATTCTCATATCGGCGACGAATTTGCCAAGGAACATAATCTTAAAATCAAGTATATCGACTATGTTGTAGACGAAAATCTCAATGCGCTTGACGTACTGCTGATGGCTCAGGATACCGAGGTTGATATATTCTATGCAAACGTTCTTGACGTTGCAAAGTATGTCAGAATGAGCTATTATGAGGACTTGAAGCAGTATGACAGCCTCAAATCTAAAATTGAGAGCAACTCATTTATCGATTTTCTTTCAAACTATGACGGCAAATGCTTTGGCGTTCCCGTGTGTCCAAGATATAACGAAAAGGATATGTTTATGTTTGCAAGCCCCGACTTTTTAACCTACTGCTTTGAAAATATCGATGGATTTGCAGGAACATATGCCGACCCTGACGGCGAAAAGCTTTACGAGCTGTTTAAGCATCTGTATGAAAACGACGGCGACAAGGTTGAATTTCCTTTGGAAGAGGTTGATTATAATGTTGCCTCTTGCTCAGGATATGTTATGATGAGTCCGTTTTCGGAGCACAAGGAAACCGCGGCATTGTATTTAGACTTCGCGTATGATCATTATAAGGATAACGTAATAAGACCCTACCCCGATTTGGGCGATATAGATTTTGATAACACCTATTTAACATGGCGTTCAACGCATTACCAGGTATGCTCTCCGCTGTATGATGCAAAAAACAAAGAGCTGATGAAGACCGACGGAAGCGAAAAAGCTCTGCGCAAGCTTGCAAAAGAAACCGCAAAGCGTGTGCGAATGATGCTGGAAGGATAGATGTTTCAGATTGCAAATAATAGTTTTATACTTATTTCCCGTTAAAAAGTGTCTATAAAATCGCTGCAAAACCCATCGTACAGCGGTTTTGTGGCGATTTTATAGCTGCACTTTTACGGGAAATTAGTATTATATAATAGGTGCGACTATATGTCTGCGCCTATTTGCAATTTAAAGTATAGTGTATGTCTCCGATGGCGGAAAAGCATATGCGCACAATCAAGCCAATGAACTTATTGTCCCCATCTACTGCCGCCGACTTAATATCGAAAGGGATATATAAGCCCATTGAATCCGAAAAAATATCGGCTTTCAATTTCTGACGTCTTTAGGGATATACACGGCATTGCGGAAAACGGATTTATACTCGACTTTTCCGCACCCAGCCAACATTCGGACGTTGAGGAATACCAAAACGGCAGAGCTACGCTGGATGAAGCGATAAAGATGTACCAGCGCGAGGTTGATATCTGGCTGAAAGAATGATTTGAATAATATATAATGTAACTGTTGACACATCTACTGTATTTATGTTATACTTTTGTAAAGCAGAAATATAGTAGAAAGGGATGCATTATGAAAAGATTAACAGGCACTCGCCCTATCTCTCCATAACTCTCCATAAGTGCTACCCGTATTACCTTTTTGGGATTTCTACTTTCCCTAACTCGGCCTATCACACCACAGCACGCCGTAAGTTTAGTATTACGATAGTATAAAGAAAAGCCTTGACTGGTTTTAGTTCCTGTCAAGGCTCTCTTTGTTTCCACATTTATTTTAATGTAAAGTTTTCTGATGGGAAGTATCGTCCACCTGCTTCATTTTCTTTTATGCTGTCTTTGTCACATACGACCTTGCCAACATCTCCAAAATCAACTGTTATCGTGTTCCATTGACTGTCGTAATCAGTAAGTTCAAGTATAGCGTCTGTGATTGAACTTGTACGAGAGATTGCCAAGTCCTCTATTGTAAGAGGGCTGGGGTCTGCTTTACTCAAATCAACTGTTACACATAAATCTTTGTCTTTCAACGCAACATCTGTGATTGCTTCATCGTCACTGTCAAAAGCACCAGAAATAGCGGTTTTCACATCTTCAACGAATTTGTCAGATGTTGCTTGCTGTTCCGTTGAATTGATTGCGTCTTTTACTTCGTCCTCAACGCCGTCCTTTGCTCCTGTGTTTCCAAAGATAGCGGCCAGAATAACAACGATTATTACCCAAAACCACCACTTCTTGAAAATAGGTTTCTTGCCATTGCTTTTGGTTGATTTATCTTTCATAATGCTATACCTACAAGTTTGGTTGATATTAGCATTATAGCAGATTGTAACACAAAAGTACAGTATAATTTCAACTCATTATTGTGTCATAGTTTTATGTGCCTTGTCAATACTATAATGTAATTAAAATCAATGGAGGAATTGCATTATGGAGAAATTTATCGTAACACCCAAAGAAGATAAATCTGTCACCATGACGATACGCATAGATAGAGCCTTGCAAGAGGAATATAACGATTTAGCAGCTAAGACGAATCGTTCTCGTAATGAACTAATCAGCATGGCTTTACAATATGCCCTTGACCACATGGAATTGAAAGATGAATGATGACTAAATGAGAGCCTTCGGATTTTTTCCTTTGGCTCTCAATTATTTATGCGTTCAATCGTAAGAACTCGTTTACCTTTGTTGCTACTTCCTCTTGCTGTTCCTCAAAGCTGTGAGCATAGATATTCATGGTATTCAACATCTCAAAAGGTCACACAATACTAATATCTCTTCAAACCGCTTAATCAAGCGGTTTTTCAATTTTTGCCGTATCAAGCCTAAGCTTATTCAAAAGAGGCTTGTCTAACAGCTTATAATAAATATGAATATCCCTCGGTCTATCTGCGGAATATTCATCAATCGTAACATACTCGATTAGCTCCAGAGCCATTTCCCTTGTAAGCTCCTGAACATCTGTATATTTCTTCAAGCGTCGGATAAATTCCTCAACATCATCCTTATCCTGTTTGACAGCAGACAGCTTTGCTTCAAGTTTCGATACGTCCTCGGACAATTCTTTCTGCTCCGCCTGATACTTTTCCAAAAGATTAACGCAAACATCTTCGGGAATTTTTCCAAGCACTTTGTCCTCATAAATTGATGGTATCAGCTTGCGTAATTCTTCAAGACGGTACTTTCCGTCCCTTAACCGCTTCTGTTCCATTTCTATCTGATGAGAATTTATTTGCTCCTTCTGTGCTAAAAACTGCTGACGTGCTTTTTCTTCATCTTCAACAACAAGCGTTGACATCATACGAATATCTGCGAGAACAATAGCATTGATGTCCTTCATTTTAATATGATGACTTGTACAGTAAAACTTTCCGTATCTGCTGTATGCACCGCATTGATAATTGTGACGAAGGTATTTTCTCGGCTTTTTCTTGCTTCCTGTTGTGGTGTTATTCCAACCAAGCCGCATTTTTTCGCCGCAGTCGGCACAATACATTAATCCGCTTAAAGGCATAATCTCGCCGTGCTTGTCACGCTTGCCCTGACTCACCGAGTTATCCATCTCTCTGCATTTGTCCCACATCTCCTGCGAAACAAGCGGCTCGTGGGTATTCTTTATCACAACCATATCTTCCTCGTTTCGTTTAATCAGCTTATGATTTTTGTGAGAAACCGTTGTGGTACGCATTTGCACAAGATGACCGAGATAGGTTGGATTCTGAAGCATTTTTCTTACTCTTTCCGTACACCACAGATGTGTAGTCTTGCGTGGATTTGGTTTTCCTTGCTTTGCGTAAAGATAATCTGACGGAGTAAGAATTTTTTCTTCATTCAACATATCGGCAATATGCCGAGGACTGATTCCCTGTGAACGCATTTCAAACATTCTCCGTACAACACTTGCCGCAGGTTCATCGGGAACAGGCAGTCTGTTTTCATCGTTTCCTTTTACATAACCGTAAGGAGCGTTTGTTGCACGATATTTTCCTGTCTTGCAGTTCGCCTCGATAACCGCCTTTATTTTCTTAGAGGTGTTAGCTGCGTGCCACTCGTTAAAAACATTCATTATCGGCATCATATCCATAGCGGTGCTGTTGGCGTTAAGTGTGTCAACATTATCGTTAAGTGCAATGAAACGGATGTTGTAAGTAGGGAAAATGTAATCTATGTATTGTCCGACCTGAATGTAGTTTCTGCCAAAACGGCTCAGGTCTTTAACAATGATAAGGTTGATTTTTCCCATTTTGGCGTCATCAAGTAATCTTATAACAGCAGGTCTGTTAAAGTCTGTTCCTGAATATCCGTCATCAACATAGGTGTCAATAAGATTCCAACCCTGTTCGGCAACGTATTTTGTAAGGATAAGTTTTTGATTTTCGATTGAAAGGGATTCTCCTGCGCGCATATCCTCCTGAGATAAGCGAACATAAATTCCTGCATTATATGTGGTCTGCTTTGACATTATAAAATAACTCCTTCCTGTTTTTCAAAGCAGCCAAATTCGACAGTTATAGTATAGCATAATCTGTCGAATTTAGCAAGACTTTAAAGCGGTAAAATTATGCTGCTTTTTCAAGAATTTCATTCATCGCCTTGTTAAAAGCAATATTTCGGATAACCGTATCAATATCCTTATCGCCTACAAAATGACTATGTACAATATATTTCTTTCCGTTAATCAGATACTCATTTACACTGACGGGACAATCCTTGTACTTTTCGTTAAGTTCGAACATTGTGGATTTTTTGCTTTTTGTTTCAGTCGTATCAGCTACGGCGGTATTCCTGCATACATTTCTAATCATTTAGCTCCTTTCTGCCTTGCGGCGGTTGACTTAATTTTTGTGTTTTGATATAATAGAATAAAAATTATAAAGCGGAGGCAAGTATGAAAACCATTATAACAATTCAACATACACAATCGGTTCATCACACTAATGGAATGGTCGGATCTTGGACGGATTGGGAATTATCCGAAGTAGGCGTTGAACAAGCCAGAAGAATTGGCGAAAAGCTAAAAAGCGAATTAGAGGACAGAAAATTTGTGATGTACTCTTCCGACTTATTGCGTGCAAAGCAAACCGCAGAAAATGTCGGTGAATATTTAGGCATTACCCCCGTATTAAGAAATGAACTCCGAGAAAGAAATTTGGGTAAGTGCTGTGGAAAATCTGTTCAATGGCTTCGTGAAAATCTCGAACAGCAGGAAAAGACAATAGATGACAGATTATTTTCCGACGCTGAAAGCCGCAGAGATGAATGGAACAGACTAAAACCATTTTTTGATGAGATAATGTCCAACGATGAAGAAAATATAATCATTGTTTCTCACGGAGATTTATTGAGTGTGTTCAACACTATGTTTTTAAATCTCGGAGTTGAGTCCATTAACAATTGTGAAATGTTCGGACTTTCAGGCGGAGTGTCCTATATGTTTGAAAACAATGAGGGTAAAAGATTTATAAAAAGAATTAGCGATATGTCATATATACAATAACTAATTTTGTAAGAGCGTGAACGAAATCTCACGCCCTTTTTTCTTACCCACTGCATTAAGCACTAAATCTTCCAGAACCGCAATAACCGCTCGGTTCGTTTTTTGTAGCTTCTTCCTCGTCAACATCATTAAGTGATATTTTCAACTCTCTCAATTTCAGCCAAAGCACGCTTGTCCTTTTCGGCATTAACAAACTCTTGCACGCCGTGTATTTTGAACAGCACATCAAGAATTTCTTTGAACTGTTCGCCTGTAAGATTTTCACCGAAATACTTGTAAACAAGTCCGCCCACCTCGTAAAGATTGTGAGTGCGTTCTTTTCTTTCCTCGGCAGCAATCTTTGCTACAAGCTCCTTTCTGGAAGTCTCTATCTTGGATAAAGCCTTTTCCGTGTCCCTTTTTCGCTCATCATATTTTGCGAGCTTCGCTTTCATTTCGGTTATATCAAATTTTCTTGACATAATATAAATCCCTCTCTTTCATAAAATCAATCACATTTGCCTCACTGCATACGCAGGAGGGACAGCTTCGCTGTGGGATATTCGGTTTGCGCTAATCAATAATCTTGGAACAAACAATCAAAATATCCCGAAGGGCGCACTTATACAAACTCAAAAAGAGATTGTTGTGCGCAAAACGAACAAGTTCGTTTCGGAGAAGCTCCCCTCAACCCCTCTAAAGATTTGCTTGCGCAAAACAAAATACACACAGCGATTTTACAGTGAACGGTGCTTCTTCAAAGGCTTGTCCTGTTTCTGTTCAGGTGGCGCAGTTGTCAGATTTGTTTTCTCTTCTACCACATTCAAAGCCTCAACAGCTTTGTCACAATCTGCTTTCGGAAAGAAAATTGCTCCCGTGCCATTGGATAAACTCATAATGTGACATTGTACATTCCTTTTCCGAAGTTCAATTTCAAAATCCTTTAAACGTGAAATTTCACCTTCAAGCTTCTGCATTTCGCAATATTGACAGCCGACAATAGTTTCAAGATAATCTGTGCGAAGCTGTATTCTTTCAGAGCGAATGTCATTTAACTCACGTTTCTGCTTTTCAATCTCCATATCAAGATTTGTTAGAGCAATCCGCCTGTTCCGACTGCCCTTATCAGTACGATACCCTTTTTTCTCAATCGCACAAGCCGCCGCACCCAAATGCATCTGCGGAATTTTATCAATTCCCTGTGCCGCATAACTGCGATGGTCAATTCGTTCATCAGAAACAGCATACAGCTTGTGATTGCACCAATCCGCCCACAGCTTTCTCCACTCCAGCAAAAGTGACTTGTCATTCCAAGAACGGTCTTTTACAGTAAAGCCGTTCTTGTCAACCCTGCGTGTGGTGAGCAGAATATGAACGTGTGGATTACCGTCACCTTTGTCGTGAATTGCAAAATCAGCACACATTCCACGGCTGACAAAGCATTGTAAACAGAAATTTCGTGCCAAGTCAATTTGCTCGTCACGGGATATCTCCACAGGCAAAGCTGCATCAATGTGCTTTGCGGTCTGGCTGTTCTTTCTTTTTTCTGCTTGCTCAACAGAATTCCAAAGAACAGCACGTTTCATAAATTCAGGCGGAGCATTCGACGGGAGCAGGATTTCCTTATGTACAATTTCTTTCTTCTTTCGGTAATCGTGGGTAACACCGTCATAACTGTTTTTGATTTTCTCGCCCGATATGTACGCCGCTTTCGCAACCGCACTTGCGTTTTTGCCACGGCTCACGACCTTGACGTTAAGATGATAAATTGCAATACGCAGCACCTCCTTGTCTGATAATCATTTACATCATTCCTTTCCTTGAAATACGAGAGAGCGTTACACCCTTTCATAAGTACCTACCATTTCGCCCGATTTTTTAAGTCTGTTTTCGGGATTTTCTGAAAGTTTGTAGCTTTGCATAAAAAGCGGCGATGTTTTTAATGCAAATTACAGCTTTCATAAATTAAGGTCAATCGGAGAGGTGTTTTATAACCTTTGCGGTGAAATTTGTAAAGTTGCATATTTTCAAAGTTGCACTTTAGGATATTTTTCACAGAGTACAGCTCTTAAGAATTACTCCCTCTACCTATAAGGAAAAAATCATAGAATATTTTAGGGTTTTGTAGAAAACTTTTTTCAACTTTCTATGTTTTGTATAAAACAGGTAGAGGAATATACTGCAAAGGGTTACTATTTTGCCTCTCATAAGTAAGCTATGGGAATAAGGATTTTTTAACCTCACGAAAAAAGTTTGGAGAAGTGCATAAAACAGAGAGTGCATAATATTGCAAAATGCAAGAAAACCCGATAACTCCACAAAGGAATTATCGGGTTGTATGCATAATAGATTTATTTATAGTGTATTAAAAGAACGGACACACGGAATAAAGATTACCGTGTGCCTGTTTTTATCATAATTTCAGTTTGTCAAAATTATTCACTATCCACCTTGTCATTTTGATGTTAACTTCATAAAAATCCTTATATTTTTCCTGCTCAGCAAACCATGCTGTTGCTATCAGCTGATTTGACAACAAGACATACGGAACAGCTTTAAGTTCGTCATCAGATAATTTTACAACACTGTCATATCCTAAAACAATCTCTTTATAAATATCAATCCACTTCTCCAGCTTGTTTTCATCATCGTCTGCAAAGGTTTCGGACAAAATCGCTGTCGCTGCATAGCAAGGGTCGAAAATACGGACATTCTTTTCAGATAACTCAAAATCAATAAATCCCCATTTGTCATCACAAGTAATAATATTGCTTGGATTCGGGTCACGATGAATTATCTGTTTAGGAAGCTTTGGGTAAAGCTCACCGAAATTTACGGTATACTCTTCATATAAGCTATCAGACAAACCTACGCTTTCCTTGACCTCAGGTATAGCCCAGTTTACAACATCCGAGAATATATCAACGTCATTTACAACAGCATCCACATTCCTTAACGCAAGATGCAGCTGTCCTATTATTTCACCGATAAAACGAGCATTTGAAGCATATCCATCAAAATACACCTTGTCAGGCTTTATCTGACTTCCGTCAAGTCGTTCTGTCAGAATAAAATAATATTCGCCATCAACAAAATATTCTTCATTATTGAGTGTTTTAATAACATTAGCCGCATAAAGACCTGCGTTTGAAATCGCATCAGTAAGTGATATTTGTTTTTTCAAGTCGCCTAAATTTGCGGTAGCTTTTATAACGTATTTATCGCCTATATAATACGCATTCTCGTGACGTTCACCTGTTTCTTCGTAGTATATATCCTTTATTGATTCGCTCTGCAAGCCCCAGTGCTTCAGAATTTCTGCTATCTTTTTATGTGTAAGCATAATATGTTCCTCCTTAAAAAGATTGATTTTATAAGGCTTCTTAACCTTGAATCTTTTGAGGAAATCTGATGGAGTATAACCGATTTCTCGCTTGAATGCTTTATAAAAACCAGCATACGTTTCAAATCCATAAAGGAGTGCCGCATCTGTCTTACTCAGACCACTTGAAATATCATATATCGCATTCAGAAGCTTTCTTCTGAGAATGTACTGCATTACAGGCATTCCAACAGCCGATTGGAATAATCGATAAAAATGATATAGAGAATATCCTGTCATATCTGAAAGGTCAGATACAGAAATCTCCGCCTTTAGATTTTCTTCGATATAATCCAATGCTGTCTGTATCGTTTTTCGGTTATCCATCCTGACACCTCGCTTTCTGTACTGCTTGCAAGCTGAATATATAATATCATCTAATCAATGAAAATTCATTTCCCTGGTTGCTGTTTTAACTGCTCATTAGATTAACCACATATACCTTTCAATAAGCGTTAATGTTTTTACTGACGTTCAATATAATTAAATCCATCGCAATTACCTTCTGATTTTGTGTTATACACTTCAATATAGTATATTAAAAAAACAGACACACGGAATAAAAACACAGTGTGTCTGTTCTTTCATTATCTCATTTTAATAGGCCGCAAAACCTCATATCCCAATCCTTCGGGATAATGCCGCTGATAACACTGACAAGCCTGCTCGTTCCATTCCCATTTACCGCCGCAGTATTTCTCTATGTCATAATTCCACGCAAGATTT
>ENA-UONV01001090-UONV01001090.1-human-gut-metagenome-genome-assembly--contig:-CS4-NODE-1090-length-25840-cov-8.280318_pt1 | contig 25840 bp, 30 predicted proteins | sample MGYA00242461_ERZ724008 | MGnify/ENA metagenome assembly ERZ724008 | reverse complement strand
ACAGCGGCTTATAGCCGCAGAACAAACCACCGGCTAAGCCGGTGGTCATGATTTATGGCAAGAAAAAAAGACAGCCCACAAAAAGCAGCAATGAGAGAAATGATGCGAGGTTATTTGAAAGATAATGACATCAGCATCAAAAATGGTACTGACGTAAACTCCATCATGCGTGACATGATGTCTGTAATCTTGGAAGGTGCCTTGGATGAAGAACTAAATGAAGAACTCGGATATTCAAAGTATGACTATCGTAACAAAGAGACTTCTAATAGTCGAAATGGTCATTCATCTAAAACAATGCACACAAGCTACGGTGACATACAGATTGACATTCCGAGAGATCGAAATGGAGAGTATGAACCGCAAATCATCAAAAAGTATCAAAATACCGTTTCACAAGATATGGAAGAAAAGATCCTGTCCATGTATGCAAAAGGAATGACAACAGGAGATATTGAATCCCACATGAAGGAACTGTATGATATTGATATCTCAGACAGCACAATCAGTCGAATTACGGATAAGATTATGCCGCTTGTACGAGAATGGCAGGAACGACCATTGGAAGAAGTTTATGCAGTGGTATTCATGGACGCTATCCATTATCATGTTCAAAGCGAAGGAAGAATTGTAAAGCGAGCTGTTTACATTGCACTTGGCATTGACATGAGCGGTCATAAGGACATTTTAGGAATGTATGTTGGAGAAAATGAAAGTGTAAAATTCTGGCTCACCATCATGAATGGCTTGCGTAACCGGGGAGTCGAGGATATTCTGATTGCCTGCGTAGATGGTTTGACGGGATTTCCACAAGCAATCGAAGCTGTTTATCCACAAACGGAAGTGCAACAATGCGTGATACATCAGATTCGGAATTCGACACGCTTTGTTTCTTACAAGGATATTAAGAAGTTGATGGCGGATTTGAAGCGTGTGTATGCTGCGCCAACCGAAGAGATTGCGTTGGATGAATTAGAATTTTTCAAAGAAATATGGGAAAGCAAATACCCTAAAATCTACAAATCCTGGCATGATAACTGGGCAACCTTATCAACGTATTTTAAGTATCCAGAAGCAATCCGACGCCTGATCTATACGACCAATGCCATCGAAGGCTTCAATCGCCAGTTACGCAAAGTAACCAAAAGTAAGACCGTTTTTCCATCCGACGATAGTCTGTTGAAAATGCTATATTTGGCAACTATGGATATCACAAAGAAATGGACCGGTCACCGTCAGGATTGGGGACAGATCCATTCACAGCTGGAGATTTATTTTGAAGAACATCTGGAAAACAGAAATCTGTAAAATCCCTTTTTATAGCGGGTTTTATTTGACATGCAGAAAAATCCCTGTATAATACAGGTAAGGGGCAGAACCTAAGAATTCGGCTCTGCCCCTTGTAACTATAGTGAATCTTACACTTGTTTTTTTGAGTTTACACAAAACTTGAAACGGTCTCTCCATTTGAAATTTTTTCTGAGAAATTTGCTAAATCCCGTTTTAATTTCATATCCTAATCTGTTATAATTAATCATGCAAAAACACTCCTTCGTTTCTTAAAATACATTGATTACATTACTTCCTTCTCTTACAAATGCAATAAACTGATGTAATTGTGCCGTACAGGTCACCCATTTTTTCCCTTCATACACCTCCTTTGTATTGACATCAATCCAGCTTCCTTCCGGAAGATACACTTCACGCCCAGTCTGCCCCTGAGCCGAAATTGGAGCAAATAATATGTCTTCCCCAAACATATACTGATCCTCCAGTGTATAACAAACTTCATCTTCGTAATAATCAAAAAACATTGGACGCATAATGGGAGCACCCGTCTCCGAAGCCAAATCCATATAGTGGCAGATATAAGGGCGTAATCGTTCACGCAGTTCGACCAGTCCTTTTAATATTTTGTAGTTTTCTTCTCCAAAACTCCATATTTCGTTGTCACCGCCGCTTCTTTCTTTCACACCCGGATGGCGGTCCTTTTGATTTTTTGTTCGCAGCCGTGAACCGTGAAGGCGCATAACCGGACTAAATACCCCAAATTGTGCCCATCGCACAACAAGTTCCTTGAAATAATCGCTTTCAATATCACCCTCAAGAAATCCGCCAATATCACTATTCCACCATGGGATACCGCTCATTGCCATAGAAAGTCCTGTTTTTACACTCATACGAAGTGCTTCAAACGTTGACATAATATCCCCATTCCATACAAGAGAGCCAAATTTCTGCGTTCCCGGATAAGCGGCACGAGTGAGCAGGATAATATCCGTCTCACCTTCAGATTTAAGCCCTTCATAAAACATTTTACTGTAATAATAAGGATATAACATTGCACTTTGTGCGCCATTTCCAGCATAGAATTTCAAATTCGAATATTGCTGCGGATGCACCTCAGGCTCTGCCTCATCCAGCCAAAATGTGCGAATTCCATATTTATAGTAATTTTCTTTTACTTTGTTCCATACAAAACTTCCTGTTTTCGGATGTGTTACATCAATAAATGTCTGCTGTCCGTAAAATTCAAATGTCCCATACTGCCCGTTTTCCGTGCGCACGAGCATGTTCGCTTCATTCATCTCCTCGTAGTTTTCACTCTTTGGGTTAATCGTAGGCCAAATTGATACAACCGGTTCAATTTTCATTTCTTTCAATTCCCTGCACATTGCCGCCGGATCCGGCCAATACTCCGGATCGAATTTCCATTCTCCCTGCTCTGTCCAGTGAAAATAATCAATAACAATAGCTGTTATCGGAATTCCTCTCTTTTTATATTCTCTGGCAACTTCCAACAAATCCTCCTGACTCTCATACCGAAGCTTGCTCTGCCAGAATCCGGCTGCCCACTCTGGAAACTTCGGGGCATATCCCGTCAAATCGCAATATATTTTCAACACATCCGCGGGAGTTTCACCTGCATAAATCAAATAATCAGCCTGATAGGCACTATCTGCCACCCACATCGTATGATTGTTTGTTGTTTCACACCGTCCCGGCGCCGGGTTGTTCCATAAAAATCCATATCCAAATGAAGAATATACAACCGGAACTGCTGACTTTGTATTATAATGCTGCAAATTACAGGTGCTTCCCTTCCGATCGAACTGATTCTCCTGTTCTTGTCCGAGACCGTAAAAATGTTCTCCTTCATTTGCATCAAAAATAACTTTAATCTGATAATGATCTCCCTCAGTATGTACATTTCTTCCCGTATATTCCCCTTCAAACTTTGTATGAAGAATTTGCCTGTCTTTCCGATAATAAGAAATAATTCCCCCATACCATGGCTGTCCTGCTTCAATGGTAGCAGATACCATTCCATTACGGATTGTTGCCACTTTTTCATCTCCTTCTACAAAGCATTCACTCTCACTGGCCGGTGGCAATAATGTCCAATTTTCATCAAGAAGCTTTGAATTTTTTGTAGAACGGCAGCGAAGGCAGTTTTCTCCATATGCCTCTATCACTGTCAGTTCATCCCGTCGCTCAAAAATCAGTTTATCCTTTAAAATTGTAATTTTTCCCATTTCGTGCACCTCCACTGGATTCTCTTTCTTATACTAATATTATATTGCTTTATATCAGCAATTTCTTTAACTATATTATCATATATTTACACTATTTTGATATTATCCTGAATCCGTGAGCCTAACCTCAGATCATATTTAGATATAATTATACGACTTAAATGGAAGTGGCATCTCGGTTTTCTACATAATGTTCCCCCGTTCCCTGTAAAAATGGCATCACGCCAGACATTGCTCTTTCCAAGTCCTATCACCAGCTTCCGTGCGTGTTCCGTTATGTGGCATGCCATGTTGATAAGGTTATTGATCACCGTCCTGTGCCTGCGGCGTTTTACAAAATCATTTTTGTCAAGGATTGCACCAACAACTGCGAGTCCTACGCTTGGAATGATGCGTTCATTTGTAAATTCAACGGTAATATTTTTTCTCATGGCAGCCTCCGGAATTAAATATTTTAGCTGATTCCAGTATACCAGAAACAGCACCTGATGGGTGAAAAAAATACAGTTGCAAAGATTGGCGAAAAGCTATATAATTATAGGCAGTTACAGGATTTTGTGGGGCATGAGCTTCATGGATTCAGGATTATGGTAATATGATATTAGGAGTAAACGGTCTAAGTGCCATTATACTTACACAAAAGACATTTAACTTCATAATATTGAAACAAATAAAAACCTGGAAGGATGTGATACCTATGCAACCAGACAAATCTTCTTATCTGATTGAGCAAATTTTACACCAGACTCAATCCCGTCCTTTTTCCCTACACCATACAGTTGTTTACCCAAACATGACATCTGCCTTATACCTCCACTGCCATTCCGAGATGGAATTTTTCTACCTTGAGCAAGGAAATGTACAGTTTCAGATCGAAGATGCTAAATTTACTTTGCAGGCAGGCGATGCCATTTTTATCCCACCAAACCTACTTCACAGCGCAAAACGTATGGGTGATCCAACAGAAGATTGTTCCTTTTATGCGATTGTTTTCTCTCCCAAAATGATTATGGATATAACTCCATCTTATTGCGAACATTACTTTTATCCAGTTTTATACAGTGCTTCCAATTGTATGCTCCCGATTCATTCTTCTGAGGAATGGCAATTCCATATTCTAGAACTTTTAAAAAATATTTTTATACAATCTAACACCCAAATTGAAGATTGTGAACTTATATTGCGTGGCAACCTTCTTATTATTTGGCAACTCCTGTACAATCACCATATGGCACAAATACAAATGAACCATTCCTGCCACCAAACATATCCGCAGCTACGGGAATGTGTTGATTTCATATCGAATCACTATATGGAAAATATATCCCTGAAGATTCTTTCCCATAATGCAGGACTTAGTGAGGGACATTTTTGCCGCCTGTTTAAAGATTTTACCGGATTTACGCCTTTCCAGTATATTAACCGGAAACGAATTACAAAAAGTTGTGAATATCTGACCCAGAGCAACAAAAAAATAGCTGAAATTGCAACCCTTTGCGGGTACAACAACATCAGCTATTACAATCGTGCCTTCCTACAGCTCATGCAGGAAACACCCTCCTCGTATCGTAAGCATTTTATTCACACTTAAGTTTTAATCAGTCATAACATTTTTACACAGCTTATTGCGACAACCCCAAAAAATTGCTATAATACTTTTGTAGCAAATCACAATTTTCCGTAACAACTTATGAAATGAGGGGTTTTTAAAATAAAAAAAAGAATTTTTCTTTGGCTTCCATTCTTTGTACTGACTTTAGCCATTTTGGCATGTACAGCAATGGAATCTACAGCACCATCCTTAGCTGCCAGGAAAAAGACAGCATTCACACTCCGCCTAAATCGAAAAAAAAACTGTCTGTGACGGTAGGATAGGTTTCGACTTTAAAAGCAAAAGTAAAGCCTGCAAAAAGTAAAGTAACATGGAAATCTTCAAAGCGTAAAGTTGCATCTATATCTTCGAAGGGAAAAATCAAAGCTAAAAAAGGGGAACTACTATCATTACCGCCACTGCACGCAATAAAGGAAAAACAAAGAAGGCAGTTTGTAAGGTTTCCGTAAAGGGAAAGACAACTCAGAATGCATCTCCAAACAATAGTACACAAACTCGGAATGCAGCAGAAGTTTACTCAATTCTATTCCCGGTTGTGAATGAATTGCTTTTTCAAGCGTTCTTTTCACTAAATCAGCGGTTATGCTTTTATCCGTTATACTTGCGATAACACTTCTGTTATGAAGATCAATAATGGTGCAATTATAACGCTTGCTACCATCTGTTAAAATAGATAGGTAAAGTCAGTACACCATTTTTGATTTATTGCATTTACATGAAAATCCTGATTCAGCTTGTTTTCATAAACCTTGTGAGCAATACCATGTTCATACGCCGGTTTCTTTTTTCTGGATATTGAAAACAGCTGCATTTCAGTATTCATATATTTGTGAACCGTTAAACAACTGATATCGTACCCTTTACGAATAAGATAAGCATGCACGGTTCTGTACCCATCTACTCAACCATGAGAGTGATAGATTTCTCGAATAGAGCTTTTGATCTCGTCTTTTCGGCGATGATAATCAGCCTCAAAAAGCAATTACCAGAATCAATGATTATCGTAGAAAACTAAGGCAAATCCACAGAACGATTTAGAAAAAACAAAAAGTGCTAAGCATAGGAAAACTCCTATTGCCTAGCACTTTTTTGATCTTAAATCAACTCTTTTACATCCTCATAAATCTCCTGGATCCGAGCATTGTCAATCTCAGTTCCCAAGAAAATTTCAACAGCATATTTTGCCTGAGCGACAAGCATTTCCAGGCCGTTCACGCCGATCATGCCAAGTTCTTTTGCCTGAGCCACAAATTTTGTTGTGAGCGGATTGTAGACAACGTCCAGGACGGCCTCACATTTTGGAAATTTCGTGAGGTCAACCGGGGAAGCATCCACTTTCGGGAACATGCCGACAGGGCTTGTGTTGATGATGACTTCTGCGTCTGTGTGATGCGCAAAACATTCATCATAGGAAATTGCCTCGCCGTCATCGATTACGTCTACGACGATCATCGTTTTGGCGTTGTGCTTGCGGACAACGGCTTTGATAGCCTGAGCAGCACCGCCATTTCCAAGGACAATTACTTTTTTATCCGTTAATGTGATGCCGTGGCGGAGTACCATATATTCAAAACCGGAAAAATCAGTGTTGTAACCGCGGAGCTTTCCGTCGTTGTTTACGATTGTGTTGACAGCACCGATGGCTTTGGCATTGTCGTCCATTGAATCCAGATAAGGGATGACATCCTTTTTATAAGGAATCGTGACATTGATCGCGCGGAAAGGTTTTTCTTCCATAAATACCTTAAACTCCTCGCGGGTCAAAGGGTGAATATCATAAGTGTAGTCAGCAAGACTTTCGTGAATGGGTTTTGACAAACTGTGTCCAAGTTTTTCTCCTATCAATCCGTAATCCATAATATATCTTATCCTCGTCTTTCTATAGTATTGAATAGTTGTCATTTCTCTCTATAAAACAGTACCATATTTTTTTTATTCTTTCAAGCATAATCCCAAAATAATCGCATATATTCAAGTAAAACATTTCGAAGGAGGAACGATTATGGCAGGACAAGATATCATTGAGGTCATACCACGGAAATACCGACCGCTTTTAGAACAGAGTCTGCGGGGCAGATGGCAGGCGCTGCAGGAAGTGCGGTTTCGCATCGGACAGGCAGTAGAATGGTATGACGGAAAAAAGCACCGGATCGATGCCACGCGGGTAACACGCATGGATATGAAAGAAATGATGGACTATATGAGTGGGTATTCCCTGTATGCTTTTGAGGATGAAATTGCTAAAGGGTATCTGACGATTCCGGGAGGACACCGCGTAGGGGTAGCCGGACAAGTTGTCGTCGAAGAAGGAAAAGTAAAATACATACAAAATATATCCTTTGCCAATATCCGTATTTCGCATGAAAAGATTGGGTGCGCTGACAAAATTTTACCGTATTTGTGGCAGGAAAACAGAATTAAAAATACGCTGATAATAGCACCGCCAAGGTGCGGGAAAACTACGATACTGCGCGATCTTGCGAGAAAAATATCGGGAGAATATGCAAAGAAAAACGTCGTGGTTGTGGATGAAAGAAGCGAGATCGCCGGATGCTATCGGGGAGAGCCGCAGAAAGATGTGGGACCGCGGACGGATGTACTTGATCGATGCCCGAAGGCGGTGGGGATGATGATGGCAGTGCGGAGCTTATCGCCGGAGGTACTTGTCGTCGATGAAATTGGCGGAAAGCAGGATATATTGGCACTGCAGGAAGTGCTGAAATGCGGGTGCAGTGTGATCGCGACGGCGCATGGAGAAAAATGGGAAGAATGGAAACGCCGCCCGGACATGCAGGAACTGTTTGAAAAACGGTATTTTGAATGCTACATTTTATTGCAGCAGGGAGAAACGCCGGGGCAGATTGCCGGCGTGCGGGAAGCAGGGGGAGTGGAATGTTATGATATATAAGATCGTCGGAAGCTTGATATTGGTTGTGGGGACGGCAGCGCTGGGGGTGTATTACGCGGGGCAGTATATGGAACGGCTGCGTAATCTTATTGAGCTGAAAAAAGCGCTGATGCAGATGCAGGGAGAACTTCGGTATCTGCATTCGGCGATGCCGGATTTGATGGAAACAATTGGAAACAGAACGCAGGGAGTGCTGAGCCGCTTTTTCCTTTCGCTGGCAAAGGAAATGGAGAAAAAAGAGCAGGGAGATTTTGCCAGTCTCTGGGACAGCCAGATAAAGAAAAAAATACCGGCGTCGGCATTGGAACCGGAAGCGAGAAGCCTGCTTTTTGAGACGGGAAGGCAGCTTGCCGACAATGACAGACAGTCAAAACAAGATGGAATTACGTTTGCGTTAAAACAGCTGGAGGACATGATACAAAAGCGGAATAAAGAAAAGCAGAACCGGCTGAAACTTTACTATGTGTGCGGTATTATGGTGGGAGCGATGCTTACAATATTGCTTGTATAAGGAAGGTTTTACAGTGGAGATAGGAATTATATTTAAGATCGCGCTTGTGGGAATTCTGGTTACGATATGCAACCAGATCCTAAGACAGTCGGGGAGAGAAGAACAGGCATTTTTGACAAGCCTTGCCGGCCTCCTGATCGTACTATACTGGGTGATTCCCTACATTGTCGATCTGTTTGAAACGATAGAGAGGTTGTTTGACTTATGATTCAGATTGCTTTGTTTGCCATCGCCGGCATGATGCTGGCGGTCTTTGTGGGAAATATGCGCCGTGAGATCGGCATCTGGATTGCCCTTGTCACAGGGGTTATCGTATTTTTTTATGCGATACGGAAATTTGAATACATGGTGGACATGTTCCGCACGATGACGGAATATACCGGGATCAAAGAAGAATATATTGCGGTTGTTCTGAAAATGATCGGCATCGCGTACATTTCCGAATTTACGGCGACACTCTGCAAGGATGCCGGGCAGCATGCGATTGCCTGCCAGGTTGATTTCTTTGGAAAAATGAGCATGGTAGTGGTAAGCCTTCCGGTACTTCAGACCCTTTTGGAAACGATAGGAGAGATGATGCCATGAGAATAAAGATCGTGTTTTGGGGTCTGATCTGTCTTTTATTAATTGGCGGACAAGTCAGTGTTTATGCGGAGACAGAGGACCGGACAAGTTCTATTTCCGATGAAATTAAAGAGAGTATTTCGCTGGATGAAATCGATGATAATTTGAAAAATAAGAGCGAAAATAGAATCCCATTTTCGATTTCCGATTATGTCGAAAGAGTGTGTGAGGGAGACTGTGAATTGTCGATTGATACCATTGCAGATTACATAAAAGAAGGGGCTGTCAGTCAATGGAATGCAAATAAAACATTGGTATTCCGGCTGCTGCTCTATGCAGTACTGTCTGGTGTGTTTTTAAATCTGACAGGGAGCATGTATGAAAAGCAATTGGGAGAAAATGGATTTCATATGCTGTATTTTCTTGTTGTGACCATCCTGCTATCGACATTTTATGCGGTATTTTCTGTGGCAAAAGAAGTGCTCTGGCAGGTGCTTTCCTTTATGAAAGCCCTGGTGCCCGCTTTTTCGCTTGCGTTGACATGGAGCAGTGGGAGTGCGACTTCCTTTGCCTTTTATCAGGCGACGCTTGCGACAATCGGAGTGGCGGAAACGTTGATGTATTATTTGTTTTTGCCATTCATTCAGATTTATTTTCTGCTGCGGATATTAAATCCTCTTTCCGGCGGGAAATTTGATAAGCTGGCGGCGCTGCTGGAAAGTGTTGTGCGTGTGGGAACAAAGATCATATTGGGGATCATGCTCGGACATCAGGGGATTAAAGGACTATTGATGCCGGCACTCGATCAGGCAAAGCGAAGTGCGGTTTTTCGGGCGGCAGAGAGCATTCCCGGAGTGGGAAATGTCTTTGGCGGCATCACCGATACAATCGTGGGAAGCGGCGTCCTTATTAAAAGCGCCATCGGAGTCGGAGGAATCATTGCCATCGCGTTAATCTGCCTTCTTCCGCTTTTAAAATTAGGGTTGTTTACTTTCTTTTACCGGGTGATCGCGGCATTTTCACAGCCGGTAGCAGACCGGCGGATGGTGGCGGTATTTCAGGGGAGCGCAGACAGCGGGAAATTATTATTTCAATTGGTATTTATGACAGCGGTGCTCTTTTTGCTGACCCTTACGATCATCATTGCGGCGACAAATTAAAGGAGGCAGAAATGGAACAGATATTTGACATTGTAAAACAAATTACGGGAGTTATGATTGTTTTTTCCGTTCTTTTGCATATTTTTTCCGCTTCCCCGTATCGGAGGTATTTCCAGTTTATGGAAGGACTGCTTATTTTGCTATTGGTCACGGCACCATTATTTCGACAATGGAAACAAGAAGATATCGTGGAGGACTGTTTCCGAAAATATCAGAAGCAGTGGGAAACGAGAGAGGTCGAAGAGGAGATGAAGCGTATCGGAGAGCGGCGGGAAAACCTCATAAATCAGGAAGGGCAGGCGGTGCAAAATGAAGGAAACATGGAGTGATACGATCAAACAGATGGTAAAAAAAGCAGGAAAAGGAAAAATTTTACTGTTGATCGCAGTCGGAGTGCTGCTTTTGCTGGTGTCGATAAAGGACAGCGGCAGACAGGCGGCGACCACAGAGAAATCGCAAAATACAGTGACGGAGCAAAGTACTTCGGACGATATGCAGAGATACCGGGAAAAGATGGAAAAGCAGGTGAAAGAAATTCTGGAGCAGGTGGAAGGTGTGGGGAAAGCGGATGTTATGCTGACGCTGCAGGCCTCAAAGGAAAAGGTGACGCTCAAAGACAATAAGCAGGACGACACCAAGACGGAAGAAGAGACGGTTCTTTTGGATGGTGAATCCCGCGAATCTTCGCCGTATGTGGTGCAGGAGATCGAACCGCAGATCGAAGGAATCGTCGTGGTGTGCAGCGGTGGTGACAGTCCGGCGATGCAGCGTGAAATAATCAGTGCAATTTCAGCATTATTTCCGGTGGAAAGTCATAAAATTAAAGTAATGAAAAGTAAGGAGGCAAAATAAGTGAAAAAACTTTTGCGAAAAAATCAGATTATTATAACGGCTCTCGTTGTCATGGTTGCTCTTGCCGGCTATCTGAGCCTTACGGGGGAAGAAGAATTGGCACTGAATCTCACCGGGGACGGGACGACGGCGCAATCCGAGCAGGAGAGTACGGAAAATACGGAGGAAAATGTCGCAGCGGAAAATGTGGATGACAGCGAGGTGGCAGACATCAGTGACGAGGATACCGCAGGAGAAACCACAGAACAAGTAGATTCGGAAAATGTGGCATCCAAAGAAAATGCGGGCGAAGCTGTGCTTGTCAATAATACGGTAAAGGGAGATTATTTTGAATCTGCCAAACTTTCCCGAGAGCAGACGAGAGCCAAAAACAAAGAAACCCTTTTGGAACTCGTAAACAGCAAGACAGCATCCGATGCGCAGAAAGAAAAGGCGATGAATGAAATCGTTGCCATGACGGCAGTCAATGAAAAAGAGACAGCGACAGAAAATCTGCTGGCAGCCAAAGGGTTTGATGAGACGGTTGTGACAATTGTCAATGACAGCGTGGATGTTATCGTGAATGCCGAAGAACTTACGGAACAGCAGATTGCACAGATCGAAGATGTGGTGAAAAGAAAAGCAGAATGCACTTCTGATAAAATTGTTATTTCTCCTGTTGGCAAAAAACAGTAAATGTGGTAAACTAGTACTATATAATGTTTTTTAAGGAAAGATAGATGAGGTGACAGATATGGCAAAAGAAGTATTTGGATCAAAAAACAGCATCGGGGAAGTGCAGATCGCAAGTGATGTGGTTTCTGCTATCGCAGGGATTTCCGCAGCAGAGGTAGACGGAGTACAGGCTATGGCTGGTGGAAGCATCAATGACATTGCCGGAAAACTGGGGATGAAAAACTATTCCAAAGGAGTCCGTGTGACGATTGCCGGCGATAAGGCAGCAGTTGAAATTTCCGTCACTTTGAAATATGGATACAGCATTCCGGAAGTATCAGAGAAAGTGCAGAAAAAGGTTTCGCAGGCGATTGAAAACATGACCGGCTTGGAAGTTGAGAAAGTGAATGTCCGTATCGCAGGAATTGCAGCGGAAGAACAGGCATAAAAAGCATAAGACACCTTGGGAGCATGCAGCGAAGCGGCTTGAAAAAAGGCGCTTTGTTGCGCTCTTGTTATGTCATAAAGACAAATAGAAAGAAATGAGGACGCATATGACTAGAAGAGAAATCAGAGAACAGGTTTTTATCTTGTTATTCCAAAGAGAATTTTATGGAAGAGAACCGTTTGATGAACAAAAAGAGACCTATATGGAGACCAAAGAATGGACGGAAAAAGATCAGGCTTATATCGAAGAGCATATGGCTAAGATCATGGACAAGCTGCCTGAGATTGATGAACTGATCTCAGAACATTCCAATGGTTGGAAACTTGATCGAATCGGAAAAGAAGAACTGGCGATCCTGCGTCTGGCAATTTATGAAGCAAAATTTGATGAGGAGATTCCGGTCGGAGTCGCTGTCAATGAGGCTGTCGAGCTGGCAAAAACGTACGGCGAAGACGGCGGTGCTGCTTTTGTAAATGGAATCTTGGGGAAAATTGTAAATGAATAGAGGACAGGTTTACACCGTATCTGCCGTCAATCAGTACATCAAGATGATGTTTCAGCGAGAGGAGGCACTTGCGGTTGTATTTGTAAAAGGAGAAATATCGAACTGCAAGTATCATAGCAGCGGGCATATTTATTTTACCTTGAAAGACGCTTCTTCGGCAATTTCCTGTGTGATGTTTGCCGGCGACCGCAGGCGGCTTTCATTTCGGCTGGAAAATGGACAAGAAGTCTTGATCGGCGGCACGATCAGCGTGTATGAACGCGATGGCAGATACCAGCTGTATGCGAAAACCATTCAGCATGCAGGCGAGGGAATCCTGGCGGAAAAGTACGAGCAGTTAAAGAAAAAATTGGAACAAAAGGGATATTTTTCCGAAGAACACAAGAAACAAATTCCAAAATATGTAAAACGAGTTGGCGTAGTCACGGCAAAGACAGGGGCTGCCATTCAGGATATTATCAATATATCGACACGGCGCAATCCTTATGTGCAATTGATCCTATACCCGGCGAAGGTGCAGGGAGAGGGTGCGTGTGATACGATCGCGGCCGGAATCCGTACTTTGGATGCGATGAATCCGGATGTTATCATTGTCGGACGCGGAGGCGGTTCGATCGAAGATCTGTGGGCGTTCAACGAAGAAGTGACGGCAGAGGCGATTTATCAATGTCATACTCCGGTCATATCGGCGGTTGGACATGAGACCGATACGACGATCGCGGATTATGTAGCAGATTTGCGTGCCCCGACACCGTCTGCGGCGGCAGAACTTGCTGTTTATGACGTAGAACGGCTGCTGGATCAGATTGACGATTACCGCAGTTATTTGATCCGTGGGATGAGGGACCGCATCGGTATGGCAAGAGACCGCATGAAACTTTTGGAGAGGCAGACAAAATTGTATCATCCGTCCAATCAGATTGCGCAAAACCGGCAGTACATCGCCGATCTGAGTGACCGGCTTACGATGCAGATGACTCGGATGCTTCAGCAGAAACGACAGGAACTGCAGATCCTTTCCGGAAGATTAGACGGGCTGTCACCATTGAAACGATTGGAAAGCGGCTTTGCTTATGTAGAAAAAGAAGATGGTGCGATGCTGGATAGTGTTGACCGAATTGAAATGGACGATGTGATCCGTATTTTTGTGGCAGATGGCAGACTGGAAGCCAAAGTGGTCGCAAAAGAGAAAAATCCGGCTTTGAAAGGGGAAGAATAAATGGAATTAGAAGAAATTATGGAAAAATTAGAAGAAACCGTGATGACGATGGAGCATGAAAAACTTTCTCTGGAAGAGGCGTATGCGACATTTTCCCGAGGAATGAAGCTTGTTGTGGAAGGAAACAAAGCCATCGATCAGGTCGAAAAGAAAGTTCAGATCCTGATGGAACAGGAAGCGGAGGAAGAAGCATGAATATCGAGCAGACCTTAAAGGAAAGAGCCAAAGAAGCCGAAACTACAGTGGTTTCCTATCTTCCGGAAGTGACCGGATATCCGAAAACGGTTTTGGAGGCGATGGAATACAGTGTCGAAGCCGGAGGAAAAAGAATCCGACCGGTTTTGATGCGGGAAGTTTATCATATGTGTGGAGGTACCGAGGATTCGCTGATCGCACCTTTTATGGCGGCAATCGAGATGATTCATACGTACTCCCTTGTGCATGATGATCTGCCAGCGATGGACAACGATGAATATCGCCGCGGTAAATGGACCACGCATAAGAAATACGGCGAAGCAATGGGGATTCTCGCAGGAGATGCACTTTTGAATTATGCGTATGAGACAGCGATTCAGGCATTTGAGGCAGCCTCGGCAGAAAATCTGGCACAGACGGCAGAGGCATTGCGCGTCCTTGCCCGAAAAGCCGGAATCTATGGCATGGTTGGAGGCCAGGTCGTAGATGTGGAAAAAGATGGAAATTTTGTCAATGAAGACATGCTATTATATGTTTATGTAAATAAAACATCTGCGCTTTTAGAAAGCTGCTTTATGATTGGAGGAATCCTCGCAGGCTGTACGGCAGATGAGGTGCAGACGTTGGAAAAGAGTGCGCGGAAACTTGGCGTGGCATTTCAGATTCAGGATGATATTCTGGATGTGATCGGCGATGAGCAGACGCTTGGAAAACCGGTGGGCTCAGACGAGCGAAATGAAAAAACAACATACGTGTCGCTCCACGGACTGGAAAATGCGAAAGCGAAGGTTAAACAATATACCGAACAATCGATCGAACTGCTTCAGGCATTTGACGGAGATAAAGAATTTCTCACCGGACTTATGACCTGGATGATCGACCGCGACAAATAAGAGAGAAAAGAGTGAGAGAATGAGCCGTTTACTGGATGAAATAAAAAAAGAAAATGATATAAAGAACATTCCGCCGCAGGAATACCGGAGACTGGCAAAAGAGATCCGTTTTCAACTGGTGAAAAATGTAAGTCGTACCGGAGGGCACCTTGCTTCGAACCTTGGAGCCGTGGAGCTTACAATGGCACTGCATCTCTTTCTTGATTTTCCAAAAGATAAGCTGGTTTGGGATGTAGGGCATCAGGCATATGTTCATAAAATGTTGACCGGAAGACTGAAAGATTTTCGAAGTCTTCGCCGGCTCGATGGTTTGAGCGGATTTCCCAAAGTAAGTGAAAATCCGGCAGATACGTTTAATACCGGACATAGTTCCACGTCGCTGTCTGTTGCGCTGGGACTTGCCAAAGCCCGTGATCTGCGTGGCAGCGATGAAAAAGTTGTGGCAGTCATCGGAGATGGTGCACTTTCGGGCGGTATGGCATTTGAGGCCCTGAACAATGCGGAGCAGATGAAGTCAAATCTGATCATGATTTTAAATGATAATAAGATGTCGATTTCAAAAAATGTAGGCGGTATGGCAAGATATCTTGGAAAGGTGCGTACAAACCGCAAATACAATGATTTGAAAGTAAATATCGAAGAACGTCTTGACCGCATCCCGAATGTCGGAGTGTCAATGGCGGAAACGATTAAAAATGCGAAAAACTCGCTGAAGCATCTGTTTGTACCGGGGATGTTTTTTGAAGAAATGGGAATCGTATATGTCGGTCCGATCGATGGACATGATGTCGAAAGTATTCTGACGGCATTGGAGGCGGCTGCGCGGATGAAAAACCGCCCGGTTCTGATTCATGTAGTGACAAAAAAAGGAAAAGGATACCGCCCGGCAGAAGAAAATCCATCAATCTTTCATGGCGTCGGACCATTTGATCCGAGAAGTGGAGAAGTGCCGGAATCGGAGGAAGAAACCTATACGGATGTGTTTGGAAATTGGATGATCGAAAAAGGGAAAGCCCATGAAGAACTGGTATCTGTTTGTGCGGCGATGCCGGATGGAACCGGAGTGAGGAGATTTGCCGAAGAATTTCCAAAACGATTTTTTGATGTGGGAATTGCCGAAGAACATGCAGTGACATTTGCAGCCGGACTTGTGGCTGGCGGACTGCGCCCGGTCGTATCGATTTATTCGACCTTTTTGCAGCGTGCTTACGACCAGATCATTCATGATGTCTGCCTGAACAATCTGCCGGTTATTTTCGCGGTGGATCGAAGCGGAATTGTGGGCAGAGACGGCGACACCCACCAGGGAATATTTGATATTTCGTACCTTACAAATATTCCGAATATGACCGTAATTTCGCCGATGGATAAAGAAGAATTGACCGCGGCACTTGATTTTGCTTATGATTTTGACGGCCCGGTGGCGGTGCGTTATCCGCGTGGAGCAGTGTATAAAAATACACTGGATCATATGGCGTTAGAATTAGGAAAAGCAGAAGTTTTGCTGGAAGCAGAAAATCCGCAGATTGTGATTTTTGCCGTAGGCGATATGGTAGAAAAGGCACTTCGGACAGCGGAACATTTTGCCGGCATTGTAACTGTCGTAAATATGCGGTTTGTGAAACCGTATGACCGTGCACTGGTAAAAGAACTGGCTGTGAAGCATGACATTGTCGTGACGATGGAAGACAGCGAAAAGATAGGTGGCTTTGGGCAGCAGGCAGAGGCATATCTTATGGAAGAAGGCTGCACTCCGAAGAAATTTATCAACTGCTCGGTGGATGACTGCTTTGTGGAACATGGCTCGCCGGAAGAATTATATGCGCGCTATGAAATGGACGAGAATTGGCTTGCCCGACAGATCAATGAGGCATTGGAAAGGAAATAAAGGATGGAAAAAGAGCGTCTGGATGTGCTTTTGGTAAATCGTGGGATGGTGGAATCCCGGGAAAAGGCGAAAGCAATCATTATGACAGGCAATGTGTTTGTCAATGAACAGAGAGAAGATAAAGCCGGGCAAAAGTTTCCGGTGGATGTCTATATAGAAATTCGTGGCAAAAAGTTAAAATTTGTCAGCCGGGGCGGATATAAACTCGAAAAAGCATTGCAGGTATTTCCAATCGATCTGACGGATCTTACCTGCATGGATGTAGGTGCTTCTACCGGCGGATTTACGGACTGTATGCTGCAAAATGGAGCGAAATTTGTCTATTCGATCGATGTCGGTACGAATCAGCTTGCCTGGAAACTGCGGCAGGATGAGCGTGTCCGCTCCATGGAAAAAACGAATATCCGCTATGTGACGCCGGAAGATGTCGGCGAATTGGTGGACTTTGTGTCGATCGATGTGGCATTTATCTCGCTGACCAAGGTGCTGGAGCCAATCCGGCATCTGATGAAAGACGGGGCCCGGATGGTATGCCTGATCAAACCGCAGTTTGAGGCCGGCAGAGAAAAAGTCGGGAAAAAAGGTGTCGTGCGTGATCTGGCCGTTCACAAAGAAGTGATGGAACAAGTCATTACTTATGCAAAAAGTCTTGGCTTTTTGATTAAGGGACTTGATTTTTCGCCAATTCGCGGACCGGAAGGAAATATTGAATACTTGTTGTATATCCAAAAAATGGAAAACGGTGCTGCGACATTTCCGGAAGATGAGTGGAATGAGTGGCAGAAGGTGATGGACGAAACGATTCAGGCAGCGCAGGAACATGCGGTAAAACATGCGGAGGATATATCGGGATGAGTATGTATTATCTTATCGTAAATGAAGAAAAGGATTCCGGATGTCAGGTGGCAAAAGGCATTCAGGCATATATGCAGGAAGCGGGACACCGCGTTCTTATTCAGTCTCACGATGCCATTGATATTCAGAAAAAAGCGGATATGGCGATCGTTCTTGGCGGAGACGGCACGGTGATCGCGGCCGCAAAAAAGATCGCGGATAAAGAAATCCCAATCCTGGGAGTGAACCTTGGTACACTGGGATTTTTGACGGAAATCGAAAAACCGAAGATTTATCCGGCACTGGACGCTGTCATGTCGGGAAAATATACGATTGAAAAACGCATGGCATTGTCGGCACAAATGCAAAAAACGGGAGAAACTTTTTTTGCGGTCAACGAGATTGTCGCCGGGAAACGGGATTTTGGAAGAATGGTGACGACGAGTGTCTGGGTAGACGGTAAATGGATGGATAGTTATGTCGCAGACGGCGTGCTGATCGCAACGCCGACCGGCTCAACGGCATATAATTTATCTGCCGGAGGACCGATTTTGTCGCCGACGATGGAAGCGGTTGTCATCACGCCTATCTGTCCACATTCCTTTAACAAACGAAGTGTGGTGGTTTCTTCGCAGGCTGAGATTTGTGTAAAAGTGGAAAAGACACGCGAGAGTTATGTCGATGAAGCATCGGTTCGATGTGATGGGGAGGTGTGTGCCGCAATTGAGACCGGGGACGTGATCCGGATTCAAAAGGCGGAACTTCCGTTTAATATGGTATGTGTCGGAGAAATTGGGTTTTATCAGAAGATGCGAAGCAAGCTGAACCGCACATGATGAGAGGAAGAGTGGCAGCATGAAAAAGAAGCGACAGGAACAAATTATTGAAATTATACAAAATCATGAAGTGGAAACGCAGGAAGATCTTGCCGGATATCTGACAGAAGCCGGGTATGCTGTGACACAGGCGACGGTTTCCCGCGATATCCGGGAATTGTCATTGGAAAAAGTTCCCGGTCAAAAGGTTCGGCAGAAATATGCGATGCGAAGCACGATTCCGGTGGCGGCGGAGATCAAACATCCCGCAGCACAGCCGGCAAACCGGTATGCGACACTTCTTCAAGATGGCATCGTTTCGATGGAACAGGCGGGGAATCTGCTTGTCATAAAAACCGCAGTCGGGATGGCGATGGCGGTCGCTGCGGCGCTGGATGCGATGGAAATTGAAGGGATTATCGGCTGTATCGCCGGTGATGACACGATCATGTGCGCGGTAAAAACAGAAAAAATGGTTCAAAACGTCATTGAGAATCTGCAAAACTTGATTCTTCAGATAAAATGATGTATGATATAGAATACAAAGGTAACAAAGTTTAAGGAGGCTAACCATGTCAGGACATTCAAAATTTGCTAATATTAAGCATAAAAAAGAGAAAAATGATGCGAAGAAAGGAAAAATCTTTACCGTAATCGGCCGTGAGATCGCCGTAGCAGTCAAAGAAGGCGGCCCGGATCCAAATAACAACAGTAAACTTCGTGATGTTATCGCCAAAGCAAAAGCGAATAACATGCCAAATGATACGATCGATCGTGGTATCAAAAAGGCAGCAGGAAACGTCGATGCGGTAAATTATGTAAATATTACATACGAAGGATATGGCCCGAGCGGAACAGCAATCATCGTAGAAGCGCTTACCGACAACAAAAACCGTACTGCTTCCAATGTACGTAACGCATTTACCAAAGGAAACGGAAACGTAGGAACGACAGGCTGTGTATCTTATATGTTTGATACGAAAGGCCAGATCATCGTGGACAAAGAAGAATACGAAACCGATGCGGATGAATTTATGATGCTTGCTCTGGATGCCGGCGCAGAGGATTTTAATGAGGAAGAAGACAGCTACGAAATCCTTACCGATCCGGATGATTTCAGCCAGGTACGTGAAACTTTGGAAAAAGAGGGCGTTCCGATGGCTCAGGCAGAAGTAACCATGATCCCGCAAAATTACGTAGAACTGACAAGCGACGAAGACGTGAAAATGTTCAACCGTATCATGGATCTTCTCGATGAAGACGACGATGTACAGGCAGTATATCATAATGTAGAGGAATAAAGTGTACTGAATAAGGTACATAAGAGAATAAAAGGAAAAGGACAAAGCGAGGTTTTGTCCTTTTCTTGTTATCTGGATAAAGAGGAGAAAACTCATTTCCCAAAAATGAAAAAATGTTGATTTTGGGAAATAGGCATACTAATTACTAAAAGGATTGATTTTAGACTGGGAATATGCTAGTATATTAGTAGAAAAATTTACTTGCGGTAATATAGTAATTGACAAATTTTTGCATGATGGTAGTGCCTTGGATGTGAACTGAGGCATTACTTATATTATGCTATCGGATGATAATAATTGTACAAATGGGTGGATGATATTGTTAATTGATAATTTGAATTTTTTGTAATCTTTCTTTTTCTGAATCGTCTAATTTACAGATCCCAATAAAAGTAAGGTGGTGAGAACAACGGATGAAACTGACAGAGAAAGCTTTTGATGAGATATATCGAAAGTATGCTAAAATGATCTATGCGTTTGTTTTGCAGCTTTGTAAAGATCCTGTGACAGCAGATGACATTGTACAGTCTACATTTTTGAAGGCAATTGAGCATGCGGAGGAGTTTGAAGGAAAATGCGAAGTATCCACATGGCTGTGCCGCATTGCCAGGAATCTGTGGCTCGATCTTTGCAAAAAGGCAGAACAGAAAAATGTGCCATTGGAAAAGATGCAGGAGCAGCAGAGCGACGAAGAAATCTTAGGTCATATTGTTAAAAAAGAGGAGACCGCGTGGTTGCGAAAACAGATACATAACTTGCCGGAACCATATAAGGAAGTTGTAATGCTTCGCGCACTGGGCGGGTTATCGTTCCATGAGATCGGTGAGATATTTGAAAAGTCAGAAAACTGGGGACGAGTAACGTATTACCGGGCAAAAGAGAAATTAAGAAAAAAAGCAGATTCAGAAAATGCAGGGAGGTAGAGACAATGAAATGTAATATAATAGAAGATTTGCTGCCGGAGTATGCAGATGGTATGTGCCAGCCGGAGACGGCAGAGGAGATTGAAAGGCATTTGAGGGAATGCAGCAGCTGTCAGGAAAAATTTGAACGGATGCAGAAAGATACGGTAGAAACGGAATTACAAAATTTAGAAGTTATGGAAGACATCGAGCCATTTCAAAAAATTTCAAAAGTATTAAAAAAGAATCGAATGAAAAAGATTGCCGCCGTGCTGGTGCTGGTTGTTGTGTGCGCGGTATTTGGCACGCTGACCGTGGGACAGATCTTTCCGGAACTGCCGTGTCCGAGTTACGACAGTCTGATGTACAGGCATGAAGCCAAAAAAGTCGCAGGACAGTTTGCCGACGGCGAGATAGAGAAAGTTCTTGGTGGGATGAATGTACAGTTGACAAGCCAGCAGTATGTTAATCAAAAGGCACTTTTTGAAGATGTGGCTGCGCAGCTCAAACAATTGCAGCAGAAAATTTTTGCCGGAAAAGAGACTTCGATTAAGATAGATGATATCTGTTATGAAGGAGCCGAAAACACCACTGAACCGGAAGCGTATGAAAAAAATGGGTATGATGTCAGTGTTGCGATCACGTGCGGGGAGGAAGAAATTGTCTTGGAACTGCTTTTTTATAACCGCAGCAGTTATGTGATCCGGAACATTAAGGGAAATGGGGATGCTGTGGCAGAAATGAAGGCATATCTCGACTTTTATTATAATGCCAGCCGCTCGGATAATTTGGGAAAATACTTGACAAACGAAAGGATTTCGGAGCAAAATAAAGATAATCTGTCCGAGGATAAAACGGAAAAGAAAACAGTGATTTTTTTTGTGGAAGACTGCAAAAAAAATCCGGTGAAAGATACTGAAACGGAAGGTTCTGCGTATCAGGAAAAAGTTGGAAAATGCTTGTATGATATACTGAGCCGGTGTCGGAAAAATTCATTTTGTCTGACGGATGGAAAATATAATTCGGAGAAAAATGCCTATGAAAGCGAATTGTATTGGAAAGTGTTTGATAAAAATGGGAAAAAATGTATTTTGATTCAAAAATTCCTTTATGGGCCAATGGGATATCAGGCACTTGATGAAAAAGAAATTCAGGCAGAAGATGGTTTCGATGCAGAATTGCAGAAAAAGATCACAGACATTTTTCACTCCTAAAGGAAAGGACACTAAACATGCCAACATGGAATTCACGTGGTCTGCGAGGATCATTTTTGGAAGAACTTGTAAATATGACAAATGAAAAATACCAGACGCAGAATCTGGCATTGGTACAGAAAATCCCGACGCCGATCAAACCGATCAATATTGATCAGGAGACGAGGCATATTACACTTGCGTATTTTGAACAAAAAAGTACCGTTGACTATATCGGTGTCGTGCAGGGGATTCCAATCTGTTTTGATGCAAAAGAGTGCATTGAGGACCGCTTTCCGCTTAGCAATGTGCACGAACATCAAATGAAATTTATGGAACAATTTGAAAGTCAGGATGGCATCGCATTTTTGCTTATTTATTTTAAAAACCGGGAAAAATATATGTATCTTCGTTTTCAAAAATTATTGGAATTTTGGAAACGGATGGAGCGGGGCGGCCGGAAAAGTTTTACGATCGATGAGATGGAACCGGAGTTTGAAATCTCTACGTATTCGGGAACCTTTCTGCATTATTTGGAACCGCTGCAGAGAGATTTGCAAAAGCGATAAAATTTGGCAGTAATTACCAGAATGAAAAACACCTTCGTGGGTACAATAGTATCAGATAACCGAGTGGCTTACATGAAAATGTTTCGATGACGGAATGTTTTCATACAAAAGACATTCCGTTATCACTTACGATAAATACTAAAAATACGGAGGTGAAATATTATGAGTAAAACAGCAAGAATGGAAGTACCACAGGCGAAAGATGCTATGGACAAATTCAAGATGGAGGTTGCGTCTGAACTTGGCGTAAACTTGAAAGATGGTTACAATGGTGACCTCACATCTAAAGAAGCAGGAAGTATCGGCGGCGAGATGGTGCGACAGATGATCAAGAAACAGGAGGAGTCTATGCGTTAGTTTAGACTACCCTGCGATAAGATCGTAAAAAAGATAGTCCTTCGGAAATTCTCCGGGGGGCTATTTTTTTGTAGACAGGGGAAGGGAAAAAGGTTATAATAAAATCAACAAAAAAGAGGGGGAAACCCTTATAAAAACGAAATGGAGGATACAGAATGGGATTAATTAAGGCAATTGGAGGAGCAATCCGTGGCACGATGGCAGATCAATGGAAAGAGTATTTTTATTGTGATGCGATGGAAGCGGATGTGCTTGTTACGAAGGGACAAATGAGAAAAAGCGGAAAATTTGGTACATCCAATAAAGGAAACGATAATATTATCTCGAATGGATCGGTAATTGCTGTCAATGAAGGTCAGTGTATGATTATCGTAGATCAAGGGAAAGTGGTTGAGTTTTGTGCAGACGCAGGAGAATTTATGTATGATACTTCAAGCGAGCCAAGTTTGTTCTGTGGAGATTTAGGCGATACGATTAAGCAGACGTTTTCACAGATAGGTAAGCGTTTTACGTTTGGTGGAGATACCGGGAAAGACCAGAGGGTATATTTCTTTAATACCAAAGAAATTATGGGAAATAAATATGGTACGGCAAATCCGATTCCATTTCGTGTAGTAGATAACAATATCGGACTCGATGTAGATATCTCGGTACGCTGCAATGGTGAATATTCTTATAAAATTTTTGACCCAATTTTATTCTATACCAATGTGTGCGGAAATGTAACGGATGAATACACCAGAGACGAGATAGATTCGCAGTTAAAAACCGAACTTATGACGGCGCTGCAGCCGGCATTTGCAAGAATTTCGGAACTCGGAATCCGTTATAGTGCAGTTCCGGCACATACGAAAGAGGTAGCGGATGCGCTGAATCAGGAATTGTCTGAGCAGTGGGGAAAACTTCGCGGACTGCAGATTGTTGCCTTTGGTGTGAATACGATCAAGGCATCTGAAGAAGATGAGCAAATGATCAAAGAAATGCAGAAAACCGCTGTACTCCGCAATCCAAATATGGCAGCAGCAACACTTGCCGGAGCACAGGCAGAGGCGATGAAAGCAGCCGCTTCGAATACGGCGACAGGTCCGATGATGGCATTTGCCGGTATGAATATGGCGACGCAGGCAGGTGGAATGGATGCAAATTCGTTATTTGCGATGGGAGCTCAGCAGCAGGCAGCCGCACAGGCACAGCCTCAGCAGGCACCACAGCCACAGGCAACAGCAACAGCAGGCTGGACCTGTTCTTGTGGGAAAACAGGAAATACAGGGAAATTCTGTATGGAATGCGGAGAAGCAAAACCGGAAGAACCAGCAGGCTGGACTTGCTCTTGCGGAACAGTGAATCAGGGGAAATTCTGTATGAACTGTGGAACAAAGAAACCGGAAGGTGCCCCATTGTATCGTTGTGATAAATGTGGATGGCAGCCGGAAGATCCATATCATCCACCGAAATTCTGTCCGGAATGCGGGGATATTTTTGATGAAAATGACATCCAGTAATGAGAATGGAGGAAAAGAATGAACCAGCAAGAGGAAAATTTTGATAATATCAATTTTGCGGAGACCAAAGAAGAAACGGATAAAAAATGTCCGCAGTGTGGCGGTATTATGGACTTTGATCCAAAAACCGGACATATGAAATGTGGTTTCTGTGATTATGAAGAAGAGATCGCCGTATCCGATGAGGAGCCCCAAAAGGCAGATGAACTGGATTTTGATCTAGTGGATAAAACGGCGAATAAAAACTGGGGTGTAGAGAAGAAGACTGTAATTTGTGAGGCATGTGGTGCAGAATCCATTTACGATGCCCTTCAGACATCGGCCGTCTGTCCATTCTGCGGATCCAACCAGGTTATGGAAGCAAACGATCAGGATACGATCGCACCGGGAGGGGTTGTGCCATTTCAGGTAAATGACAAAGATGCTTCCCGCCTTTTTAAAGAATGGATCAAAAAGAAATGGTTTTGTCCGCGTCTTGCCAAAGAAAGTGCGAGACCAAAAAGTTTCAACGGAATCTATCTTCCGTATTGGACCTTTGACACCAATACATTTTCGACATATACCGGTCAATATGGTATCGATCGGGAAGTGCAGGATGACGATGAACATAGCCATACGGAGACAGACTGGTATTCGACCTCCGGTACATATAGCGAGTTTATCGATGATGAATTGATTCTCGCATCAGACCGCCACGATTCCAACATGCTTCATAAACTGGAGCCATTTGATACGGAAAACAATAAGGCTTACAAGCCGGAATACGTAGCCGGATTTGTGGCAGAACGTTATGCACTTGGTGTAAAAGATGCCTGGAAACAAGCGAAAAAAGCCATTTCAGCAAAATTGAAACGCAATGTCGAAGATAAGATTGAAAATGAGCACAATGCCGATCATACGAGACGCGTGATATTAAATACGTCATTTAATGATGTGACATACAAATATCTTCTTTTGCCGATCTGGGTATCCAACTTTAAGTATAAAGACAAAGTTTACCAATTTATGGTAAATGGACAGACCGGAAAGGTGGCCGGAAAGACGCCATTATCAATACCGAAGATTATCATTACGGTGGCTGTGGCACTTTTGGCAGCAGGAATCATTTACTATATTTGGAGTTAATAGAATGTAACTATTCAGGCTTCCCCGCCCACACATTCGCATTTCGAACACTTCGTGTTCTTTTCTCGCCTTTGACAAGGCTAAAAATGCTCATATGGGGGAGGGGAGCCCTATTAGGATCTAATGCATGGAAATCAAAGTCTCTTACGTGCCAGCACGACGATTCATTGATTTTCATACATTGATCCTGAATAGTTACATTAAGATTATAATAAGAACTGCCACACGAAAAGGTGTGGCAGTTTTGTTGTATCGCAGCAAAATAAACCACCGGCTATGCCGGTGTGACCCGCATTA
>ENA-UONV01001087-UONV01001087.1-human-gut-metagenome-genome-assembly--contig:-CS4-NODE-1087-length-25922-cov-11.988402_pt1 | contig 25922 bp, 26 predicted proteins | sample MGYA00242461_ERZ724008 | MGnify/ENA metagenome assembly ERZ724008 | reverse complement strand
CGTGCTGTGGCAAATGTTTTACTGTGGCCCGCTCGTCCGCCTGATTTTTCGCTTGATTTTCAGGGAAAAGAAAAGTAAATAAGCATAGAAAAATTCTCCCTCGGCTCCGCAGCCAAAGGAGAATTTTCTTTATCCCGGCAAAATTTCCGCCAAAATCGCATTGGAGACCAAAAAGCCCTCCGCGGTCAGCGAAATTCGCTCGTGATCTGCATGTATCAGATTTTTCGGCAAATGCTTACAACCTTCCAGAACCCCGTCAAACAGCGCACCGCCGTTTTCAAATCGTGTCTCGCAAATCTTTCTTTGCAGCCCCTCGGTCAGCCGAAGCGACAGCATCGCAAATTCCGAAAAACCGCCGCCGGCGCCGTCGTCTGTGGGCGCATTGCCGTTAAAAAAGCCCTCTAAATCGCGTGGAAAATAAAATCGCCTGCCCTCCATAAAGGAGTGCGCCGCGGGACCGAGTCCCAAATATTCCCCGCACCGCCAATACTGCAAATTATGTCGGCTCTCTTTGCCCGGCCGCGCAAAATTGCTGATCTCATACTGGTCGTACCCGTGCTTTTTAAGCTCGTTTACGGCAAACAAATACTGGTCTGCCGTGCCGTCCTCATCGGGCAGATTAAGCTCTTGCTTTGCAAACGGCGTACCGGGCTCTATCTTTAAAATATACGCGGAAACATGGTCGGCCTCGAGTGCAGCGCAAAAATCGATTGAGCTTTTCAGTGTCTCCAAGCTCGAGTTCGGCAGGCCGAGCATCAAATCGACCGAAACATTGTCGATGCCCGCTTCTCTTGCCGCTTTCACCGCTTCCCGCACGGTTTCCGCCGTGTGCCTGCGGCCGAGAATTTTCAATTCCGCCTTGTTTGCGGACTGCATACCCATTGAAATACGGTTGAACCCGCCGCGTTTCAGCGTTTCAAAAAATGAAACGTCTACATCCGCCGGGTTGCACTCCGTCGTGATTTCCGCGTTTTCGGCAACATTAAACTGTTCTTTCACTTTTTCGAGCACGCGGCACAGTCTTTTCGCACCGAACACACTCGGCGTACCGCCGCCAAAATATACCGTATGCAGCAGCCGTTCGCCGTATTTTTCACCGTACACTGCAAGCCGCGCACACAGCGCCGCCAAATAGCGGTCAAATACGTCTTCTTCCGGCCGCGCGGAGTAGAAATCGCAATACGGGCACTTGCTTTTGCAAAACGGAATGTGGATATACAGCGAAACCGGTTTATTCATCAAGCTTCAGAACCGCCATAAACGCCTCCTGCGGTACTTCTACCGTGCCCAGCTGACGCATGCGCTTCTTGCCTTCCTTCTGTTTTTCCAGCAGCTTCTTTTTACGGGTGATGTCACCGCCGTAGCACTTCGCCAAAACGTCCTTGCGCATTGCTTTAACGGTCTCACGCGCGATGATCTTGCCGCCGATGCACGCCTGCACCGGCACCTCAAACAGCTGGCGCGGAATTTTCTCCTTCAGTTTTTCCACCATCTTGCGGGCGCGCGGGTACGCCTTTTCCGCGTGGATGATAAACGAAAGCGCGTCCACCACTTCGCCGTTCAGCATAATATCCAGCTTCACAAGCTCGCTCTTGCGGTAGCCGATGAGCTCATAGTCAAACGACGCATAGCCGCGCGTGCGGGATTTCAGCGCGTCGAAGAAATCGTAGATAATTTCATTGAGCGGCAGCTCATAGTGAATATCCACACGGTCGGTGTCAATGTATTTCATATCCTTGAAAATACCGCGTCTGTCCTGACAAAGCTCCATGATGTTACCCACAAATTCTGTCGGGGAGTAAATGTGCGCGTTCGCAATCGGCTCCTCCGCCAGTGCAATGTGCGAGGGATCAGGGTAATTCGTCGGGTTATCGATGGAAAGCTTTGTGCCGTCCGTCTTTGTAATGTGGTACACAACGCTCGGCGCGGTTGTGATGAGGTCAAGGTTATATTCTCTCTCCAGACGCTCCTGAATGATCTCCATGTGCAGCAGTCCCAAAAAGCCGCAGCGGAAGCCGAAGCCGAGCGCCACGGAGGTCTCCGGCTCAAACGTCAGCGCCGCGTCGTTCAGCTGCAATTTTTCGAGCGCATCTCTAAGGTCTGCATAGTGTGCACCGTCTGCCGGGTACACGCCACAGAAAACCATCGGCTGCACCGCACGGTAGCCGGGCAGCGGCTCTGCCGCCGGTCTGTCCGCCAGCGTAATGGTGTCGCCCACGCGCGCCTCGCGCACGTTTTTGATCGATGCCGTAATGTAGCCGACTTCGCCCGCGGAAAGGCTCTTTGCGGGCTCCAAAGACGTCGCGCGCAGAATGCCGCACTCCACCACGGTGAACTCACTGCCCACCGCCATCATGCGGATGGTGTCGCCGGGGTGCACCGTTCCCTCTTTAATACGCACATACGCGATAACGCCGCGGTATGCGTCATAGTAGGAGTCGAAAATCAGTGCGCGCAGCGGCATGTCCGGGTCGCCCTGCGGTGCGGGAATATCCGTCACGATTTTCTCCATAACGGCTTTGATGTTGAGGCCCGTTTTCGCGCTGATGCGCGGCGCGTCCTCTGCCGGAATACCGATGACGTCCTCAATCTCCGCCGCAACCTTGTCCGGGTCCGCGGAAATCAGATCGATCTTGTTCAATACCGGCACGACCTCAAGGCCTGCGTCCACCGCAAGGTACGTGTTTGCAAGCGTCTGCGCCTCAATGCCCTGAGAAGCGTCCACCACCAGCACCGCGCCTTCACAGGCCGCAAGTGAGCGGGAAACCTCGTAGTTAAAGTCCACGTGACCCGGGGTATCGATAAGGTTGAACGTATATGCCTCGCCGTCGTTCGCGCGGTAGACGAGCGTCACAGCATGCGCCTTGATGGTGATGCCGCGCTCGCGCTCCAGATCCATGTTGTCGAGGATCTGGTCTTCCATGTCGCGCTTCGCGACCGCCTCGGTCTGCTCCAAAATGCGGTCGGCAAGCGTGCTTTTGCCGTGGTCAATATGTGCAATGATGCTGAAATTGCGAATTTTACTCTGTTCCAAGCGTGATTCTCCTCTTTAGAAGTATACATAGTTAAGTATAGCATTTTCACGGCGTTTGCGCAATGACTGCTTTTGAAAAAGTCCGCATTTTAAGGTGCTTCACACCTTGCGCTTTTCTGCCTAAACGTGGTATCATAGAAAAGACAAAACCACGCGTATACGTGGTTCCATAAGGAGAACCGATATGCCGAGATTTTTTACATCTGCCGTGCAGTTTGACGAAGCCGCGTCCGTAGGCTCTGCCGTCATAGACGGTGAAGACGGCCGCCACATCGCCCGCTCCCTGCGCATGCACACGGGCGACGCCCTCACACTTTCGGACGGTGCCGGCACCGACTACACAGGCGAAATTGAAAGCATCACGGGCGATACCGTCATGGTGCGCCTTACCGATAAGTTTAAAAACAGAAGCGAACCCACCCTGCGCGTCACGCTGTACCCCGGTATGCCGAAGGCCGATAAACTGGAGCTCATCACGCAAAAAGCCGTGGAGCTCGGCGTCACGAAGATTGTGCCCGTTTTGACTTCCCGCAGCGTTTCCCGGCCGGATGCAAAATCCGTTTCAAAAAAACAAGAGCGTTTGCAGCGCATCGCGCTTGAAGCCGCAAAGCAGAGCGGCCGCGGCATCATCCCGGAAATCGGTAAAATGACCGATTTAGAGTCCGCGCTCAAAACCGCACCCGGCAAAAAGATTTTATTCTACGAAGGCGGAGGCGAAGCGCTCGGCACGCTCGTCTCCCCCGATGAGGCCGAAGTTTCCGTCTTCATCGGCCCGGAGGGCGGCTTTGACGCTGCCGAAGTGCAGCTCGCTAAACAATACGGCGCTGCACCCGCCACGCTCGGCCCACGCATTTTAAGAACAGAAACTGCACCGCTTGCGGCGCTTTCCGTTTTAATGTACATCACGGGGAATATGCAATGAAAACAGTTTTAGTCACCGGCGCGTCGGGTGAGATCGGCGCTGCCATCGCAAAAGAATTCGCCGCCGCAGGTTACGCCCTCGCGCTCCACGGCGCAAAACACATTGAAAATGTAAATCAACTTGCCGAAACTTTCAAATCAAACGGCATCGAAGCCTATCCCGTCTGCGGCGACCTTTCCGACCCCGCCGCATGCGAGCGCGTGTGGGCGGACACCGAAAAAAAACTCGGGCATATTGACGTTCTCGTCAACGCCGCCGGCATCTCGCTCGTCGATTTTTTCGACACCATGACGCCCGCACAGTGGAAAACTTTGTGCGACACGAATCTGTCCTCCGCCGTTTACCTCTCTCAATGCGCGTCCCGCTCCATGATCCGCCAAAAATCCGGCGCTATCGTCAATGTCTCGTCCATTTGGGGCGTGAGCGGCGCGGCAATGGAAGTCGCATATTCCGCCGCCAAGGCCGGTATGCTCGGGCTCACCCGCGCACTGGCCTTGGAGCTCGCCCCGTCGAACATCACCGTCAATGCCGTCGCACCCGGCTATATCGATACCAAAATGAACGCCCATTTGTCCGAAGACGAGAAAAAAGCGCTGTGCGAGGAGATTCCCCTCGGGCGCGCAGGCACCCCAGCAGAGGTCGCCGCAGGCGTCAGATTTTTAGCCGAAAGCCCGTACATCACCGGTGAAACGCTCGTCATTTCGGGCGGCTGGCGTTAAGGAGAATATTTACCATGTCCAAACAAATCGATGCTTATTCCTTCGCACTCGGCGTGTGCGAGGCATTCTGCGAGGTTGTCCGTGCCGGCGTAAAGCGCATCGCGCTCAGTCACCCGTTCACAGAAGACGAACTTCAAAACGCACTCGGTGCAGATTTTCTCCCCGCGTGTGAAGCAGTTGCCCGAAAGTACGGCTGCAAAGCGTATTATTTAAAAGAACCGCTCATCACCGACCTTTTCCCGGTCTCGTTGAACCGCGACAAGCAAAACATCGTTTTCTACCGCGAAGACCGTGACCTTAAAGAATTTTTGAGCATTCAACACGATAAACAAACCCTCATCGCCGAAAACAACTATACGGGCGAAAACCGCCGCCAAATCGCCGTGCGTTACGGGCATCTGCTCTCGTACAGCGACGAAGCCATCGCCCGCTATTTAGCGCAAAATACAGAACTCGAGTAATCAAAGGAGCACCCCTATGTCCATGACCATTAACAAAGAGCTGCCGAACCCGGCGGCCCTCAAAGCCGAATTTCCCGTCCCGGAGCACATCAAAGAAATCAAAGCCGCGCGCGATAAAGAGATTGCCGCCGTGTTCCGCGGAGAGTCCGATAAATTTCTCGTCATCGTCGGCCCCTGCTCGGCGGATAACGAAGAAAGCGTCTGCGAATACACCCGCCGCCTTGCCCGTGTGAACGAGCAGGTGAAAGACCGTCTCATTCTGATTCCACGCATATACACCAATAAGCCCCGTACCACGGGCGAGGGCTACAAGGGCATGCTGCACCAGCCGGATCCCGATAAAGCCCCTGACCTGCTCGGCGGCATCATCGCCATCCGCAAAATGCACATGCGCGCCATTGAGGAGACCGGCCTCACATGCGCAGACGAAATGCTGTACCCCGAAAACCGCAGCTATTTGGATGACCTTCTGTCCTATGAAGCCATCGGCGCGCGCTCGGTCGAAAACCAGCAGCACCGTCTGACTGCAAGCTCCATGGATATCCCCGCCGGCATGAAAAATCCCACCTCCGGCGATCTTGCCGTCATGATGAACTCCATCAAAGCCGCCCAAAGCGCGCACAACTTCATCTATCGCGGGTGCGACGTCACCACCACCGGCAACCCGCTCGCCCACGCTATTTTGCGCGGCGGCGTTGATAAATACGGCACAACTATCCCGAACTACCACTACGAGGATTTAAAACGTCTCGCTTCCCTCTACGAAGAAAGCGGGCTCGAAAATCCCGCCTGCGTCGTGGATGTCAACCACTCGAATTCCGGCAAAAAGTTCAAAGAGCAGATCCGCATCGTCAGCGAAGTGCTGCACAGCCGTTCCTACGACCCCGCCATACACAAGCTCGTCAAGGGCGTCATGATTGAAAGCTACCTCTTCGAGGGCGCGCAGAAGATTTGCCCTGAGATGATCCACGGCAAATCCATCACAGACCCCTGCCTCGGCTGGGAAGACACCGAAAAGCTGCTTTACAGCATCGCGGAAAAAGCGTAAAGGGAGTTGTAAGATGAAACTGTACGTCACACGCCACGGCGAAACACCCATGAACGCTGCGCACCGCGTCTGCGGCCTCACGAATATCGACCTCACCGAAAAAGGCATCGCGCAGGCAAAAGAAGCCGGGCGCAGCCTCCAAGATAAAGGCATCAAGCGCATCATCGCCTCCCCACTCCTGCGCGCCCAACACACCGCAAGGCTCATCGCAGACGAGATCGGCATAGATACCATCGAGACCGAACAGCGGCTCATCGAGCAAAACTACGGCATCTACGAAAATACCGACTGGGACGGCGAAGCGTTCAACGCAAATAAGCGCGAGTTCGCCGTACGCTACCCCGGCGGCGAATCCATGCTGGACTTAGCCGGTCGGCTCTACCCGCTTTTAAACAAGCTGAAAGCCGAAAACGGCCCCACCACACTCCTCGTCTGCCACGGCGGCATCTGCCGCATGATCCGCACCTACTTCTTAGATGTCAAAAACACCGACTACGCCGCCTTCAAGCTTCCAAACTGCGGCATCATGGAGTTTGATCTATAAAAAAAGCATCTCGGCTAAGCCGAGATGCTTTTTGCTTACGCTTCCGTCGCAGTGCCATGCTGCGGGTCGTGCTCGCGTTTGATGCAGCGGTCAAGCCACTTGCCTCGCAAATAATAAATAACGAAGATCACCGCCGTGATGACCCATGATACCGGGTAGTTCATCGCGACCATCTGCATCGTGTGCCAATATGGAACCATAAGCAATATCCACACTACGCGCAGACCGCATACGCCGATGCAGGTGATGAGCATCGGCTGCAAAGCCTCGCCGGCACCGCGAATCGCGCCGGACAAAATCTCGATAAAAACAAACGTAAAGTAGGAGGGCGCCAATACCAAATAGAACTGCGCACCGATATTCACAACCTCCGCATCGCCCGTAAAGAACATCAAAAGCTGATAGCGGAAAATAAACAGCAGCGCGGAAAGCGCGATGATCGTGCCAAGGCACATGCCAAGGCCCACACGCGTGCAGCGCTTCATGCGGTCATACTGGCGTGCGCCGAAGTTCTGCCCGGCAAATGTCGTCACCGCAATGCCAAACGCGTTCATCACCATCCAGATAAAGCCGTCAATCTTGCCGATGGCCGCCCAAGCCGCGATAGCTGTCGTGCCAAAGCTGTTGATGCTCGCCTGAATGAGGATATTCGAGAATGAATACATCACAGACTGCAAGCCGGCCGGCAAGCCGATGCGAACCACATTCTTTAGAATGTCCTTGTGAAAGCGAATTTTGCGCAGCTCCACACGGTATGCTTCCTGCGTGCCCATCAGGCGGATCATCAAAAGCACGGCGCTGATCAGCTGCGATAGAATCGTCGCAAACGCTACACCGAACACACCCCAGTGAAACACCACCACGAACAATAAATCGAGTACCACGTTTGCAAGGCAGCACACAATCAAAACGTACAGCGGCATGCGGCTGTCGCCGATGGCGCGCAGAACACCTGTGCCGATATTATAAATCAGGTTGCCGATGATGCCAAGATAATATACGTTCATGTACAAAACCGCGTCATCCATGATGTCGTCCGGCACACCCATCGCCAGCATTGTCGGGCGCGCCGTCACAATGCCGAAGACCATAATGACAACGCCGCCCGCCACCGCCAGCGCCATGGACGTGTGGACAGATTTAGAAAGATTTTCGCGGTCGTTTGCGCCGAAATATTGCGAAATAATGACCGTCGCGCCGGAAGCTACGCCGACAAAAAAGCCTACAAGCAGGTTGATGACCGTGCCCGTCGTGCCCACAGCCGCCAACGCCTCGGTGCCGACAAACTGACCGACAATGATCGTGTCAACCGTGTTATACAACTGCTGAAAAAAAGTGCCGATCAAGATCGGAAAGAAGAAAAGCAAAAGCTGTTTCCAAATAACACCTTCCGTGATCCCGTTTTTTGTTTTTTCCAAACGTCCTCCCCCTTTGATACCCTATAACGCCTATTCTTAAACCGCGCTCTAAACACGCATACGCCCATTCTAACACCTTTTCTCCCATTTTTCAAGCGGTTACAAAAATAAAAGTACGAAATAGGATTTTAATTTGACATCTCAGGAGATAGCCGCACCCGTTTCCCGGCGCGTATATTTCAATCCTACCGTACGCAAAGCTTTTCACGCGTGGTTCATCGAAAATTCCGCCGCCGGAAAGCTGTTCGGTAAACGGAACGACAAAGGCAAACTTTTTAGCCACTAAATAGCGCCCGCAGGGTCAAACCTTGCAGGCGCTTTCACTTTACTTTTCTTTACTCCACATACGTAACGGGGAATTTCTTCTCCTTCACAGGCGTTTCTGCTGCCGCATAACCGATGGCCGCAATGCCGAATACCTTGTGGTTCTCCGGCACGCCGAACTCCGTCAAAACGGCGCGCACCTCGGGCACGTCGCACGTGTCGGAAAGCTGGTTGATCCACACAGTACCAAGCCCCATGGAATGCGCCGCGAGGAAGATATTTTCAAGCGCGCAAGCGTTGTCCCAGGACGTGATACCCGTGTCGCCAATCAGCTCGTTCGACGGAATGATAAGCGCGGCGGGCTTATACATGTCATACTTCTCGTTGCCGAGCGCCTTGCCCACAGCCACCGCAAGCTTCGCGATTTTCTCGCGATTTAAAACAGCAGAAAAATGCCATGTCTGGCGGTTCATCGCGCTCGGTGCATGCACAGCGCACTGCAAAAGCGTGTCGATCTTTTCTCTCTCCACCGGGCGGTCGTCATACGCGCGGACACTGCAGCGGGTCAAAATGTTCTGAATCACTTCATTCGTCATAAAAACGCTTCCTCTCTTTGATTTTTCGGGTATGTACCCTTATTTTTAAGCGGTTATCCGCTTATTGACTCAAAATTTTTCCGCCAAAAGCGCGGCGATTTTCTCTAAAAATGCCTCATCTTCTGCGGTAAAGCGATCTTCAAACGGGCTGTCCACATCCAAAACAGCATAGACTTTTCCGGCTTTCATCACCGGCACCACAAGCTCCGCACGGCTCGCGCTGTCGCAGGCAATATGCCCCGGGAACGCGTGCACGTCCGCTACGCGCAGCGTTTTCTTCTCCGCAAGCGCTGTGCCGCACACGCCGCGCCCCGCTTTGATGCGGATGCACGCCGGTTTACCCTGAAACGGCCCTAAAAGCAAATTGCCATCCGGCTGCACCGTGTAAAAGCCCACCCAGTTGATGTTTTTCAGTGTTAGATTCAACAGTGCCGAAAGGTTCGCCATGTTCGGCACAAGCTCCGGCTCGTCTTCAATGAGTGCCTTCGCCTGCAAAACGACGTCTTCATACGTCCCGCTGCCTTGAAGCTCAAAACTCATTTTTTATACTCCTTGTAAACAAAGCGTTGACTTCATCGTGTGCATTTTCGCCTTTATACAACACATTGTATACTGCGCGGCAAATCGGTAAATCGGCTGAAACCGTCTTGCCAAGGCGCAAAAGCGCGTCCACGGCGTAATAGCCCTCCGCCAAATCGGTGTACGGCTCGTTTTTCACAAACTTCTCGCCGAACATGCGGTTGTGCGAATACGGCGAAAACAGCGTCGCTTCGTAGTCGCCGAGGTGGCAAAGCCCGTAAGCCGAAAGCTCGTTGCCGCCTAAAGCGTCAATTAGCCGCGCAATCTCACGCGTGCCGCGCGCCATCAAAGCGCCTTTTAACGTCGAAAGCCCAAGGCCGTCCAGCATACCGGCAGCAATGCCGACGACATTCTTCGCCGCCGCACCGATCTCATTGCCGATAAGGTCCTGTCCGTAGTAAAAGCGAATGAGGTCGCTGCCGAATGATTCCACCAGCGTCTTTTTTGCGTCTTCGCTGTCGCTGTCAATGACCATGCAGTTCGGCACACCGGCCGCAAACTCCTGTACATGGCCGGGACCAACCCAAACGGCGACCGCGTTCGAGCTGTCACACTCCGCGGCACACACCTGGGAAAGCCGCATGCCGGTTTCAATCTCCACGCCTTTCATGCACAGCACGAAAATTTTATTTTTCAGCTCAAACGGCTGAAGCTCGCGCATCAGGCCGCGCAGGCCCTGCGAGTTGACGGAGATTACAATCACGTCGCTGTCTTTCACAGCGTCCAAAGAATTTGTCAAATGTAAGGTTTCGGGCAGCTCTACAAGCCCGTTCGTGCGGGTTTCGATGAGCTTTTGCATGTGGGCAGAGCTTTTCCGCCCGTAAAGGGAAACACTGTGGCCGATTTTATCGAGGTACCACGCGATAAACGTGCCCCAACGGCCGCAGCCGATAACGGTAATTTTCATAGGGAATGCTAAGGTCCTTCCAAAGGGGTAATGTAAGCGCGAAATTCAAATCACAGCTCTGTAAATAAATCTTTTGCGTCTTTGGCGTAAATGATGCCGGAAACGACGGCGAGCAAGGTTGCAATCGCCATCACGACAAAATTCACCCATGTAAATATCGGAGAAAGCGTCTCCGTCGGCAAAGCCAAAATGCCGTATGCGCCAAGGTCGAGAATGTACTGCGTCAACAGCACGATGCAGATTGCGACAATCTGCGATACGGTTTTCGCCTTGCCCCAGTTGTTCGCCGGGATCACCCTGCCCTGCTCCACCGCAATAAGGCGGATGGACGTCACGGCAAATTCGCGGACCATAATAAGGAGCACAAATACCGTGTTCGTCATGCCGTTCGCCACAAAGCAGACAAGCGCCGACATCACCATGATCTTATCGGCCAAGGGGTCCATCAGCTTGCCGAAATTTGTGATGAGGTGATCGCGCCGCGCGATTTTGCCGTCCAAGTGGTCGGTGTACGACGCAATGCCGAAAATTGCCAGCGCCACTAAATTGTGGTGTGGGAATATGTCGCCGGAAAGCAGCATGAAAAGCACAAAAAACGGTACTAAGATGATGCGCAGTATCGTCAGTTTATTCGGTAAATTCATAGCGGTTCTCCCGTTCAGACGCGCGTACCGAACAGGTCGCCGTCAATGGCCTCGTCCACGTGCACCGTTACCATTTCACCGTAGTACGGCTTCGTTTCCGCAGAGAAAAACACCTTGCCGTCAATGTCCGGCGCGTCCATGGCGCTGCGGCCGAACCAGCATTCGGCGTAGCGGTCAAAGCCCTCCGTCAACACGGTGATGTCCCCCCCAACCTGCTTTTCGCCAAGGCGGTCCATAATGTTCATCTGTGATTCCATGATGATCTCCGCGCGGTGATTCTTCACCTCGTCGTCGATCTGGTCGGGCAACAAAGCCGCCGGCGTGCCCTCCTCCTGCGAATAGGCAAAGCAGCCGAGGCGCTCAAATTCAATATCTTTCACAAATTCCGCAAGCTCGGTGAATTCCTCCTCCGTCTCGCCCGGGAAACCCGTAATAAGCGTTGTGCGCAGCGTCACGCCCGGAATCTTCTCGCGGATCTTCTTCATCAGCGCCGTCAGGCTCTCACGGTCGCCGGTGCGGTTCATGCGCTTTAAAACGCGTGCGGAAGCGTGCTGCAGCGGCAGATCGATATACTTCACAATCTTCTCTTCCTCCGCCATCGTCTCCAAAAGCTCGTCCGTCAAAGCGTCCGGGTAACAATAGAGCACGCGCAGCCACTTAAGGCCGTCAATTTTGCACAGGCGGCGCATCAGCTTTGCAAGGGAATATTCGCCGTACAGGTCAATGCCGTAGCGAGTCGTATCCTGCGCAATAAGGATGAGCTCCTTCGCGCCGTTTTCAACGAGACCGCGCGCTTCTTCCTCAATGCTCTCCATCGTGCGGCTGCGGTAGCCGCCGCGGATCATCGGAATCGCGCAGTAAGTACATTTGTTGTCGCAGCCCTCTGCAATTTTGATATACGCAAAATAGCTCGGGGTCGAAAGCTCGCGCTCGCCGCACAGCGGCATTTTGCTCTTTTCGGGAAAGCTCTCCGTAAAATCATTCATTGCACTTTCAATGCACGCCGCAATGTCCGCGTTCGCGCCGATGCCGAACACGCCGTCCACCTCGGGCAGCTCTTTGTGAATTTCCTCGCGGTAGCGCTCCGCAAGACATCCCGTCACCACAATCTTCTTGATGCGGCCCTCTTTTTTCAGCGTCGCAAGCTCCAGAATTTCATCGATGGATTCCTGCTTCGCGCTGTCGATAAAGCCGCAGGTATTCACGATTGCAACGTCTGCAAGCGCAGCGTCATCGCACAGCTCAAAGCCCGCGTTTTTCAGGCTCGCCATCAGCATTTCGCCGTCCACCTGGTTTTTGGCACAGCCAAGGCTGACCATTCCCACTTTAATTGCCATGTATATAACCCTTTCTCGGTGCATATCCAAGCTTTAGACATGCCCTTATATAATTTCTGTTCTGCCGCTACCTATTTTAGCAGAAAACGAGCGGCTTTTCAATCGAAATGCCGCCCGTTCACAAAAATCATACAATTATATGCGCAAAGACACGCTTGCCGCCCGGAAATCATGCTTTTTTGTGTAGCACAGCCACCACGCACGGCACTTTGCCCGGACACCAGATGTATTCCGCACCCGTATAGTTCGCGTCCTTAAAGAACTGCTCATAGGAGCTCAGTGTAAATTCCCGCTTAAAATCCGCACCCGCTCCGCACAATATTCTGTGCGTCCTGCGGTTGATGGCATTCGTAAGTATATCATGCACCCCGGCATCCCGATTTCAAAACATAAAAGCTCTCCTGTTGATTTTAAACCGTGATCTGTACAAAATACACTCGTTTTTCCTGCGTCGACACCAGTATATACAACCTGCTGCCGTCCTCTTTTTCCAGAATTTTGCCGCTTAAATTTTCTTCAAACGGCGGCATGCTTTCTTCCGGCACACCGATCTGCTTCAAAGTCGTTTCAAGCTCATCCTGCGGAAATTCAACATTTTCCTGCACAAAAGTCGAAAACGTGTCCGCTTTTTCCGCCTCAAAAGCCGTGTACCGCACACCGTCGCCGAGCGCCATATCTTTGGAATGTGCCGAATAAACCTCCGTCATGCCCTGCGGTAGCTTGATTTTCCATAATTCCGCGTATCGTTCGGCGTTCGTCTGCATAAAGCCCAATTTCAGTCCCACGCCGAGCGAAACACCGAAAACCAACACGCAGAGAATTCCGATGCAAACCGACTTTTTCACAGCTTCACCCCCGGAACGCAAAACGGCCCTGCAACCAAAGCAGCGCCGTTTTACGGTCATTCTTCTGAATTTAAGACAGAGAAGATCTCGTCGAAACCGTAGCCGTAGCGCTGCAAGGCGGCTACGGCGCGGCGGCGCACTTTTTCGTCTTCGCGCGCCATGGGATACTTTCGCTCCAAAATGGCGCGGATGTTTTCCTCTGTTTCCGAACATTCTGTGGAAAACTCGTCCATCACCGCGGCGATGAGCGCGTCGTCAATGCCCTTTTGGCGCAACTCCTGCTTTACGCGGCGCGCGCCGAATTTTTTGCGTGTGAAAAGCTCGTTTGCAAGGCGGCGGGCGTAGTCCTCGTCATTTAGTAAGCCCAGCTCTTCCATGTGCTCCACAGCGCTTCGGGCAGCCTCGCGGTCAAATTCCGCGCGGGTGATCTTGTTTTCCAGCTCTTTTTTGGAGTGGGCGCGGTGCTCCAAAAGGTACAGCGCCTTTTCCTCGGCGCGATGCTTTGCGGAGGCCTGCAAAAGCGCGTGCAACTCCTCGTCGTCGAGCTCGTCGCCGATGGCAATGCCGCGGCGCAAAAGCGTTTCCGTATCCACCTTCACCGCCGCTTCGCCGTCAATATAAAGCTGTGAAAGCCTGCGGCGGCGCGGGGCGATGTCCGTAATCTTCATTATTCGTCGTCATCGACCGTGATGTCGATGTCCGCCTGCACGTTCTTACGGGTGTTCTCCGCCTGCTCGGGGGATTCTTCCTCCTCGGCCTTTTCAACGGGCTTCGGCGCACTGCCGCCCTTGATGGACTTTGCGTAGAGCTTATCCGCATTCTGACGGACGAGCTCGGAAATTTCCTCAAAAATATCCGGGTTGTCGCGTAGGAAGTTCTTCGCATTGTCGCGGCCCTGACCGATGCGCGTGCCGTTATACGAGAACCACGCGCCGCTCTTCTGCACGATCTCGAGCCTTTCGGCAAGGTCAAGCAGGTCGCCGACCTTCGAGATGCCCTGCCCGTACATGATGTCGAATTCGACCTCACGGAACGGCGGCGCAACCTTGTTTTTCACAACCTTGACCTTTGTGCGGGAGCCGATGATGTCGGTACCGCTCTTCAAAACCTCCTTCTTGCGCACATCGAGACGCACGGAGGAGTAGAATTTCAGCGCGCGGCCGCCCGGCGTGACCTCCGGGTTGCCGTAGACAACGCCGACTTTTTCGCGCAGCTGGTTGATGAAAATAGCGACGCAGTTTGACTTCGAGATGGCACCGGCAAGCTTTCTTAACGCCTGCGACATCAAACGCGCCTGCAAGCCGACATGGCTGTCGCCCATTTCGCCCTCGATCTCCGCGCGCGGAACGAGCGCCGCCACAGAGTCCACAACGATAACATCGATGGCGTTGGAACGCACGAGCGCCTCGGTGATCTCGAGCGCCTGTTCGCCGGTATCCGGCTGCGAAACGAGCAGAGAATCCACGTCTACGCCGAGCGCGGACGCATAGACCGGGTCAAGTGCGTGCTCCACGTCGATAAACGCCGCGTTGCCGCCCATTTTCTGGCCTTCGGCGACGCAGTGGAGCGCCAAGGTGGTCTTACCGGAGGATTCCGGCCCGTAGATCTCAATGATTCTGCCGCGCGGCAGACCGCCGATACCGAGCGCGAGGTCCAGCGAAAGAGAGCCGGTGGAGATCGCATCCACGTGCATGCCGTTGTTCTGGCCAAGGCGCATAACAGCGCCCTCGCCGAACTGCTTTTTAATCTGCGTCAACGCAGTCTCAAGCGCTTTGCGCTTGTCTTCGGGCTTGATGTCCTCCACTTTTTTACTTACGGGGCTTTTATTTTCCTTCGCCATGGTTATATCCTCACTTCTTTTGAAATTTGGGTTATGGTTCCTGATGGATTGTGTTTCCGTCGAGCGTAGTTAAAGTTTTCGCCAACCTTTTTCAAAAGGCTGCGGTTTCCAAAGGTGAAACTCTTTTTTTACTGCCTCTATTATACTAAATTCGTCGAAAAAAAGCAACGGTTTTCTCGAACATATTTTCTTTTCTTGCTGAGGTGAGCAAAAAAGCGACAGTTAAGAGGACATCACAGGACATCTTTTTGCGCAAAAAGGGCAGAACCCCGGAGAAAACCGGAACTCTGCCCCTTTTTTAGCTTATGTAGAAATTACAGACCGAGCAGTTCGGTTGCCGCTTTCTCCATTTTTGCGATGATCTCATCGGACTCTGCGGCGGTTTTACCCTTGCCGGAGAGGTAAATTTTGATCTTCGGCTCTGTGCCGGACGGGCGGACGATGAGCTTGCTGCCGTTCTCCAGACGATACTCGAGCACGTTGGACTTCGGAAGCGTGATCTCCGTCTTCTCCGCGCCCTCTGTGCGCACGGAAAGCTGATAATCGCTGTCGCCGACGACCTTGAAGCCGGCAATTTCTGCCGGAGCGTTGTGGCGCAGATGATCCATGATGGAATTCATCTTCTTCATGCCGTCTTCGCCCTCAAACGCGAAGTTGCACAGGGCGTTCTTGTAGTAGCCATACTTTTCGTACAGAACATTGATAGCATCGACGAGCGTCATGCCCTTTTCTTTGTAGTAGGAAGCCATTTCGCAGATGATCATGCTGCCGTCCACGGCGTCCTTATCGCGCACATAGCCGCCGGAGAGGTAGCCGTAGCTCTCTTCAAAGCCGAGCAGATAGCGCTCCGGGTGGCCTTCGCTCTCAAGCAAAGCGATCTGGTCGCCGATATACTTGAAGCCGGTGAGGGTACGGCGAATTTCAATGCCGTAATCCTTCGCGATGCCGTTGACCATATCGGTGGAAACAATCGTCGTGACCGCGACCGGGTCCTTCGGCATGGTGCCGAGCTCCGTTTTGCACTGTGCAATAAAGTTCAGGAGCAGAATGCCCACTTCGTTGCCGGTCATGAGCACATACTCGCCATGCTGGTTGACGGCGATGCCTACGCGGTCACAGTCCGGATCGGTCGCGAGCAGCAGGTCGGGCTTTACGGTCTTGCAGAGATCAAGGCCCTTCTGGAGTGCTTCGCGGATTTCCGGATTCGGGTACGGGCAGGTGGGGAAGTTGCCGTCCGGCTCGCTCTGCTCCGGCACAACGGTGATATCCTTCACGCCGATGCGGTCGAGGATGCGCAGCACGCACATTTTGCCGCTGCCGTTGAGCGGGGTGTAGACGAGCTTGAGGTTATCCGCCGGCTTACCGAGGATGCTCACGCCGTAAACCGCGTCGATGAACGCGTTGACGGTCTCTTCGCCAATATATTCCGCCTTGCCGGAAGCGAGCGCCTCCTCAAACGGGATTTTCTTCACGTCCGCGAAAATATCGAGCGCTTCGATCTCCGCCATAATGCCGTCTGCCATGCCTTCCGTTACCTGACAGCCGTCGTTGCCGTAGGCCTTATAGCCGTTGTACTTTGCCGGGTTGTGGCTTGCGGTAACGCAGATGCCTGCATCACAGTGCAGGTGACGCACAGCGAAGGACAGCGCCGGGGTCGGCATGAGCTGCGGGTAGAGGTACGCCTTGATGCCGTTTGCGGCGAGCACCGCTGCGGACTCTTTGGAGAACAGCACGCCCTTGTTGCGGCTGTCGTGTGCAATAGCAACGGAAAGGGGCTTACCCTCCGTGTTGTGCTTATTCAGGTAGTTTGCAAGGCCCTGTGTCGCCTTGCGCACCGTGTAGACGTTCATGCGATTCGTGCCTGCGCCAATGACACCGCGAAGGCCGCCGGTGCCGAAGGCAAGGTCTCTGTAAAAACGGTCGTTTATCTCCTCGGGCTGATCCTTAACGGAAAGCAGCTCTTCTTTCAAGTCTGGATCGTCCAGTTCGACGCTAAGCCATCTTTCATACTCGGTCATACTCTATTCTTCCTTCCATGGTTTAAATTTTCGGCAGTGCGAAAAAACGTATCTGCCTTATGTTAAATGCGGATGACCCGCACCTACACGCTATAATTAGATTACCATTTTATCTGTGCAATGTCAATGACAAGTTGCGTCGCTCCATGTCAATTTATGTGTAAAATATTTGTCAGTATCCCGGCGGGCGAAATATCAACCAGTCCGCAGGTCGCGCGAAAGCCCGAGCAGGAGCCGGGGTTTAAGATATACAGTCCGTCGTCGTAGGTCTCGAGCGCCTCGTGCGTGTGGCCGAACAGCAAAAGATTCGCGCCCGCCTCCCTTGCGGCGCACACAACGGTATAGAGCCCTGATTTCACATGGTAAAGGTGCCCGTGTGTGCAGAAAATTTTAGCGCCGTCAAGGTCTAAAATTTCGCGTACCGGCACGTCTGCGCAGCCGAGGTCACAGTTGCCGCGCACGGAGTAAAATGCGATATTCGGGAACAGGGCGCGCATCATTTGAAAATCGTTTTGCCCGTCGCCGAGAAAAATGACGGCATCCACGTCTCTGTGCTTCTCGAGCGTTTCGCGCATATAGAGCGGCATGCCGTGGGAATCCGAAAAAACCAGCAGTTTCATGAAAATTCTCCTTCTTTTGAATTTAACGCAGATGAGGTCTCATTTTTTCGCGCCGCGCATAAACTGTAAACGGAAGTTTCCCTAAAGGGAGGGTTTACCATGAACGAACGTGAAATGCAATCGCTTTTGGCTTTGGCGGCGAAACGGCTGCACACCACGCCGGAAGCGCTGCGCGCCGCCGCCGAAAACGGCGACCTGCAGAACATTACGGGCGGTCAAAATAACGCGGCGGCTTCGCAGCTGAACCGCGTTTTAAGCGACCCGGAGGCCGCGAAAAAGCTGCTTTCCACACCCGCCGCGCAGAAACTATTTGAGGCTCTCGGCGGCAAAAAATAGAAAGGAGGTGAGCGGCGGTGGAAGACCTGGCCGCAGCCGTACAATCCATTTTAAACGACCCGCAAAGCATGGCGCAGCTGCAGGGCGTGATGAACTCGCTTGGCATGAATCCGCCGCAAGCCCCTGCCCCGGCTCCGCCGCCCGTGCAGCAAAAACCGGCGGCCGCCGCGCCGCTCAATTTGCTGAACACTCTAAACAACAGCGATCCGATGACGGCGATGCTTTTGCGCGCCGCGCCGCTTTTGGCAAGCGCGAACCGCGAGGATGACTCCACGCGATTGCTTGCGGCGCTGCGCCCTTTGCTCGGCGAAGCACGGCAGAAAAAGCTGGATGAAGCCTCGAAAATTTTGAAGCTCTTGCACCTTTTGCCGCTTTTGAAAGAGAGCGGCGTTTTACAGAATATTCTTTGAGAAAGGCGGGGTAAAATGCCGAGTAACATGCCGGACGCACGCGCCGTGGAAGAAGCCTTGCGCCGCGCACGGGAAATGCAGGGGCGCTCGGCGCATAACGCGCCGCCCCCGCCGGAAAAGCCAACAGAGAAATCACCGCAGGGAAATGCGGAAGCGTCAACTGAAATACCGAAGGAATTTCAGGCTACTCCGAATAGACCTCTTTCTCCTCTCGATACGCTGCTAAAAGACAAGGAGCGCACGCTTTTGCTTGCACTCCTCCTTTTGCTTTACAACGAAGGCGGCAGTGCGGAGCTTTTGTTCGCGCTCTTTTATCTGCTTATCTGATCTGACCGTCGCCGCGGATGATGAATTTATAGGAAACGAGCTCATTTAAGCCCATGGGGCCTCTGGCGTGCAGTTTCTGCGTGGAGATGCCGATTTCCGCGCCGAGCCCAAGCTCGCCGCCATCCGTGAAGCGCGTGGACGCATTTACATAGACCGCCGCCGCATCGACCTGTGCCGTGAACCGCTCCGCCGCACGGAGGTTTTCGGTGACGATGCACTCGCTGTGGCCGGTAGAATACTGCGCAATGTGCGCGATAGCCGCGTCAAGGCTGTCCACGACGCGCACGGCTAAGATATAATCGAGGTATTCCGTTGCCCAGTCCGCTTCGGTCGCGGGTTTGGCTTCGGGCAGAAGTTCGCATGTGCGCTTATCGCCGCGCAGCTCTACGTTTTTCTCTTTGAGCTTATTTGAGATGACGGGCAGCGCCGCTTCGGCAATGTCCTTGTGCACCAAGATCGTTTCGATGGCGTTGCAGACGGACGGGCGGGAGGTTTTCGCGTTGAAAATGATATTCGCCGCCATTTCGATGTCTGCGTCTTTGTCGACATACACGTGGCAGTTGCCGACGCCGGTCTCGATGACCGGTACCTTGGCGTTTTCCACCACGGCGCGGATAAGCCCTGCGCCGCCGCGCGGAATGAGCAAATCGAGGTACTCCGTCATGCCCATGAGCTCCACGCTGGACGCACGGGAGGTATCCTGTACAAGCTGAACGCTGTCGCGCGGGAGGCCGGCGGATTCTATCGCATCGCGCAGAACCTCGGCGATGGCATTATTGGAGCGGAACGCTTCCTTGCCGCCGCGCAGAATGACGGCACTGCCCGCCATAAGGCACAGCGCAGCCGCGTCGCTCGTCACGTTCGGACGCGCTTCGTAAATGATGCCGATAACACCCATCGGCACCGTGATTTTTTCCACTTTAAGCCCTTTGGGGTTCGTTTCGCCGCTTAAAATGCGGCCCACGGGGTCGCGTTGGGCGGATACGTCTTCCACGCCCTTTGCCATGCCCTCAATGCGGGCAGGCGTGAGCGCCAAGCGGTCGAGCATGGCTTCGCTCATGCCGTTTTCTTTTGCGGCTTTAAGGTCTTCTTCGTTCGCGGCAAGGATTTCTGCCTGACGCGCGCGCAGGGCAGCCGCGGCGACGTTTAATGCCGTGCGCTTTTTTTCGCCCGCGGTGCGCAGAACGGCGGCGGCTTTTTGGGCTGCAGCGCCCATTTTTTGAAGTTCTGTCATACGCGTTGTGTCCCTTTCTGTAAATTACGGCATGAACACCGTGCCGATGTCCTCACCGTCGAAAATGCGGTAGAGGTTCTCCGGATCTTCGCCGGAGAGGATATATGTCGGGATATTTGCACGCCCTGCAATCTCTGCGGCACGAATTTTCGTCGCCATGCCGCCTGTACCGCGTGCGGAGCCTGCCCCGCCCGCCATGGCACGCACCTCGTCGTCGATCTTCTCGATGACGCTGAGACGCTTTGCGTCGGGGTAGGCCTTCGGGTTTTTGTCGTATACGCCATCGATGTCCGTTAAGATCATCAGCACGTCTGCGTTGATGATGCTTGCGACGATGGCGGAAAGCGTATCGTTATCGCCGAAGTTGCGGCCCTCGAGCTCATCGACCGCAACGGTATCGTTTTCGTTGACGATCGGAATGACGTTCATATCGAGCAGCTCACGGAATGTATTTTCCACGTTGCGGCGGCTGATGGGCTGCGAGGTGACATCTGCCGTGAGCAAGACCTGCGCGACGTTCTGATGATATTCGCCGAAGAATTTATCGTAGGCAAACATCAGCTCGCACTGGCCGATGGCGGCAAGCGCCTGCTTTTTGGCGGTGTCGTCCGGGCGCTCCGGCAATCCGAGCTTGCCCATGCCCACGCCAATGGCGCCGGACGTAACGAGCACGATGCGACGGCCGCCGTTTTGCAGGTCGCACAGCGTGCGGCAGAGCTTATCGATGCGGCGCAGGTTCATTTTGCCGTTTTCGTATGTCAAGGTTGAGGTGCCGATTTTCACCACAACGGTTTTTACTGTATTTAAATCCATGATTTTATTTGTTTTCACCGCAAATTCGCGGCAAAAACGTCCTTTCCCCATTCTCTTTTCTGCTCCATTATACATGGAAACAACGTAAAAAGAAAGCCTTTTTGCAAAAACTCAGGCGTTAAAAACGTCTAAGTCTTCGCCGTTTACGACCTTGCCCGTGTAGCCCGCATCGCGGATCTCCTGCAAAATGAGGTCGCTGCGGCGGCGCGTTTCGGCTTCGACATCAATGGCGTTATCCTGAATATTCATGTGGTAAATGCGGTGGTAGGTGACGAGCAGCTTCGGCTGCGCTTTTTTCGCAACCTCGGCTAAGTCCGTGCTGAGCGTATGCACCTCGCGGTGATATTTCTGCCACTTCGGTTCGCGCGCGGCAATGCCGGCGGCATACTCGACCTCATGCAGCAGAATATCGCAGTTTTTGGCCTTTTCCGCGACGATGTCGAGCGGGGCGGTATCGCCGCTGATGACAACGGTCTTCCCGTCTTTTGTTGTGAACTTATAGCCGTAGCTTTCGAGTGTGCCGTGGCTGACGGTGAACGCCTCCACGGTAACACGCTCGTCTTCGTAAATAACGCCCGGTTCAATCTCCGTCGCTTCCACCTTATAGCCGTTTTCGTTTGCGCGCTCAAAGCCGTGCAGGCGAAAATCGATATCGACCGCATAGGCAGAGAGCAGATGCTGCGCCATATTTCGAATTCCTTTCGGGCCGAAGACCCCCAGCGGTTTTTCCCGTTCCAGCACCCACGGGGTGAAAATGAGGTCCGCAAACCCGGCGGTATGGTCGGTATGCAAATGCGTACAGAACGCGGTATCGAGCAGATCGGGTCTAAGGGCATCTTCGCCGCGGCGGTACGCTTCCGCTGCGCGTCTTACGACGCCGGGGCCAAAATCGACGAGGTACGCATGGCCGTCGACAACGACGGCGGAAGCCGGGCCGCTCGCCCACGGGCAGGCGTTTGGTGTTCCCGTACCGAGTAAAACAAGTTTCGTTTCCATGTTTATCATGCCTTTCTGGTTTAGAAAACAAAAAGGGACAAGCCTCGGCTTGTCCCCCGTTATCGAACTTAGTGTCTGTCGTTTCTGTCGCGGCGCGGACGATCTCCACGCGGGCGGTCGCTGCGCTCACGGCGCGGCTGCTTCTCCGGCAGGACGTTCTCCGGCACGGCACCGTCAAGGTCGATCAGCGCTTCGCGGCGGGAGAGGTTCAGTCTGCCCTTATCGTCGATTTCAAGCACCTTGACCTTCACGATATCGCCGACATTGACGACATCCGTGACGTTCTCCGTGCGCTTGATGTCGAGCTGAGAGATATGCACAAGGCCTTCCTTGCCCGGGGCAATCTCCACAAACGCGCCGAAGTCCATGATTCTCGTCACGCGGCCGCTGTAATAGGAGCCCGGCTCCGGGTCGTTGACGATGGTATCGATGATGTCCATAGCGCGGCGGCACTTTTCAATGTCTATGCCCGCAACATAGCAGTGGCCGTCATCCTCGATATCGATGGTAACGTCGCACTCGGCGCAGATCTTCTGAATGACCTTGCCGCCGGAACCGATGACCTCGCGGATCTTATCGACCGGCACGATGGTGGACAGCATCTTCGGTGCATATTTGGAAAGCTCGGGACGCGGCTCTGCGATAACCGGCAGCATAACTTCGTCCAGAATGTAATTTCTTGCTTTGTGCGTCTTTGCAAACGCTTCCTTGATGATCTCCGGCGTGAGACCGTGAATCTTCAGGTCCATCTGAATGGCGGTGATGCCCTTCTTTGTACCGGCAACCTTAAAGTCCATATCGCCGAAGAAATCCTCAAGGCCCTGAATATCGACCATGGTCATCCAGCGGCTGCCCTCGGTGATGAGGCCACAGGAAATACCGGCGACCGGCGCCTTAATCGGCACGCCTGCGTCCATCAACGCCAGCGTAGAGCCGCAGATGGAGCCCTGAGACGTGGAACCGTTAGAGGAAAGCACCTCGGAAACCAGACGGATGGTATACGGGAACTCCTCGACCGGCGGGATAACCGGCACAAGTGCACGCTCTGCCAGTGCGCCGTGACCGACCTCACGTCTGCCCGGGCCTCTGGAGGGCTTCGTCTCGCCTACGGAATAGGACGGGAAGTTGTAGTGGTGGATGTAGCGCTTGGACTCTTCGTCGTCGATGCCGTCGAGGAGCTGGTTGTCACGCGTAGAGCCGAGCGTTGCAACGGTAAGCACCTGCGTCTGGCCGCGGGTGAACATGCCGGAGCCGTGTACGCGCGGCAGCAGACCGACTTCTGCGGCAAGCGGACGGATCTCATCCATACCTCTGCCGTCAACACGCTTCTGCTCGTCGAGCAGCCAGCGGCGCACGACGAACTTCTGCGTCAAATACATGCACTCGTCGATCTTTGCCGCCTGATCGGGGTAAATTTCGTCGAAGTGCTCGTGCACTTTTTCGTAAACAGGCTTGAGCCTCTCGTCGCGAACGGTCTTGTCGTCCGTATCGAGTGCGGCCTTCACGTCATCAATGGCGAAATCGCGGATTTCTTCGAACATCTCCGGATCCGGCTTATTGGACGGGTAAGAGAACTTCTCTTTGCCGATCTCCCTCTGGATACCCTTGATGAACTCAATGATTTTCTGGTTTTCCGCATGGCCTGCCATAATGCCGTTGAACATATCCTCGTCGGACACTTCGTTTGCACCGGCTTCGATCATTGCAATGCGCTCATCGGTGGAAGCGACGGTAACAGCCATCTGGGAGAGCTTTCTCTGCTCTGCCGTCGGGTTGATGATGAACTCGCCGTCGATGAGGCCGACGGAAACACCGCTGATGGGGCCGTCCCACGGAATGTCGGAGATGGACAGCGCGACGCTGGTGCCGACGAGTGCGGCAATCTCCGGGGAGCAATCCGGGTCAACGGACATGACGGTGCAGACGATGGAAACATCGTTGCGCATGTCCTTCGGGAACAGCGGGCGGATGGGGCGGTCGATCATACGGCAGACAAGAATCGCCTTATCGGTCGGGCGACCCTCACGCTTTAAGAAAGAGCCCGGGATCTTGCCGACGGAGTAGAGCTTTTCCTCGAAGTCAACGGAAAGCGGGAAAAAGTCGATGCCGTCACGCGGCTTTGCGGCAGCGGTGGCTGCCACGTGGATGGTGGTCTCACCGTAACGGACAAGGCACTCGCCGTTTGCAAGCTGTGCCATTTTACCGGTTTCGATCTTCAGCGGGCGTCCGGCAAATTCCGTTTCAAATACTCTGAAATTTTCAAACATAAAGGTTATTTTCCTTCCCCCCGAAAGCCGGGATTTTCCGACTCCGCAGACCGTTTAACAATTAAACCGACGCACACGTGTTTTACGACCTGTATGCGCCCGTTTCACTGCTAAACAGCCCTTGGAATCATTTTGTGCAGATATTAAATCAGCTGCGCGGGTCGCGCGCAGCTGAAAAAAGACAAAAAATTACTTACGGATACCGAGTTCTGCAATGATTGCTCTGTAACGCTCGATGTCAACCTTAATGAGGTAGTTGAGAAGGCTTCTTCTCTGGCCGACCATCTTCAGCAGGCCGCGGCGGGAGTGATGATCCTTCTGGTTGGTACGGAGGTGCTCGGTGAGGTCGTTGATTCTCTTGGTGAGAACGGCGATCTGAACTTCCGGGGAACCCGTGTCGCCCTCATGGCGTGCATACTTCTTGATGATCTCTGTCTTTTCGCTCTTCAGCATTGTGTTTTCCACCTTTTCTAAAATATTTGCCGCGCTCACAGGTCTGGGTCGGTGTTATCCCTGCGGAGATGTCTCCCAAAAGGGTTAGTCCCTGATCCGAGGACGGGCACTTTGAAAGTATAGCATAATTTTTCAAAGTTTGCAAGCGGTTTTTCCTCTGCGGCGCAGATTTTTCGTTCCGTACAAAATGACGAAAACGTCCGGCCCAAAACCGACTTTTTCACGGCTCTTCCTGCCTTTTTTGCGAAACTCGGACATTTTCGACATGGTGCATCTTGACAAGCTTTTGAAATCCGTATACTATTAAACAGTTAATTATCGAAACGACCGTGCAAAAGCAAGTTTACCCGTGAAAGACTGAACACAAACGACGCGAAAAGGCGTTATGGCGCGGAAGTTTTTCCGCCGGAGAAAGGATATTTTTAATGAGCAAAATTGCAGTTGTTACCGATACAAACAGCGGCATCACCCGCGAGGAAGCGAAAAAGCTGGGCGTTTATCTTCTGCCCATGCCGTTCATCGTAGACGGCACGGAGTATTTTGAGGGCGTCACCTGCACGTATGAGCACTTCTTTGAGATGCTGGAAGCCGGCGCAGAGGTCTCCACCTCTCAGCCCTCGCCGGAATCCCTCACGGCGATGTGGGAGGAGGCGCTCGCGACGCACGATTCCGTTGTGCACATTCCGATGTCTTCGGCGCTGAGCGGCTCTTGCGACACTGCAAAAGCACTCGCCGCGGAATACAACGGCCGCGTATGCGTTGTGGACAACAAGCGCATTTCCATCACGCAGCGCGAATCCGTTCTGGACGCGCTGACGTTGGCTGAAAAGGGTCTGCCCGCTGCCGAAATCTGCGTGCAGCTTGAAAACACCGCGTATAACGCGAGCATTTACCTTGCTGTAAATACACTGGAGCTCTTAAAAAAGAGCGGCCGTGTGACGCCGGCCGGGGCGGCGCTCGCGACGCTGCTGGGCCTCAAACCCGTTTTGCAGATTCAGGGCGGCAAGTTGGACGCTTACGCGAAGGTGCGCGGCATGGCAAACGCCGAAAAAACGATGCTTAAGGCGCTCGAAAAAGACCTGCAAACGCGTTTTGCGGGCAAAAAGGTGCACATTGCGGCGGCGTACTCCGGCGATATCAAGCCCGCGCTCGAGTGGCGCAAGACAATACGCAAGTATTTTGATGACAACAGCATTGAGCTTTACAAGCTCCCCATCAGCATTTGCTGCCACGTCAGCTCCGGCGTAAAAGCGCTCGGCTGCTTTGAATATTTTGAGTGATTTTTGCGTT
>ENA-UONV01001079-UONV01001079.1-human-gut-metagenome-genome-assembly--contig:-CS4-NODE-1079-length-26046-cov-5.870109_pt1 | contig 26046 bp, 20 predicted proteins | sample MGYA00242461_ERZ724008 | MGnify/ENA metagenome assembly ERZ724008 | reverse complement strand
ATTCCAAAACATATTTTAATCCCACCAATTCATTGGCATCGTCAATCAAGAACAGATACTTTCCTGCTTTATCCATATAAGCAGCAACATCTTCTGATATTGACAAATCCATACTCTTAATGCAGAACACCTTATATCCGAATTTGTTTCCAAAATCTTTGGCTACCTCTAAAGATAATCTTGTCTTTCCTACACCTGCTTTCCCCACTACAACAACTACTTTTTTCTGCAGTAAAAACGACATCATCTGTTCATATTCATCTTTTCTAAATTGAAATTTAGTTGATAACGGTGCCATCATCTCGTTTGAATCATACCTATCAACAAAATCTCTTTGTTCCAGTATTTGATTTGTATCAATAGACACGCCCAGATGATCTTTGGCTAATGTTTTATATTTTCGATATATTTCATCTGCAATTCTATCTATACCATAAATATCAAATAGAATTCCTTTTTGAGCACATATATCTTTAAGTTTCTTATCTTCTCCCGCCGATAAATTTGATGATGTATGACAAAAAATTATTTCCTCAATATCTTTTTCTTGAATTCCTGTCTTTTCCGGATTTAGACATTTTTCTATATCATCTTTCGCCTTTTCGAATAAATTGTCTTTTTGCGTAGTATATGCAACAAAAATATATTTACCATTTTTGCTCCTAAAATACGTATCTGGATTTCCTTTTGTTGTCTTCATTGTCCCCGCCTGCATTCCATATGCATGAATCCCTTCATAACCTTTTCGCGCCAATAACGCATCACACAGTTCCTGAAATGCTCCCCCTTCAAGGACATTAATTTTTGCTTTTATGTCAGTTATTTTGGACATACAATACCTCCATATATGTTCCTATGCAAAATTAGACATGCCATTTTTCGTAAGTTCATTCAATAATTTCTTACATTCATCTTCTTCATTACTTATACAATTCAGCATTAATGCCTGTCCGTCGAAAACTCCAGCCTTATCATTTTACTACATTACACCCCCAGCAACGCAATAATACTTACAATGCAACTTACCAATGCTATAATACTTGCAGAATATGCATATATTTTATTGCTATCCGTTTCTTTTTCAAATTCCCCTGCGGCTAATATAAACATACTTCCCAAAGCCAACAGAATAAACGAAATTGCAATAGTATTCAAAATATCATTAGTAACTCTGCGAATAACTAAGGCTCCAAAACCAACCAAGCCAATTAACCACATCAATCCGCCAACAAATCGTAAAACACTTGAAACAAATAAAACCGGTATGCTATCGTAGATCCGATTGTTAATACTAAATCTTTTGTTAATTTTCCAAGGCCATAGAAATATATTTAAGCAAAACAGAATCTCTTCATACCATTTATACTTTCGTTTTTCCGACTTTTGTTGGTCATCTTTAGACTTTTCATCGTCAATTCGTTTTAGTGCTCTGTAATATGCTTCTGCATGCATCTCAATCATCTGCTCTTGAGACATAATGTTACTTTCGTTCTTAACAACCGGCAAATTTTGCTTTTTTATTTTCCTTCTACCCATAACTCCCCCTTATCATACTTCAATCAAATACTATGCCACTTCTTTATACCTCGTGTACACATATTCATAAATCTTCTGCCTATATGTAAAAATCGCATTATCTGAATAATTCTCTAGTAATTCTTCCCCAAGAATTCTACCAAATCAAAGTGTCAACCTCTGCTTTTGTTTCCTGCTTATCCGTCCAATGATCGAGTTCGGCAATCTTCGTCTTAACCTTATCCAACAAATGTACCGCAACCTTCTTAATAGCTTTATTCTTCCTGACCCATGCTATTAGCTAAATCCATAAACTCCATAAATGTCTTTTCAATATATTCCCTATCCTGTTCGCTATTATATTCTTCAATGATTTGCTGATAACGCTTATAATAGTCTACTCGCTTGAGATTTGTCTTCAGCATAGAATCAAGAGCTCTTGTATAAACTCATCTAAATCCATAATCATCAGATTTCTCTTGTATTATACTGTTAGATCCAAAAATCCGGACTTAGTCCTTAACATATTCCATAATATCTCCATAATTCACGTCAAGCGTCCTACAAATCTTTCCAAGCACACCTAATGTAACCTCTTCATCTCTACGAAGCTTTGTCATTGTATTTGGTGCAATTTCCGCCTGCTTTCTCAGGTCAGCCTTGCTCATTTTTCTGTCCACCAATAATTTCCATAATCTATTGTATGATACAGCCATAATGTGTCCTCCATCATCTTACAAAATATCAATTAACATTATAGCACTATCATTCTCCATCTTCAAGAAACATTCGCACAACCATGCGAAGAAAATAGAATAATTATTCCTATTCATTAATCCCCCCTAACACCATCCCTGCTTCTCCTTCAGTCCTTCGTCAAATACGCACTTTGTTTCCCACAGTCCCATTCGTGCATCAAAGCCTGGGATTCTCCCCTTAAACCCATGTATATTTTATAGATACTCCAAAAGGTGGAGTACCTATGTTTTATCCAAAGGGTTTTAGAGATTCTTTCCTAATCAATACAGCATTCTGCCCAGGATATCCAAAATGCGTATCTGACAAAAGACACTTCTAAATTTATTTGTACCATTTTACAACATAAAAAATACCATTACGGCACATAGGAAAATCGACTGGATTTCTCCAGTCGACTCTACTCTTGTTTATCTTCCTATCACACACTCAAATCATCCAACGCATCCCGCCACCCCTGCATCCCCTCCCCGCTTAGCATCATCCTTACATACTCCACCATTCCTCGATAGCCATGGCATCCATCTTCCCTTGGGAATTGGAAATGGTCCGAAGACCACTCTCCCACTTCCTGCAATTCATATTGATTACACAGCTAGTATCATAATAAATTGAATTTACCATATTATTCTGCTCGTTGTAAAATCCTCTTACCACTGCACGACCATCCGCCAGACTTTCTGTATCACATTTCAGATGAATAAAGATGAGATGTATCACGCACATATCACAAACCCATTTTGAGTGAAATCTTAAAATGGGTTTCTTTTGCATTCGCTAATCTTCTTTAGACAAAAAAGAACCGCAACTCCTCATAAAATGAGGAATTGCGGCTTGTATTTAAGTTTCTATGATACGAAATCAAAGATTACTCAATGATTGAAGCAACACGGCCTGAACCTACTGTTCTACCACCCTCACGGATAGCGAAAGTAAGACCCTGCTCCATAGCGATTGGGTGGATGAGCTCAATTGTCATCTCAACGTTATCGCCAGGCATGCACATCTCTGTGCCGGCTGGAAGCTCACAAACACCTGTAACGTCTGTTGTTCTGAAGTAGAACTGTGGACGATAGTTGTTGAAGAAAGGTGTATGACGTCCACCCTCTTCCTTTGTTAAAACGTAAACCTGAGCTGTAAACTTCTTATGGCAAGTTACAGTACCCGGCTTAGCGAGAACCTGTCCTCTCTGGATTTCTGTTCTCTGGATACCACGGAGAAGAGCACCGATGTTATCACCAGCCTGAGCCTCATCAAGAAGCTTACGGAACATCTCGATACCAGTAACAACTGTCTTCTTCTTATCCTCATGGATACCAACGATCTCAACTTCCTCATTAACATGAAGAACACCACGCTCAACTCTACCTGTAGCAACTGTACCACGGCCAGTGATTGTGAAGATATCCTCGATTGGCATAAGGAATGGCTTATCTGTAGCACGCTGTGGATCTGGGATATAGCTATCAACTGTATCCATAAGCTCCATGATCTTGTCGCCCCAAGGTCCCATTGGATCCTCAAGAGCCTTAAGAGCAGAACCCTTAATGATAGGACAACCTGTGAAGTCATACTCCTCAAGCTGCTCTGTGATCTCCATCTCAACTAACTCAAGAAGCTCCTCATCGTCTACCATATCACACTTGTTCATGAATACAACGATGTAAGGAACGCCTACCTGACGTGAAAGAAGGATGTGCTCCTTTGTCTGAGCCATAACACCGTCAGTAGCAGCAACTACAAGGATAGCGCCGTCCATCTGAGCAGCACCAGTGATCATGTTCTTTACATAGTCAGCATGGCCTGGGCAGTCAACGTGTGCATAATGTCTCTTCTCTGTCTGGTACTCAACGTGAGCTGTAGAAATTGTGATACCTCTTTCTCTCTCCTCTGGAGCCTTATCGATGTTCTCGAAATCTACCTTCTCGTTACCAGGAACTCTCTCAGCTAAAACCTTAGTGATAGCAGCTGTTAAAGTTGTCTTACCGTGATCTACGTGTCCGATTGTACCAATGTTACAATGTGGCTTAGTTCTGTCAAATTTAGCCTTTGCCATTTTGAATGTCCTCCTTAAAAATGCTCCCTTATGGGAATAATCAGCTTTTTTTATTATATTTCATATTCGAAATATTTTCAACTCTTTTTTTCAAGTTCAGCCCAATAAATGGCGATTTACACCATTCATTGGGTTAAAACCTGTTATAAATATAATTTTTATCGCTAAAAATCAATTTATTTTATACAAAATCAGATTTAGCGGCTCATTTTACAGCGAATAGCTTCACTGCAAAATTCACTTTGCAGGCAAAGCATTACTGCATATATGATGTGATATTCCTCACTTCACTGCACTAATTTTATTCACTGCTAAATATTACTTAGCTGCGAAATATTACTTCGCATGAGCTGCAACAACCTTCTCCTGAACGTTCTTTGGAACCGGCTCATACTTCTCGAAGAACATGGAGTAGTTACCACGTCCCTGAGTGGATGAACGAAGCTCTGTTGAGTAACCGAACATCTCAGCAAGTGGTACCATAGCTGTTACCATCTTACCGCCGCCGATATCGTCCATGCTCTGGATCTGTCCACGCTTAGCGTTAAGGCTTCCGATTACATCTCCCATGTACTCCTCAGGCATAGTAACCTCAACCTTCATGATAGGCTCAAGAAGAACCGGGGCAGCCTTAGCCATAGCATCCTTGAATGCCATGGAACCGGCGATATGGAATGCCATCTCGGATGAATCGACTTCATGGTAGGAACCATCGTATACATCAGCCTCTACACCAAGTACAGGGAAACCTGCAATGATACCGGCCTTAGTAGCCTCCTCGATACCTTCGCCAACGGCTGGGATGTACTCCTTAGGAATAGCACCACCGACAACGGAGGATGTGAACTTGAATGTCTCCTCGCCGTTTGGATCCATTGGTCTGAAGTGAACCTTACAATGTCCGTACTGTCCACGACCACCGGACTGCTTAGCGTACTTAGAATCAACATCAACAGCCTTAGTGATTGTCTCCTTGTATGCAACCTGAGGTGCACCAACATTAGCCTCAACCTTAAACTCACGAAGAAGTCTGTCTACGATAATCTCAAGATGAAGCTCACCCATACCTGCAATGATTGTCTGTCCTGTTTCCTTATCTGTATGTGCTCTGAATGTAGGATCCTCTTCAGCAAGCTTTGCTAAAGCCTCACCCATCTTACCCTGAGCATCCTTTGTCTTAGGCTCGATAGCAAGCTCAATAACAGGCTCCGGGAACTCCATGGACTCGAGGATAACCGGATGCTGCTCGTCACAGATTGTATCACCTGTAGTTGTGAACTTAAGTCCAACTGCTGCTGCGATATCTCCGGAGTAAACCTTGTCAAGCTCCTGTCTCTTATTAGCGTGCATCTGAAGGATACGTCCAACACGCTCCTTCTTGTCCTTAGTTGCGTTAAGTACATAAGAACCTGAGTTCATAGTACCTGAATATACTCTGATGAATGCAAGCTTACCAACAAATGGATCAGCCATAATCTTGAATGCAAGAGCTGCGAACGGCTCCTCATCAGATGACTTTCTCTCTACCTCGTTGCCGTCAAGGTCAACGCCCTTGATAGCAGGTACATCGAGTGGAGATGGCATATACTCGATAACAGCGTCAAGAAGCTTCTGAACGCCCTTGTTCTTGTAAGCTGAACCACAGCATACAGGAATAGCACGGCACTCACAGGTAGCCTTTCTTAATGCCTTCTTGAGTTCCTCAACGGATGGCTCTTCACCCTCAAGGTATGCCATCATGAGCTCATCATCAAGCTCGCAGATCTTCTCTACTAACTCTGTATGATAAAGCTCTGCATCCTCCTTCATGTTCTCAGGAATCTCGCCAACAGTTATGTTGTCACCCTTCTCATCATTGTAGATGTAGGACTTCATCTCAAAGAGATCGATGATACCCTTGAACTCGTCTTCCTTACCGATAGGTAACTGAAGAACGATTGCATTCTTCTTTAAACGATTCTTAATCTGGTCTACACATGCGTAGAAGTTAGCACCAAGTATATCCATCTTGTTGATGAATGCCATTCTTGGTACGTTGTATGTGTCAGCCTGACGCCATACGTTCTCGGACTGTGGCTCAACACCACCCTTAGCACAGAAAACGCCTACTGCACCATCAAGTACACGGAGAGAACGCTCAACTTCTACTGTGAAGTCTACGTGTCCCGGAGTATCGATGATGTTGATACGATGCTCTAACGCACCCGGCATTGGCTTAGTTTCCTTCTCTAAGGTCCAGTGACATGTTGTAGCTGCAGATGTGATCGTGATACCTCTCTCCTGCTCCTGTGCCATCCAGTCCATGGTAGCAGTACCTTCATGAGTATCACCAATCTTATAGTTAACACCGGTATAGTAAAGAATACGCTCTGTTAATGTTGTTTTACCAGCATCAATGTGAGCCATAATACCAATGTTTCTGGTTCTCTCTAATGGATATTCTCTTCCAGCCAAAGGTTTGTCCTCCTAATTAGAATCTGTAATGAGCAAAAGCCTTGTTTGCCTCTGCCATCTTGTGCATGTCTTCTTTTCTCTTAACAGCCGAACCTGTGTTGTTAGCTGCATCCATGATCTCACCGGCAAGTCTGTCTTCCATAGTCTTCTCGCCTCTCTTACGTGAGAACATTGTAAGCCAGCGAAGTCCAAGAGCCTGTCTTCTCTCCGGTCTTACCTCGATAGGTACCTGATATGTGGCACCACCGATACGTCTAGCCTTTACCTCAAGTAATGGCATAACGTTGTTCATAGCTTCCTCGAAAACCTCAAGCGCCGGCTTGCCTGTCTTCTCCTCAACCTGTGTAAATGCACCATACACAATCTTCTGGGCTACGCCCTTCTTGCCGTCTAACATGATGTTGTTGACAAGCTTAGTAACCACTTTATTGTTGTATAATGGATCTGCTAATACTTCTCTCTTCTGAGTATGTCCTTTACGTGGCACGATTCTTCCCTCCTTAAAAAAATTTAATTCATAGGTACTCACATTTGCATAAGCATTACCGCTCCTGAAGCATTTTTGCCTGTAAATGTTCGTATACAATATAAGTGTCCACAAACATTCCTATCTAAAACATTAAGATTAAATGTTCTTGCTCCAGAGCATCTATGCTTGTGTGTTACGTGCTGGCAATTATCTATTAATCCTGCAACCTACAGGTACAATATTCTAATCCCGCACTTATTCTGCAAATATTACTTATTTAGCGTCCTTAGGTCTCTTAGCACCGTACTTAGAACGAGCCTGTCTTCTCTTGGCTACGCCTGCGGTATCTAATGTACCTCTTACGATGTGATATCTTGTACCTGGAAGGTCCTTTACTCTACCACCTCTGATAAGAACTACGCTATGCTCCTGAAGATTGTGGCCTTCACCCGGAATGTAGCTTGTAACCTCGATTCCGTTGGAAAGACGAACTCTGGCAATCTTTCTGAGAGCTGAGTTAGGCTTCTTAGGTGTAGCAGTCTTAACTGCTGTACAAACACCTCTCTTCTGTGGAGCCGCTGTGTCAATGCTCTTCTTCTGTAAAGAGTTGTAGCTCTTTAAGAGAGCAGGTGCAGTTGACTTCTTAACTGATGTCTGTCTACCTTTCTTAACTAACTGATTAAATGTAGGCATCTTATTTTCACCTCCTGATTAGAATAATGTAACTTTGGTTGCTTTCGTATCGAAAGTCTTAGAGCGCACAAAAAACACGCTGTTTTTCGCACGCTCTATTAGAATAGCAATTTTTTATTTTTTTGTCAATAGGTTTATTGCAAATTTTGCTGCAGCTTTAACACGTCTTTGCTTTATTGTATAATACATGTTATAACGTAAACCGGCCAATTGCATTCTTGAGTTCATCCGCTATCGCATTAAGCTCACTTGTATAGTTCACAATATCTTCCATAGTATTGTTCACCTGATCGACAGAAGCATTCACTTCCTCAGCCGCAGCTGCGGATTCCTCTGATACAGAAGCAATGCTTGTCATCTCACCTACAACAGCCTCCTTATTCTTCTCCATTCTCTCGTTAAGCTGTGTCACCTCGGACAATCCGTTTATAAGCTGATCTATTGAATTGGAAATATCTTCAAAAAGCTTCTGGGTATCATTTATAGCATTCTGCTGTTCGGTAATAAGCTCATTATTCTCCTTCATAGCCTGTTCAGCCTGTGTAGCTCCCTGAACAACCTCGTTGATAATTGCTTTTATCTCATCTGTTGATTTTCTCGACTGATCTGCAAGCTGTCTTATCTCATCTGCAACAACTGCGAAGCCTCTTCCGGCATCACCGGCTCTTGCTGCCTCGATACTTGCGTTCAACGAAAGAAGATTCGTCTGGCTCGTGATATCGGCAATCACATCGGATATATAGTTAATCTTGTTTATGCTCTCCATAACTTCTTCCATAACCTGCATTGTGGTTCTGGACTTATCCATGGTAAGACCTGACTTATCAATAAGAAGGTTTACCATCTGCTTACCCTGTTCACTGAGCTTTCCTGTATTTCCTGACATCTCGTTTATGCTGTCCACATGCTGCTTGGTGTCATTAAGGCTTCCTGCAAGCTTCTCAACCTCATCCACCGCCTGCTGCGTGCTTCCCGCCTGATCGGTTGCACCAAGTGCAATATTATGTATGGCTTCCATAACCATATTGGTATTGTTCTTTGTCTCATCGGTGATTGTCGATATATTGCCGGCAACATCAACAATATTCTTGGACTTATTTTCCACATCACTTATAAGCTCAGATATATGTGAGGTCATTTCATTAAAGCTGCTCTCAAGCTGTCCGAATTCATCCCTGCGCTTCGTGGTTATCCTGTGTGTAAGGTCTCCATCTGCTACATTCTTAAGTGCAGACTGCACCTTCTTTACCTCCCTCGCCATGTTAATAGCGACAAAAAGTGCAATCAGGATTCCGATTATACTTCCGAGCAGTCCTGCACCGCTGACAACGCTTGTAATAGCCTTTATGCTGGCATTATTTTCATCCTCGCTCACAACTCCAAGCAGAGTCCAGCCTGTTATCTCATCGGAGAGCACCGATATATACCATTTATGTCCTAATATATTTTCAATATAGCTTGTCTGTCCATCGTCTGATGTCTTACCCCAGAAATCAAATCCGCTGACATCACCGCCTGTAATCGTGTCCTTATCATTTCCTATTATAATCTTTCCGTTTTTGTCTGCCACAAGAACATAACCTGTACTTAAAAGACCGATGTTCTGTACATAGCTCTCAAATGCGGAAAAGGATACATCAAGACCTACCGCACCATAATTCTCTCCATCAATTTTAATCTCCTGTGCGATGGTTATAATCTGCTCGCCTGTCTGAGGGTCAGCATAAGGACCTGTGAAGGTCGCAAATACTCCCGCTCTCTTCTCGGAATTTATGCAATCCTTATACCACTGCTTCTGTGTGTTATCCACGCCCTCGGTAAATGTCTTTATTCCCTTTACCTTGCCCTCAACAGTTTCGAGATGCCCTTCCATATAATATCCCTTCGCCGTTGAATAATAGCAGCGCACCGGGCTGTCAACAACCTTAAGTGAAGCGATAAGCGAATCCTGTATGGCAGCCACATTGTCCTCGAATACACCTCTATCCTCTAGGTGCTTTACCTCATTTTTTCTGGTTACAAGATCAACCGGCTGGCTCATGGTTCTCATATAGGTCTGAAACCCCTTGAGTGTTTCGGTCACTGTCTGTGAGCTCGTAAGCTCTATGTTATCCTTCAGAACATTTTTCGTGGTCACTGTCACAAGTACGCCCGTCATAAGCGAAACGCAGAGAATTACCACAAGAAAATAAGCTATAAGTTTCGTTCTGATGCTTCTCACAAAAATTCCTCCTTTTCTTTTGCTCTTACATGTAAATATGTCTTTATTGTGTAAAGCGGACATTCGCAATCCGCTTTCGCTGCTTGCTCATGAACGCAGTCGCATCCCCTCACCCACCGCTTAGTGCTCTACACACTTGAAGCGGAGGATTGCTTATTCTGCGTTCAAATTAAATTAAAATCAAATAAAACGGGGACACCGGAAAAGATGTCCCCACTTTTATTTAAAGCTATATCTACTCCTCTGAACCTAAGTTCTCGGTTACTACAACGTCATCATTATCCTCACCAAGTGAAAATTCACCATCTTCGGATACATTTAACTCTTCTACCGTGTCGGTAGTGAGCTTAACCGAACGATATCTCTTCATACCTGTTCCTGCCGGAATCAGCTTACCGATGATAACATTCTCCTTAAGACCGATAAGCGGATCAACCTTACCATTGATAGCTGCCTCGGTGAGAACCTTTGTTGTCTCCTGGAAGGAAGCCGCTGATAAGAATGAGTTGGTTGCAAGTGAAGACTTCGTGATACCAAGAAGTATCTGGGTAGCCGTTGGCGGCTCCTGACCTGCCTCTAAAAGCTTCTCACATGTCTCGTTGAACTCAAGTGTATCTGCTGTCATACCCGGAAGGTACTCTGAATCACCAGGTGTCTCAATACGAACCTTCTTTAACATCTGACGAACAATAACCTCAACGTGCTTATCATTGATATCAACACCCTGAAGACGATATACTCGCTGAACTTCACGGAGAATATAATCCTGAACCGCACGCACACCCTTGATCTTAAGGATATCATGTGGGTTAACGCTACCTTCTGTCAGCTCATCACCTGCCTCAATGTACTTGCCATCCTCTATTTCAGGCTTAATTCTTGAATTAAACGGAATGAGATAGTTCTTAGCTTCACCCGTCTCATTATTGGTGATAATAACTTCTCTCTTCTTCTTCTCATCACGGATGCTTACCACACCGGCGCCCTCAGCAATGATTGCAAGTCCCTTTGGTTTACGAGCCTCGAAAAGCTCCTCAACTCTAGGAAGACCCTGTGTAATATCATCACCGGCAACACCACCACTGTGGAAGGTTCTCATGGTAAGCTGTGTACCAGGCTCACCGATTGACTGGGCAGCGATGATACCAACTGCCTCACCGACCTGAACTGCCTGACCTGTAGCCATGTTCGCACCATAACACTTAGCACAGATACCGGAATGTGATCTACATGTAAGAATTGTTCTAATCTTAACTCTGTCAACACCTGTCTTAACGATAGCGGAAGCTCTCTTAGGTGTAACCATGTGGTTAGCTGCAACAACAACCTCACCTGTCTTAGGATCTACAATGTCCTCTGCAAGGTATCTGCCTGTAATTCTGGACTTAAGGCTCTCAATCTCCTCCTTGCCATCCATGAATGCTTCAACATACATACCCGGAATCTCAGCCCTGTTCTCAGCACAATCCACTTCACGTACAATAAGCTCCTGTGATACGTCTACAAGACGTCTTGTAAGGTATCCTGAATCCGCTGTTCTAAGAGCGGTATCGGACATACCCTTTCTGGCACCGTGTGCAGAAATGAAGTACTCAAGTACATCAAGACCCTCACGGAAGTTAGACTTGATAGGAAGCTCAATGGTACGACCTGATGTATCCGCCATGAGTCCACGCATACCTGCTAACTGCTTAATCTGCTGATTAGAACCACGGGCTCCGGAATCAGCCATCATAAAGATATTGTTGTATTTGTTAAGACCTGATAAAAGCGCATCTGTGAGTTCCTCATCCGTCTTTTTCCATGTCTCTACAACTTCCTTGTAACGCTCTTCCTCTGTGATAAGACCACGACGGAAGTTCTTCATAATCTTCTCAACTGTAGCCTCGGCATCTGCAAGCATCTGCTTCTTCTGTGCCGGCACGGTCATATCAGAAATTGATACGGTCATGGAAGCTCTTGTTGAGTACTTATAACCCATTGCCTTTATAGAGTCGAGAACCTCGGCTGTCTTAGTGGCTCCATGAGTATTGATAACCTTCTCAAGAATCTGCTTCAAGCCCTTCTTTCCTACATGGAAATCCACCTCAAGCTTGAGCTCGTTCTCAGGAATGCTTCTGTCTACAAATCCAAGATCCTGTGGAAGAATCTCATTGAATATGAAACGTCCGAGAGTGGACTCTACGATACCGCTCTTAACCGTTCCATCCGGCATCTGCTTCTCAACATATACCTTAATTCTTGAATGAAGTGTAAGAGCCTGATTCTCATAAGCGAGAATAGCCTCATTGACACTCTTGAACATCTTTCCTTCACCAAGAGCAGGTGTCTCATCTCCAACAGATGTACCTCTCTCCTGGGTAAGATAGTATATACCAAGTACCATATCCTGTGAAGGAACGGCAACAGGACCACCATCTGAAGGCTTTAAGAGGTTGTTAGGTGAGAGAAGAAGGAATCTGCACTCAGCCTGAGCCTCAACCGAAAGCGGAAGATGTACAGCCATCTGGTCACCATCGAAGTCGGCGTTGAACGCTGTACATACGAGTGGGTGAAGCTTAATAGCCTTACCTTCTACAAGGATTGGCTCGAATGCCTGAATACCAAGTCTGTGGAGTGTAGGCGCACGGTTAAGCATAACCGGGTGCTCCTTGATAACATCCTCAAGTACATCCCAGACCTCTGTCTCAAGCTTCTCTACCATCTTCTTGGCATTCTTTATATTATGTGCTGTTCCATTAGAAACAAGCTCCTTCATAACGAAAGGCTTGAAAAGCTCAATAGCCATCTCCTTTGGAAGACCACACTGATAAATCTTAAGCTCAGGTCCAACAACGATAACCGAACGTCCTGAATAGTCAACTCGCTTACCGAGAAGGTTCTGACGGAAACGTCCTTGCTTACCCTTTAACATATCTGATAATGACTTGAGTGCTCTGTTTCCAGGTCCTGTTACAGGACGTCCTCTTCTACCATTATCAATAAGGGAGTCAACAGCCTCCTGAAGCATTCTCTTCTCATTTCTTACAATGATATCAGGTGCTCCAAGCTCCATAAGTCTTGCAAGTCTGTTGTTACGGTTAATAATTCTTCTATACAAATCATTGAGGTCGGAGGTAGCAAATCTACCACCATCAAGCTGTACCATAGGACGAAGATCCGGCGGAATAACCGGAACAACATCCATAATCATCCATGAAGGTTTATTGCCTGATTCACGGAATGCCTCCACAACCTCAAGTCTCTTGACGATTCTGGCTCTCTTCTGTCCGGCTGCATCGACAAGCTCAGCCTTCAATTCCTCAGAATCCTTCTCAAGATCTATTGCCTCAAGCAGTTCCTTGACTGCCTCCGCGCCCATACCGACACGGAAAGAGTCACTTCCAAACTGCTCACATGCATCATTATATTCCTTTTCGGAAAGAACCTGCTTATATGATAAGGTGGTTGTTCCCGGGTCAAGTACTATATAAGATACAAAATAGAGAACCTTCTCAAGGATTCTCGGTGATAAATCAAGGATTAATCCCATACGGCTAGGGATACCCTTAAAGTACCAGATATGTGACACAGGAGCTGCAAGCTGAATGTGTCCCATACGCTCTCTACGAACGCTTGCCTTTGTAACCTCAACACCACAACGGTCACAGACAATACCCTTGTATCTTATCTTCTTATATTTTCCACAATGACATTCCCAATCTTTCATTGGTCCAAAGATTCTCTCGCAGAATAAGCCATCGCGTTCAGGCTTAAGAGTCCTGTAGTTGATAGTCTCAGGCTTGGTTACCTCACCATGTGACCACTCAAGAATCTTTTCTGTAGACGCAAGTCCAATCTTGATTGAATCAAATGTTAACGGCTGATATGATTCATTATTCACTGTCTCTGGCATTTTAGGAACTCCCTTCTATTATTCTTCATCATCGGAGAAATCATCATCACTGCCAAAGTCTGAATCATCAAAATCATCGTCATCATTTTCTTCAACATTTGACATCTCTCCATCAACAAATTCCTGCTTCTGGTAGCCATGCTCGCCAAACTCGCCATCATCATACTTGAAATCCTTAAGCTCGTCATAGTTTGGTGTCTCATCGCCACCGATTATGCTCTCCTGAATGTTAACTTCCTCTCCGTTTTCGTCAAGAACCTTAACATCAAGTGCAAGTGATCTGAGCTCCTGTAATAATACCTTGAAGGATTCAGGAATACCCGGTTCAGGAATATTATCGCCTTTGATAATTGCTTCGTATGTCTTAACACGTCCTACAACATCATCAGACTTAACTGTAAGTATCTCCTGAAGAGTATATGATGCGCCATAAGCCTCGAGAGCCCAAACCTCCATCTCTCCGAAACGCTGTCCACCGAACTGTGCCTTACCACCAAGCGGCTGCTGTGTAACGAGTGAGTATGGACCAGTTGAACGTGCATGAATCTTATCGTCAACCAGATGGTGAAGCTTCAGGTAGTGCATGTGTCCGATTGTTACAGGGCTGTCAAAATACTCTCCTGTTCTACCATCTCTGAGTCTCACCTTACCATCTCTTGAAATAGGAACTCCCTTCCACTCTTTTCTGTGGTCAAGATGTTCACCAAGGTACTGCATAACGCCCTCGTTTACATCATCCTTATGCTTCTCCTTGAAATCTTCCCACTCCATATTTACATAATCGTTGGCGAGATCAAGTGTATCCATAATCGCACGCTCGTCTGCACCCTCAAAAATAGGTGTCGATACATTAAATCCAAGAGCCTTGGCAGCAAGACTTAAGTGAATCTCAAGCACCTGTCCGATATTCATTCGTGAAGGCACGCCGAGTGGGTTCAGCACGATATCAAGCGGTCTGCCGTTTGGAAGGAATGGCATATCCTCTACAGGAAGAATTCTTGAAACGACACCCTTGTTACCATGACGGCCGGCCATCTTATCACCGACAGAAATCTTTCTCTTCTGTGCGATATAGATACGGACTGACTGATTTACACCAGGTGAAAGCTCATCGCCATTCTCTCTTGTAAATACCTTAGCATCAATAATAATACCATATTCTCCGTGAGGAACCTTGAGTGAGGTGTCTCTAACCTCCCTTGCCTTCTCACCGAAAATAGCACGAAGAAGTCTTTCCTCGGCTGTAAGCTCAGTCTCACCCTTAGGAGTAACCTTACCTACAAGAATATCTCCGGCACGAACCTCGGCACCGATACGGATGATACCTCTGTCATCAAGATCCTTGAGTGCATCATCGCCGACACCCGGAACATCTCTTGTGATCTCCTCAGGTCCGAGCTTGGTATCTCTTGCCTCTGCCTCGTACTCCTCTATATGAATAGATGTATATACATCATCCATTACAAGACGCTCGCTAAGTAAAACGGCATCCTCGTAATTGTAACCTTCCCATGTCATGAAACCGATGAGAGGGTTCTTACCAAGAGCGATCTCACCATTGGAGGTTGAAGGACCATCAGCGATAACCTGACCCTTCTCAACAACATCGCCCTTTGTAACTATTGGCTTCTGATTGTAGCAGTTGCTCTGGTTGCTTCGTGCGAACTTAGTAAGACGATACTTGTCTATAGTTCCGTTCGCAAGCTTAATGTTGATTTCCCTTGATGTGGCAAGGTCAACAACACCTGCATTCTTAGCAACAACACACATACCTGAGTCTACAGCAGCCTTGTGCTCCATTCCTGTGCCGACAACCGGTGCCTCTGTTGTAAGAAGCGGAACCGCCTGACGCTGCATGTTGGATCCCATGAGGGCACGGTTAGCATCATCGTTCTCAAGGAAAGGAATCATGGATGTAGCAACTGAGAATACCATCTTAGGTGACACGTCCATAAGGTCAATCTTGCTCTTTGCAAACTCAGAGGTCTCCTCTCTGAAACGGCCTGATACAGAATTCTTGACGAAATGTCCCTCTTCATCAAGCTCGGCATTAGCCTGTGCAACATAGTAATTATCTTCCTCATCTGCTGTGAGATAACGAACCTCATCTGTTACGACAGGGTTCTTAGGATCTGTCTTGTCAACAACTCTGTACGGAGCCTCAACAAAACCATACTCATTGATTCTCGCATAAGCTGCAAGAGAGTTGATAAGTCCGATATTAGGACCCTCAGGGGTCTCAATAGGACACATTCTGCCATAATGAGTATAGTGAACATCTCGAACCTCGAATCCGGCACGGTCTCTTGAAAGACCACCAGGTCCTAACGCTGAGAGTCTTCTCTTATGGGTAATCTCAGAGAGTGGGTTATTCTGATCCATGAACTGTGAAAGCTGGGAGCTTCCGAAGAACTCCTTAACTGCCGCAGTAACAGGCTTAATATTTATAAGTGTCTGTGCAGTAACGCCATCAAGATCCTGTGTTGTCATTCTCTCTCTTACAACACGCTCCATTCTTGACAGACCGATTCTGTACTGATTCTGTAAAAGCTCACCAACCGCACGAATACGTCTGTTGCCAAGGTGATCGATGTCATCCTTGTTTCCGACATGGTACTCAAGGTGCATATTATAGTTGATGGATGCCATAATATCTTCTATAGTAATATGCTTAGGAATGAGATCACCGATATTCTTGCGGATCGCAGCCTTGATATCATCAAGATTGCTGTTCTCAGCAAGTATCTGTGAGAGAACAGGATAAAATACGCTCTCGTTAACTCCAAGCTCCTTAGCCTCTTCCTCCGTTATATCAACATGCTTAGTAATATCCACCATCATGTTGGAGAGAACCTTAACTCTTCTCTCACCGCACTGAAGCCATACAAAAGGTACAGCAGCATTCTGAATATCAAGAGCCTGTTCCTTAGTAAGAACAGTTCCTGCCTCTGCAAGCACCTCACCTGTTGTTGTATCAACAACATCATCGGCAAGTGTCTGACCCGCAATACGATTGCGGAGATTAAGCTTCTTATTAAACTTGTAACGTCCTACCTTGGCAAGATCATATCTTCTTGGATCGAAGAACATGGCATTGATGAGACTCTCTGCACTGTCTACAGAAAGAGGCTCACCCGGTCTTATCTTCTTATATAACTCAAGAAGACCTGACTGGTAGTCATCACTTGTATCCTTTGCAAGGCTCGCCATAATCTTAGGCTCCTCGCCGAAAAGGTCAATAATCTGGGCATTGGTTCCATAACCAAGTGCACGGATAAGCACTGTAACAGGAACCTTTCTAGTTCTATCTACACGCACGGAGAAAACGTCGTTAGCGTCCGTTTCATACTCTAACCACGCACCTCTATTAGGAATAACTGTACATGAGAATAACTCTTTACCAACCTTATCATGTCCAATCTCATAATAGATACCAGGAGAACGCACTAACTGGCTAACGATAACTCGTTCAGCACCATTGATGACGAAGGTGCCTGTAGCTGTCATAATAGGCAGGTCACCCATGAAAATCTCATGCTCCTTGATTTCCTCTGTCTCCTTATTGTAAAGTCTTACCTTTACCTTAAGTGGCGCAGCATAAGTAGCATCTCTCTCCTTACACTCTTCTATTGAATACTTCACATCTTCCTCACACAATGCGAAGTCTACGAATTCCAGGCTCAAATGACCACTGTAATCCGCAATAGGAGAGATATCCGCGAAAGCTTCCTTAAGACCTTCCTTAAGAAACCACTTATATGAATCTTTCTGGATTTCAATAAGGTCTGGCATCTCAAGAACCTCATTCCGTCTTGAATAGCTCATACGAATACTTTTGCCATAATGCATCGGACGTAATCTGTTTTTTTCCATTGACGTTTCACCCCTTGCGTTGATTTAATATGGTTTTCCATAAATTTGCATTAATAGGGACTTTCACCCATAATGTAGCATTTTCCAGTGTAGCACCACTCTTTCAAGATGTCAAGCCCCTATTTGAATATTCTTTTGTAATTTTTTATATATTTTCTACAAATCAATATATTTAAGAGTATAAGAACAATTCTCAAGTCCCGAACTGTGTGCTGAAAATGCAAAAAAAGGCTATGCGTCACCGCATAGCCTTTCAAATCCGATTGGGTAAAATTAATTAATAGTAACCTTTGCACCAGCCTCTTCAAGCTGCTTCTTAATAGCCTCAGCCTCTTCCTTGCTAACGCCCTCCTTAACTACCTTAGGAGCGGATGTAACAAGATCCTTAGCTTCCTTAAGACCTAAGCCTGTGATCTCACGAACAACCTTGATAACTGGAACGCCAGCGCCCTCTGTAAGCTCTACATCGAACTCTGTCTTCTCCTCAGCTGCTGCTGCGCCAGCACCTGCTGCTGCAACTACAACGCCTGCTGCTGCAGATACGCCGAACTCTTCCTCACATGCCTTAACGAGATCGTTAAGCTCTAATACTGTTAAACCCTTGATTACTTCAATAATTTCCTGAGTTGTCATTTTATTTTCCTCCATTAAATATTTTGAATATTTTAATATTGTTTCACATGAACATTCATGCTTCATGCAGCCATCTACCTTATATACAGTAAACAGCCGGATTATTATTCATACCTAACTCTGAATGAATTAAGCCTCTGCGTTCTTCTCAGCAATCTGCTTAAGAACACGAGCAAAGTTGGTAACAGGGGACTGAATGCTTCCAAGGAACTTGGAAAGTAATTCGTCTCTTGATGGGATAGTAGCAATAACCTTGATACCATTCTCATCATAGTATGTGCCATCAACGACACCGCCCTTTAACTGAAGCTTGTCTGCTGTCTGCGCGAACTGGAATAAAACTCTTGCAGGAGCTGTAGCATCAGTCTTAGAGATAGCGATAGCTGTAGGTCCCTCAAGGCTCTTAGAAAGCTCCTCAAAAGGAGTATCCTTAACTGCTATGTTGATAAGAGTGTTCTTATACACCTTATAAGTAACACCAGCTTCTCTTAACTGCTTACGGAGCTGTGTATCCTGCTCAACTGTAAGTCCACGATAGTCAACAACAACTGCTGCTGCTGCGCCATCAAGAGCTGCGCTGATCTCATCAACGATTGGCTTCTTAATCTCTACTTTTGCCATGATTTCTTCCTCCTATTATATTTTTCTTTGCCATATATAATATAAGAAAAAAGCCCCCCGTAGCCGGAGAGCACACATAAGTCTGATACTTATATTATCCCTCGGCAGGTGTACTTAGCCTTATATCCGTCCGGATACCTGCTGTCTACGGCAAAATCCCTCATTCGTTATATATGCTATAAGAAAGAGAGCCGATTTCCATTCGTAAAAACAGAAATCTGTATATTACATTCCGTCCGGAAGTCCCGAACGGAATGCATTATATCATTAATATATATCCGGTGTCAACCGTTTTTTTCATAAAACAGAAATACTTACCGAACCAAAAAAGAATTAACCAACGTACTTAGATGTGTTAACCTTTACACCAGGACCCATTGTGGAAGCAAGTGTAATGTTCTTTAAGTATGTTCCCTTTAATGATGAAGGCTTAGCCTTAACGATTGCATCCATGATAGCCTGGAAGTTGTCTGCTAACTGCTCTTCTGTGAAAGAAACCTTTCCAACTGGAACATGTACAATGTTAGTCTTGTCAAGTCTGTACTCAATCTTACCAGCCTTGATCTCGTTGATAGCCTTTGTTACATCCATAGTAACTGTACCAGCCTTAGGGTTTGGCATTAAGCCCTTAGGTCCAAGTACACGACCAAGACGACCAACAACGCCCATCATATCAGGTGTAGCAACAACTACGTCGAACTCAAACCAGCCATCGTTCTGGATCTTTGGAATAAGCTCCTCGCCGCCTACATAATCAGCTCCTGCTGCCTCAGCCTCATTAGCCTTGTCACCCTTAGCGAAAACTAAGACTCTTACAGTCTTACCTGTTCCGTGAGGAAGAACTACAGCACCACGGATCTGCTGCTCAGCGTGACGTCCGTCACAACCTGTTCTGATATGCGCTTCAACTGTCTCGTCAAACTTTGCAGTTGCTGCCTTCTTAACTAAAGCTACTGCTTCAGCCGTATCGTAAGCCATTGTACGATCGATTAACTTGGCAGCTTCTGTATATTTCTTACCTTTTTTCATTATCAATAACCTCCTAGTGGTATTTGCGGGGAAATCCCTCCCACGTCTTGTGCTCGGCTCCGTGCCGAAATTGATTCAAATTAATCCTCTACAACGATACCCATGCTTCTTGCAGTACCAGCGATCATGCTTGTAGCTGCTTCAACGGATGCTGCGTTGAGATCCGGCATCTTAAGCTCAGCAATCTTCTGAACCTCAGATCTCTTAATTGTTGCGACCTTAGTCTTGTTAGGAACACCTGATGCAGACTTAAGATTACAAGCCTTCTTAAGAAGAACTGCTGCTGGAGGAGTCTTTGTTACGAAGCTGAAGCTTCTGTCAGCGTAAACAGTGATAACAACAGGAATAACCATTCCATCCTGATCTGCTGTTCTTGCGTTGAACTCCTTTGTGAACTGCATGATGTTAACACCATGCTGGCCAAGTGCAGGACCAACTGGTGGAGCCGGTGTTGCTTTGCCGCCTGGAATCTGTAATTTGATATAACCTTCTACTTTCTTTGCCATTTTGGCACCTCCTAAATAATGTGGTAATTGCGGGGAAATCCCTCCCACTTCCGTATGCCGTGTATATTATGTACAATGCATGACGGACGCATCAAAAAATTGTTACATTTTCTTAATTTCTGTGAAACTTAACTCAACCGGTGTTTCACGACCGAACATGTCGACGTTGATTGTAACGCTGCGCTTGCCTGCGTTGACGCTCTTAATCATGCCGACTGTCTTATCCCAGACGCCGCTCGTCACGATGATGCTGTCGCCAACCTTGTACTCTGAATCTGCTGCAAGGATGACATCGCCCATGCCTAACGCCTTAATCTCGGACTCTGACAAAGGAACAGGCTTAGATCCCGGTCCGACAAAGCCGGTAACGCCTCTGGTGTTACGGACAACATACCAGGTATCATCATTCATAATCATGTTCACAAGTACATAACCAGGGAACATCTTGCGCTGAACCTGCTTGGTAACGCCGTTCTTAACCTCCTGAACGTCTTCCATTGGTACCAGAACCTCAAGAATCTGATCCTGAAGATGTCTGTTTTCAATTGTCTTTTCAATGTTAGCCTTAACCTTGTTCTCATATCCTGAGTAGGTATGGGCTACATACCAATTTGCCTCTGACATTCCTAATCCACCTTTTCCTTACTTTACTAAGAACCCTAAACCGAAACGAAACACAATATCAATAACGGTTATCAGCACACCTAAAATAACTGAGATAATCACAACCGCACCGGTCTGTTTACCGACGGTCTCCGGGGTCGGCCATGAGATAGTCTTGAACTGTCCCTTAAGGCCTTTGAACCAGCTTGTCTTCTTGGCAGCCGGCTTCTTACTCTTCTTTTCAGAATCGCCCATAATTACCTCCAATTACTTTGTTTCCTTGTGTAATGTGTGTGACTTACAGAACTTACAATACTTCTTTGTCTCCATTCTGTCCGGATGTGTCTTCTTGTCCTTAGTCATGTTGTAATTACGCTGCTTGCACTCTGTACATGCCAATGTTATCTTTACACGCACAACTTCCACCTCCAATTAGTTTCTTTTAATAATTAGTGTTTTTAAGGCATAAAAAAAAAGCCTTAGCTCTTCCATAGCTAGTTTAGAATATCATAGGGCACATTGTAAGTCAAGCTTTTTTTTAATATTTTTATTGTACTTCTTCCTATTATATGTTATATTTACCTTAATCAGATTGTGAAATTTATGTGAACTTATATTCATCATGGCTGCAAACGGATTTTCAGTCACTATATATAATTACGCCACACGGAGGTGACACTTTTGATTAACAGTGTATATGATTATTATATAAGTACATACGGAAACAGAACGATATCACGCCATGACTCCCACAAGAAGAGTGAGCTGCGCGATATATACAACAACATTGTAAAGATTAACAGAGCTTCCCCATTATATAAGGTAGATATGTCTGAGAGTTCCCAGAAGCTCGCCATCGACATCAAGGAAGCTGCGCGTGCGCTTACCGATACCCTGAGCGACATTACCGACATCTCAGACGACACTGCTCCTATAGGAATTACCGCTGTATCCGACAATCCTGCTCTGGTTACGGTCAGCTATTCAGGAAGCAGCATGCCGGACGACAGTGAACTCACCTTCGATGTCAAGCAGCTTGCCTCACCACAGGTCAACATAGGTGAGTATGTATCCTCCGGAGCCAAGATTCTCTTTCCGGGGACTTACTCTTTTAATATTGAGAACAACGACAGCACATACTCACTCGAATTCACCGTCAAGGACGATGACAATAACGGCACTATTTTAGGCAAGCTCGCCAAGTCCATATCACACTCCGGTATAGGTCTTGATGCGGAGGTTATCCAGAACCAGTATGCACAGAAGGCACTCAGGATTACTTCACAGACAACAGGAAGCCATAAGGGCTCCCCTACACAGTTCAGAATAACCGAGGGAAACACCAATCATTTAACCGGTGCAGTCAAGCTGTATGGTCTTGATAATATTGACAGTTATCCATCCAATGCCGTATTTGACCTCAATGGCAGGTCAACGATATCTGAAAACAATTCATTTCTCGTTGACGGCTGTTATGAAGTTACACTTCACGGAACCTCCGCAGAATATGGTGAAGGCAGGATTACCGCAATGAAGGACGGCAGTGTCCTGCTTGATGAATACAACAGGCTCGCCGATAACTACAATCGTTTTCTCGAGCTATCCAACAGCAAGGATACACATGAACTGCGTATGCTCCGCTCAACCGTCACATCCACGGTCAAGCGCTATCGCCAGACCTTAGAGAGCAACGGCTTTACGGTAAACGATGACAATACCTTGTCCGTTGATTCCGATTCACTGACAGCCTCAGCTAAATCAGGTTCCATTTTTGACAACCTCAATAACCTCGGCGCCTTCAAGGATGCCCTGAGAAAAAGAATCAATAACATTGAGATTAACCCTATGGAGTATATAAATAAGAAGGTAGTGGCATATAAGAATCCACATAAGCTTATTTCCTCCACCTACTCCACATCAATCTACACAGGCATGATGTTTGACCGGTCGCTGTAAGTCAGACCGGTCTTTTTTATTAAGGACGGCTTTGGGGATATAGTTTGGGACGATACCATTCTGATACTGCCCAAAAGAAATTGTTATTCAGTTATGTAGTAATTGCCTCTTCAATAGCTCTGAGCCGGACATCATAATTATGCAGCTCCCGCACCTTTTTCTGTCCATTCAGGGCAATCCGCTTTCTCTCATCCTCGTGAGAAAGGTAATAGCCCACTTTTTTCACAAGGTCAGCCTCATCCTCGAACCATACAAGCTCCTCGCCGTTCTTAAAATACATCACAAGCTCCGGCTGGAAATTCGTAATGCAGAAGCCGCCCGCCGCAAGTATATCCCACACTCTCAGAGGAATCCCGCTCCTGATATTTCTTATCGTAAAATTCAGATTAATCCTGCTGTTGTAAAACACTACCGGCGACTCATCCCAGTACCGCACCGGTCCCATATTGTGTGCCAGCACAAAATCCGCATTCTCATCATCTGTGAATACGCTGACATCGTACCTCTTTGACAGTGCTCCCAGAAGCTTATACCTCTCCAACTGTGCAATCTTAAAGCCAAGCACCGTAGTCGAAAAAATCAGCGAAATATCAGAAAAAGAGCGCTCACTCTTCTCTATCCTGAAATGCCTGCCCAGCTCATCAATTATCTCAGCCGTCAGCATGCCGTCTATATAGTTCTCACCATATATCTCCATCTGCATTTTCATCAGCGCATCAAAATATCCCCGCACATAATCAGGAAGCATATCCTTAATCTCGTCATAGGAGTTTTTTCGGTACATGCTGCCGATGAAGGAGACGTCATATAGATAGTCCGAGCTGGTTTCATCCGAATAGCAATGTCCGGGATTTATTTCATTACCTTTATTCTGGTCTGAGCAGAAGCTTCTGGCTGACTCTCTGTACGCTTTCTGCCCTCCGCGTTCTCTCTGCTCTCCGCGTTCTCCCTGCCCTCTGCGTTCTCTCTGCTCTCTGTTTTCCCTCTGCTCCCTCTGTTCTTTGCACTCTCTGTCAACAACTCCATAGTATATGCTGTTGTTTATTATATCATATTGATGCCCCAGCGCCTCATCCGCCCTCTCCACGGCAGCCGCAAGCGGAAGATAGAACACATTTGCCCCACGCTCCTTGAATTCCATATAGCAGAATTTATCAAATATAAATATGTAGTTACATTTGTTAAAGATGGACTGGTGATACATCGTGGACAGCGGGCTGTCGCACGTCCAGCATATATACTTGATGCCTGTTTCCGAAAATTGTTCACATATATCGGAGATAATCGGAAAATAATTCACAGAAAACACTGCGTCATACACACTGCCCAGCTTTTCTGCTGTGCCGCGCTCGTTACATTCATGCTCCTTTGCCTCCGGCACATTACTGCAGGCTGTATTCTTCTCCCCATTAAACAGCTTGTCTATAAACCTGCCGGTAAAATTCTCATCCACCTCAAAATTTCCAAGCTCCAGCTCAAACGTGTCTACCATATGCCCCCTGCGTCTGAGTGCCGATATTATGTCTGCCTGATTGTATGCCTTCCAGCAGTAAAAAAGTATTCTCATAGTTCCACCATAATCTTCACGTAATCCTCTGTCCTGTTATGCATTATCCCGAAGCCCTTGCAGAGCTCCTGCATATCATCCAATGCTCATCTGCCACAATCCATATATCAGCTATATACCTGCTAATACCCTGCTACTCGAAATCTATTTCCTCATTAATTTTACGGTGTATATCTATTCTGTTCCGGATGTCTATTGTATTCACAAGCCATCCATTAAAGTTACAGTTTTTTATAAACTCGTCAATTCTGTTTACGCCATACATCTCCTTGACTGTGACAACAACTCCGAATCTCAGTCCAATACCATCTTTAGGTTCAAGCCTGTTATTTGTCTTTATTTCCATTCCCCAATTTTTGTTTTTATATGCCTTCTTTGGAATGCGTCTGTCCCTTACCTTTTCTGAAATATATTTAACATTGTCCCATTTTCTGAAGCGTTCCCTTGCCTCCCCCTCAAGTATGTAACTTCCGGCTTCACCTATATCATCACACTGGTTCTGTTTATCTTCATTTATCTCATTCAATTTACCATTATCCTTAATTCGTCCAAAATGAAGATTCAGCTCTGTGTTGGTATAATCTACACCCTGAGCTCTATCGCATAATGGAAAATAACACATTGTTGCCCTCGCAAAATACGGATAAGAGTCACCTTTTAAAGGAATAGGAAAATGATAATTATAGGTATTCCATTTTTCACTTACATCCGTCACTAAAAATTTTATTTCATCTTCAGGTGTCTGAATAATATCTGTAATCTTTATCGGAACAATTCCGTGTCCGTATAACGCTACTTCCTCCGGAGTTGGCGCATCATTCCATCCTCTGGCTGCATCAATAATCAGAGCCTTGGCAGTTGGTCCGTCATTTCCATCCAGCTGTTTGGCGGTTTGGCAAGCGGCCTGTATCTAACCACCTCTGTACAATACGCCTATCGGTTGGCCCCTAAAGAGCTCACCGCCTCTGCACAGTCCTTTTTAGGAATGAGTATGTCGCTTGGTGCCATCTGCTCCAGTCTATTGGGTGGTATAATCATCCAGGCCTCCGGCGTGCGCGCGTTTTATATGCTTACCTCCACAACCATGTTGGTCGGCATCGTTTTGTTTTTGCTGTCCTTCCCGTTTGGGGAAAAGGTACTGAAAATCCCGCGGCCGGCAGCTGCAAAATCACCCAGAGAATAACTTTTTCCAAAAAGGC
>ENA-UONV01001056-UONV01001056.1-human-gut-metagenome-genome-assembly--contig:-CS4-NODE-1056-length-26407-cov-4.565156_pt1 | contig 26407 bp, 9 predicted proteins | sample MGYA00242461_ERZ724008 | MGnify/ENA metagenome assembly ERZ724008 | reverse complement strand
CGGGATTGAGATATTTGAAAGCCGCAGAACTTGATGAAGAAGGGTCACTCCATCCTTTATCGTAGTTCTCTAACCAATATCGATATTTAGTCTGTCCATTGTCCGAATAATCGAAAGTGGAGAAGTCTAGAATAAAAGAGTTTTGAAAATATTTTAAAGTGATTTTATCAGAATACGCCAAAGATTGTTCTGCCAAGGGAGAATCTTTCATTTCGGGACTCATCTGGATACCATTGATTTTTAAATTGGTAAAGACAATGGGGGAGAAAGCTTCATTTCCCAGCATCTTCTTCGGGTCGATAACTGTTAAACCATAATTTGTTCCGAAAAGAAGTTTCCCATCTGCTCCCTTACATGAACAATTATCCGTATAAACATTTCCCAGTGTATAGGAGGAGAAGAAGTAATTCTCAAACGAATGGTTTTCGGGAGTGAATTTGGAAATACCATATTCTGTTGCTACCCATAGTTTTCCCTGGTTGTCTTCTTCGATAGACATTACCACATTATTTACCAGCCCTTCCGGTATTCCGTAGTGTTCATATTCCAGAGAGTTATAGTTATCTGTAGGAGTACATTGATTGATCCCAGCCCCGGAAGTTCCTACCCACATCCTTCCTTTACTATCACGGAACAGACATCTGATTTCATTAGAACAGAATTTACCATTTACGTTATTGAATAAATGATAATTGTCACTATTGGCAATCAGCGAGTCCGGGTGGAAAATGCAAAATCCTTCGCTGGTACCCATCCATATCATACCGTTTTCATCTTCTAACAGGTCTCTTACCATTTTTAATCCATACTTTTGCTGGAAAAAATGGCGGAATTTATACTTGCCATCGGCTGTCGGTTCGGCCAGATCCAAGCCTCCTCCAAATGTACCTATCCACATACGGTCCTTTTTATCACGATAAATAGAGAAAATATGATCGTTTGCTAATGATGATGGATCGGAAGGCATATTTTTATACCATGTATCTCCTATTTTTAATCCTTCTCCTCGGGTTCCCATCCAAAGTTTTCCACGATCATCCTCAGTAATAAAATAAACATTGGAATGGAGGTACTGATTATTATATTGAGGTTTTAAATGAATATCATAATTATATAATCCTCCTTTTCGAGTTCCTATCCATATATTTCCATCGTCCGTCCGACTCAACATTCGAATGGTATTCGAACGGTCGAAGAGATCCGGAGACTCCGGATAGATGCGGGTTATCCCTTCATTGGATATTGTGATGCGTGATAATCCGGAATGTTCGGAACTTACCCAAATAGCTCCCGCCTTGTCCTCCATAATGGCCAATAGGAAGTCCGAACCGATGGGAGAATCTTTTGTCTTAGAAACGAAGTGCTCTAATTTATCTTCAGATGGCTTGTAGGCGAATAAACCATTGCCGTAAGTTGAAATCCAAATTATTCCTCGGGAGTCATGTACTATATGATAACGTTCATTATCAATATAGCTTAATTTATCTTTGGGTATTAGTTGTAGTTCTTTTGTTTCTCCTGTTTCTGAAAGAATATAGTAGATTTTCCCAGTATGATTGAATACCCAATAGTTACCACGGTTATCATTGAATACAATACCTTCTTTGATGTTCAGTTTGGGATCAGTTGTCACCTTATGAGAGTTGAAATCATAATTGTATGTACCCGTGGAAGTGAAAATAATCCATTGATTTTTAAATGCGAATTTACAGTTGGAACGTATTTTTCCGGCAGGAAGTTCTGCTGATTTGGATAGTTTTCCAGAGGTGGTATTATACCAATATATATAGCCGTCATCCGTCAGGAAGAATATATCCCGTTCGTGTGTTATGGCAGCTACAAAATTGTTTTTCCTGTCTATTATATTAAAATCCCCTTTAGAAATGAATGCAAGCCCACGCATCGTACCAATCCAAATACGGCCGGCTTCATCTTCCGTTATAAATTGAACTCTATTATCTGGCAGATTTCCACGTTCGGTTTTAAATTCTACGGAGGTCATGGTCCGGTCACTTTTAGTTATAATGTGTCGTGCACCATTTGCTTTGTGGTATAGCCATATGTCTCCGTTAGAGGCAAATAATGAATAGGCATAATTTTGCTCATATTCTCCACTTCCGGTGAAATCCACAAAACGGCTTTTCTGCAAGTCATAACAGCTATATAATTCAGGGCCTGTACCTATCCAGAGGAAGCCGTTCTGATCCTCTATCACTCTGTTGATTCGGTTATCTATCAATGAAATGCGTCCGTTGGCATTAATTTCCGGTTGGAAGTTAAGAAACGAATTACCATCGTAGCGACTAAGCCCGTTCAGGGTACCTAACCATAGGAATCCTTTACTGTCTTGGTATATATTACGGATAGAGTTACTGGGAAGTCCATCGGTAGTTCTCATTTGCTTGGCCCGGAGTTCAATTTCACCGTAGGCATTAGGAATGAGAGTAATCAGGGATATGAGAGCTAATAAAATTGTGTGTTTCATATAGATTCCAAGATTATTAATAAATGGCAAACAAAAGTAATTAGAATATTAGAATAAAAAAATGAATTGATTTATATGAATTCACTTTTATTGGGTAGCAAAAGTAGCCAACAAGAAATAAAGTACCATGAATAATCGTACATATACCTGTAAAATCTGTCATTTATAGCTATAGAATAGCATACAGAAGGGGATATCCTGTATAATGAACTATTTCAATAACATCTCTTTTAGCCTGCTCGTTGCTTTCTGTAATTGTGCATCCACCGTTTTTGTACTGATGTCGAGCTTCTCTGCTACCTGTGCGTATGTCTGTTTTTCTTCGCGAATCAGGATAAAAACTTCCCGGCAACGTTCCGGTAATCGGTCGAGGGCTTTTACATAACGGGCAAACAGCTCTTCGCTGATAAGAGTATCTTCGGGAGATACATCCTGGTCTGCAGGTTCCTGTAAAACTTCAGCTGATAGGGTAGGGCGGCGTTCCTCTTTTTCTATATAGTTGAGAGAAGCATTTTTCACGAGTATGAAACAGTAATCTTCGATATTAGTTACATCTAATAGCTGTTTACGATGTTCCCAAAGTTTCATGAAAACATCGAGTACGATCTCTTGTGACCATTCTTCGTGATGGGTATAGTAGTAAGCAATGCGGAACAGGCGATCGTACGTCATATCATAGAATTCTCGGAAAGCAGACTGGGAGTCCTGCTCGCTCATTTTCCGTAGATATCTTCTGACTTCCTGTTCTGTCATATTGTCTTTTCATGTAATTAGTGGACAAAGGTAAGAGTTTCAATCCAAATATCCATCATTTCTCTGACATCCTAACTTCACTTTCTTGTAGCGTAGTTGAAATCTGTAGCTCCCATCTTTGCACCCCGAAAGGATTCTTGATTTATTTTATCAATAGAACAGTATGAAAGTGAAAAGATGTTTTTTAGAATGGAGTTTGGTAAGCAGGCGTTTTGCCGTTGCCCTCACCTTTGTTTTAGGGGGAGGGATGTTGCTTGCTGCTAATCTTGTTCCACTGAAAGGTGTGGTAAAAGATGCCTCAGGAGAACCGCTGGCCGGCGTTACGGTGAGAATCAAAGACGGAAAGTCGGGAACAATCACTGATGTAAACGGACATTTTGTCTTGGATGTAGAGAAAGGGAAAAAACTGTTACTGAGTTATATCGGATACTCAGAAACAGAGGTACTGGTAAAAGATGACCAGCAAATGCAGATTGTACTTAAGGAAGATGCGCAACAGTTGCAGGAAGTGGTGGTCGTAGGTTACGGTACGGCAAAGAAAGTAAATCTGGTGGGTGCTGTGGACCAGATTGATAGCAAGCAGATTGCAGAGCGCAGCAATAGTAACATTTCCCGTTCGTTGCAAGGCATGGTACCGGGACTGAACATTACATTCAGTGACGGTAAACCTTCGCGTACGCCATCCATCAATCTTCGTGGAACAGGAAGTATTGGTGCGGGTGGTAGTGCCCTTGTGTTGATAAACGGGGTGGAGGGGGATCTCAACTCGGTGAATCCCGCAGATGTGGAAAGTGTATCTGTACTGAAGGACGCTTCTTCGGCTGCTATCTATGGTGCGCGTGGTGCTTTCGGAGTGATATTGGTAACTACCAAGAACGCTACTGCCGGAAAGACGAAAATCAATTATAACGGAAGTTTCTCCATGCATCAGCGTACGGTGAAGACAGAAGATGGTATCGTTAGTAATGGTTTGCAGTGGACCGATGGCTGGTATACGGCTTATCTGGAAGGTCAGGAGGCGCCTCCGGGAGGTATCAATAATGTATTTAAGTACTCTACCGACTGGTATAATGAATTGGTAAGACGCGATGCCGATCCTTCTCTGGATAAAGTGCGTGTCAATGATAAGGGGGAATATGAATACTTTGGTAATACCAACTGGCTGGATATTATTTATAAAGATCAGAACTATTCCACTGAACATAATGTCAGCATTAGTGGGGGAAATGAGCGTGCCCGGTATTATGTGTCAGGACGCTACTACAATCAGGATGGCATTTACAATGCCGGAGACGAAAAGTATACGCAGTATAATATCCGTTCAAAAGGAGAAATACAAATCAATAAATCTCTTTTGTTGGAGAATAATACGGATGTCATGATTTTCCGTTCCCACCAGCCCATGGTGATGTACGACCGTCAGAATATAACCCGTCAGGCACAACATCAGGGATATCCGGTGACTATGGAGAAGAACCCTGACGGTACTTGGACCGAGGCAGCCGTATATATCGGATGGGCAGGTTTTGTAGAAGGGACTTCCTGGCAAAAGGACAATAAACTGGATGTACGCAATACGACGACCTTAACGTATACACCTATAAAACAGCAATTGATCTTCAAAGGTGACTTTACTTATTACAGCAGCAAGTCCACCCGTCTAAGAGCCGAGAACCAGTACAATTACTATACGGGACCGGAAATAATGGGAACCCGTAACACATTCAGTTCTCTGGAAAATATGGATTATAACAAGGAATATCTCTCAAGCAATATTACCGGTAACTATATTCCTAAATTTTCTAATTCCAATCATGATCTGAATGTACTGTTGGGCTGGAATCTTGAGCACCAGGATTATAAAACGATACAAACTTACCGCCGTGGTCTGATTAGTGCCACTAAACCGAGTTTTGCTCTTATGGATGGTGATTATTATACTACGGGACAAGGCGGAAATGAGTGGGCTTATGTAGGTTTCCTCTATCGTCTGAACTACAATTATAAGAGTCGTTACCTGGCAGAAGTAAGTGGACGTTATGATGCCTCTTCCAAGTTTCCTGAGAATCAGCAGTGGGGGTTCTTCCCTTCCGGATCACTGGGCTGGCGTATTTCTGAAGAGCCTTTTATGAAATCTACCCGCAATTGGCTGGATAACTTGAAAGTCCGTGCTTCCGTCGGTAGCCTGGGCAACGGTAATGTAAGCCCTTACCTCTATCTTTCTACAATTCCCATTAAGAAAACATCTGTTATTCTGGGTGATGCATTGCAGACGTATGCCACTACTCCGAATATCGTTCCCAACAGTCTGACTTGGGAGAAATCGACAACTTATGATATTGGTCTGGATGTCGATATGCTGTCTAACCGTTTGTCGATGGTGTTCGACTACTATCAACGCTATACAACGGATATGTATACAGTAGGTCCTACCTTGCCTGCCGTACTGGGAGCCGCTACGCCTAAAGGTAACAATGCGGAGATGAAAACCAAGGGCTGGGAACTTTCGGTCATGTGGCGTGACAACTTTACACTGGCTAATAAGCCATTTAATTACAGTGTAAAAGCTATGTTGTGGGATAGTCGTACCTGGATTACTAAATTCAATAATCCTACGAAACTACTCTCCACTTATTATGAGGGACAGGAGATCGGTACTATCTGGGGATATCATATCGAAGGATTATTTAAAGATCAGGCTGAAATAGATGCTCATGCAGACCAGTCCAAACTAAAAGTATCCGCTACGAATATTCTGAAACCGGGTGATTTGAAATTTGCCGATCTCGATAAGAGCGGTACGGTGGATAATGGTCAGAATACATTGGATGATCACGGTGACCTGAAGGTTATCGGAAATACTACGCCTCGCTATCAGTTCGGTCTCAATTTGAGTGCCAATTGGAATGGTATTGGTATCAGTGCTTTCTTTCAGGGTGTAGGCAAGCGAAACTGGTATCCGCATCGCGAGTCAGCTTTCTTCTGGGGGCAATATGACCGTCCTTATAGCTATATGCTGAAGGAACATACCGGAAATAATGTATGGACAGAAGAAAACCAGAATACCGATGCTTATTGGCCTCGCTACCGTGGCTATCTGGCAAATGGCTCTACAAAGGCGTTGGGTATCCAGGCCAATGACCGCTATTTACAGAATATAGCTTATGTCCGTCTGAAGAATCTTCAGATAGATTATACTTTTAGTAAGAAGTTTTGCGATAAACTGCACTTGCAGGATTTGAAGATTTACCTTGCCGGTGAGAACCTGCTGACATGGACACCGCTGAACAAGCATACTAAAATGTATGACCCCGAAGGTATCAGTGCCGGTGATGCAGATTTCCGTTCTACTGCCGATACTGATGGAGATGGATATGGCTATCCTATTTTGAGCAGTTATACAATCGGTATCAATGTAACCTTTTAACACAGAAGATGAGTATGAAAAAATATTGGTTGATAGGTCTGTATGCTTTGGCTCTGACCTCTTGTGATAGTTTTCTGAATTGTGAGCCCGAGAACAGTTTTTCTTCCGAAGGCTTTCTGGAGTCGGAATCGGACTTACGGCTTTATACAAATGGTTTTCTGCAAAGTTTCCTGCCCGGCGAAGAAGCAATAGCCTGGGGTGGTGACCAGTATGCAGACTTTTGTGCAACCCGTTCGTCCACTACTTTTTTGATCGGTGACACGTGGGATGATACCCAACAAGGTGGTTGGGGAACCGGCGACTGGGGAGATCTGCGACAGATTAATTACTTTCTCGATAATCTGCCGAATGCTAAAGGCAAAGTAACGGATGTCATTTATTTACATAATGAAGGTGTAGGACGTTTTTGGCGTGCTTATTTCTATTATGGTATGGTCAGAACGTTCGGTGATGTACCTTGGTATGAAACGACATTGGATGTGGATAATAGAGATGAACTATACAAACCACGTGATAAGCGTGAGGTTGTGATGGATAAGATATTGAAAGATCTCGACTTTGCCTGTACCAATTGTTCCACGGATAAGACCTTGACAGAAAGTAGCACATTGATAACGAAATGGGTGGCATTGGCACTCAAGTCCCGTATCTGCCTGTTCGAAGGTACCTATCGTAAATATCATACGGAATTAGGATTGCAAAACTCGGCTGAAAAATTTCTGCGTGCTTCTATTGCCGCATCCGAAGAACTGATGACGAAAGGCCCTTATAAATTATTGAATACGGGAGATGTGGAGACACAGTATCGTACTCTGTTTACATCGGAAGAACTGAACACAACGGAGGTAATCTGGGGTATTGCCTTCAAAAAAGATTTGCGTATGCACTCCATTACCTGGAAACTATTCTCAGCCTCATTTGGTGCAAACTGGTCATTGGTACGGCCTTTTGTCAATATGTATCTGATGCGCGATGGTAACCGTTTCACCGACCGTACGGATTATGCTACCATGCAGTATATGGATGAGTTCCAGAATCGTGATTGTCGCCTGATGCAAACAGTTATTTCACCATCTTACCAGCGGAAAATCAGTGGTACGGTGAAGCCGGATGCACCTAATTTCTCTATGACATCCACCGGCTATCAGCTTATTAAATGGGCTATAGATGACGATGTGCATGTAGGAAAGGCTACTGCCAATAACTCTATTCCTATTTTCCGTTATGCGGAAGTATTGCTGAATTATGCAGAAGCGAAAGCGGAATTAGGTGAATGTGATGAAACGGTATGGAATGCTACGGTCAAACCATTACGCGAACGTGCCGGAGTGGAAGGGAAGATCCCTGCAACCTATGACCCGTATGTAGCCGCTTACTTTAAAAATCAAACAACGGATAAATGGGTGCTGGAAGTACGACGTGAACGTGGTGTGGAGTTGGCTTTTGAAGGAGTTCGCTATGATGATATCATGCGTTGGAAACAGGGAGACCTGATTGAAAATATATGGCAAGGTATTTATATTCCCCAGAAAGGCGAAGCGTATGACCTGAACGGCGATGGTGTAAAAGATGTAGCTGTGGTGGATAAAGAACCGCCAGCCGGTGAGAAGATTAAGGGCGTGCAATATGTGGTAATTGGTAAAACCAATCGTTTGTCCGAAGGTGACCACGGATATATTGAATTTGGCTTTAGCCAGGGACGTAAATGGGATGATAAGAAATACTTTCGCCCGATACCGTTGACGGCTACTCAGATAAATCCGGCTTTATTGCCTCAAAACCTAGGTTGGTAATAGTTACTTTAATGATAAAAATAAATAGATAACATGAAAGTAAAGAAAGTATTAGTAAGTGCGTTCCTTTTGGCAACCTGCCTGATGAATGTACAGGCGCAACGCCGGAATGAAATTCAGGTTCCCGATTTAGATGGATACACTACTTTGAAGTGTGATTTCCATATGCACACTGTTTTCTCTGATGGTCTGGTTTGGCCTACGGTACGTGTAGATGAGGCTTATCGTGAAGGATTGGATGCTATTTCTCTGACAGAACACATCGAATATCGTCCTCATAAAAAAGATGTTGTGGCAGATCATAACCGTTCGTTCGATCTTTGTCAGAAACAGGCTGAAAAGCTGGGGATACTTTTAATCAGAGGTAGCGAGATTACTCGTCCGATGGCTCCCGGACACTTTAATGCCATTTTTCTGGCTGACTCCAATCCATTGGAACAAAAAGAGTATAAAGACGCTTTCAATAAAGCCAAAAAGCAGGGAGCATTTATCTTCTGGAATCATCCCGGATGGGCTGCCCAACAACCGGATACTACTAAGTGGTGGCCCGAGCACACAGAACTCTATAATGAAGGTTGTATGCATGGCATTGAAGTAGCAAATGGCCCTCTGTATATGCCTGAAGCTATTCAATGGTGTTTGGATAAGAATCTGACAATGATTGGTACTTCTGATATTCATCAACCCATTCAGACTGATTATGATTTCTCTAAAGATGAGCATCGTACCATGACATTCGTCTTTGCGAAAGAACGTTCCTTGAAAGGCATCCGTGAAGCATTGGACAATCGTCGCACTGCTGCTTATTATCGAGAGTTGGTGATTGGGCGTGAAGACCTGCTCCGTCCATTCTTTGAAAAATGCGTGAAAATAGAAGAAATCAGCCGTAATGAGAAAGGAGTGACGCTCTCTATAACCAATACTACGGATTTAGTCCTGAAACTGAAAAAGACGGCACATTATACTTCTCTGGTCTATTTTCGGGATATGACGCTGAAGCCGCATACACGTTATAGTGTCCGTATCGGATTTGATAATAGCATCAAAGGAGGAGATATGAATTTTGAAGTGACGAATTTTATAGTGGCTCCTGATAAAGGATTGGAGTATACTATTTCTCTGTAAGAAAGATTTTTCTTGTTAAATTGCCCGGTCTTGAAATATATCAGGATCGGGCATATTGTATATGTAACTATTCTATTTCCAAGAGGTCGCTCATGATACCGTCTGAGACGAAAATGCCCTCCCTGGTTAGCTTTAACCGATCGTTATGTAACTCTAATTTTCCATTTTCCAGATAAGATTTGGCTTGTTCCAAACAATATTTCGAGAGTCGGTCGCCGAACTTCTTTTTCAGCTCTTCTGTGGATATTCCCCACATTGTGCGCAGACCTGTGATGATGTATTCATTGTAGCGGGTTCGTGTGTCCAGTTGTTCTGTTTCGTGTAGGCGTTGCCCTTGTTCTACAGATGAAAGATACTGATTTAGTGAGGCTACATTCCATTCGCGCGAGTCTCCATCAAAGGAATGTGCGGACGGACCGCATCCCAGATAAGGGACACCTTGCCAATAAGAAGTATTGTGTCGGGAATACATTCCCGGTTTGCAGAAATTGGATATTTCGTAGTGTTCGTATCCTGCGGCCGAAAGGGTATCTATTAATGTGGAGAAGAAGTTCAGACTACTGTCCTCATCCACTTGAGATACAGAGTGTTGTTGTAGCATTTTGTAAAGAGGTGTATCTTCTTCGTAAATCAGATGATAAGCGGAAATATGTTCCACGTTAAGGCTGACTGCTTGCTGTAAATCCTGTGCCCAGCGTTGGTCAGTTTCTCCGGGCAAACCATAAATCAGATCGATGCTAATATTTTGAAAACCTGCTTGTCGACAGCGTTTTACAGCTTCTATGGCTTGTGTGGCGTTGTGCCGTCTGTTCAATAATTGCAGTGTTGCATCATCAAAGGTTTGTATTCCCATGCTGATGCGGTTGAACGGTAGGGTACGTAGCATTTGGGTATATTCTTCCGTAAGGTCATCGGGATTTGCTTCAAGAGTTATTTCTGTTGCTTTCTTCGTTCCGTAAACCTGTTCAATCGTCTTGAAAACCTCTTTAAAGTCATCCTCCGATAACTGTGACGGTGTACCTCCACCGAAATAAATGGTTTCAACAGCTTCCCCTTTCAGATATTCTTTGCGTTCCGTCAACTCCCGGCAAAGGGCATGGATATATTGCGATTTCAATTCCGAACGTGTAGTGGAATAGAAATCGCAATAAATGCAACGTGTCTTGCAGAAGGGGATATGTATGTAGATGCCTGCCATAATTATATTGTTTCTGTAGAAGAGCTTTCGTAGCTCTTACTTTGGCGGCAAAGATAACTATTCCTTCCGAAACTTACATCAGGAGAGAGAAACCGTCTTTACCGTCCCGTCAGAGAAATAAATGGTTATGGTGTCTCCGGTCTGTTTGAAGGACTTTACAGGTGTCAGTTCCTTTTTAGTAAATGGCTTGCCACTCTTTTTCCATAATTGCAGTGTGATAAAGACTTTATCACCGGAATGAGTTGTGGCTGCATTGATTACAGAACATTTATTACTTACCGGATGGAGTCCTTCAGTCTGTACAAATTCCACTTCCGACCAACCCTGGAGATTGATAAGCCCTGTTTGATAGGCTCCATTATCCATGCAGTAGGCAGTATATCCTCCGGTCTTTTGTTCCTTTGTAACAATGGGACTTTCTAATTCCGGTAATGAATAGTGTCCATAACGTAATTTTGTTGTAATCGGGAAAGAAACCTTGTCTACACGAAGTATGCCGTTAGGAAGTGGAATATCTGCCAGGCGGAATTTGATTTCCGGGTTTGTTTCAAGTTCTGCATCCCGGTAATAAATTCCATCTTCAAACTTCTTGAAGGTGTAGAGACGCAGTACTTCCCATTCTTGTTTGGCATTCAGTACAGCATAGTTCATAGATACCTTGCCATCTGGACTGTCTGCCATCCAGGGAAATGCCGTGTTGTAAGACAGTTTATTATAATTCTCGGTAGAACGGAATTTCTGCCAGTCTTTTGCTACTGCTTCATGACACCATGCACGTATTTCCGAAGTGCCGCTATTGGGATAGTTAGTCACCAAAGTATTAGAGCCTTCCATGAACTTATTGTACACCTTGCCGGGTTGAAACTCTTTTTCCCAAGCTCCGTTATTCTCGACAGCCGTCCAAAATGGATTATCAGCAGGCAATAATAATCCAAGAAATGCTTTTCCCATCCAGTAAACGCTGCCACGACAACTATAAATCTGTACGGCAGGCTCAAAAGCTCCGTAGAATCCCAGCGTGGGTACCCGGTCTTCCATTAATGCTGGATTTTCAAGGACTTGAAGCAGGGTGGAAGAGGCAATGCGGCGCATCCAGCCATAGTTGATAGACGGATCATTGAGCCACCCCATTAGCGGGAAAGGTACAGCGGCAGCTATACGGTACGTAATACTGCGTCCATACATATTCATTTTACCATCTTCAGCAAACATATAAGGATAGTTAGGAACCAAATCACGGAAGTTGCTAATAAACTGACGTCCGGCTTCAGGATTAAATTTCTCACCGTAATAATGTGCCCAAATCATGCCATACATCTGGAAAGCCCACATACTATAATAGTCATAGGCCGGGCTATCATTATACCATCCGTATCCACGATATTGTGCCAGTGATTTTTGTAGCAATTCATCTATATAACCATCTTTGACTTCATAACCCTGGTTTTTGAAGAAAGACATGACGAATATATTGAAGAAGCGCCAGTTAGAACCGATTGTAGGCCCGTTGCCATAACTAAGCATCAATGCGGCAAGATCGTCTTTCTCCTTTTGTGTCAATGGTTCCCAAATAATTTCAGGCATCACGGTAAGTGACAGGGCAAGTGCTCCGAACTCAACAAGCGTCTGGCTTGGCCCACCTTTGAGATGTTGAATATATCCGGACTTCGACGGATCACTCATATTACGCAATTGTTGCCGGTAATAATCCCCGACCTTGATTCCATTTAATACCAAATCCGGATTTTCTTTTAATAGAGGAATTGCTACAAACATAGTGCGGCAAAGTCCTTCCAGATTTTCTGTCTTGTTGAACTTACCATCCGTTGGATAACTCTTTCCCGGCTGTTTCGGGAAACGCATCGGAACATCCAATGTATGGATGTAGCTGAATGCTCCGTCCAATAAATAGGTTGCTGCATCCATCCAATGTTGGCGAGTCATGCCCGTCAGTGGACTCAACTGATAATCCGGTTTAACTAAATGAAATACGGAATCATTTTTAGCTTGTGATAAGGATGCGTTTGCGTTTAGAGATACTAAAAAAACAAACAATAATAATCCCTTGGTCATTTTAGAAAAGGCAATTTTCATCATAGCGTGTGTATTACATGGTAAGAATATTCTTATTTATTTCTCTTTGCAAAGAAAACACTTTCCATGCTATGTAAATGACCATTTTAAGGTCAAAAAGGGCGAATTTTAGACCAAAGCCATTCTTTTTGCCCCTATTCACTCCTTACCTGCACCGTATCCGGACCGTACTTGCTCCGTACATTCTCCACTCAGAAGTACCTCTGGACGGAGAAAGTACGGAGTTGATACGGAGCAAGTATATATCAGGTATGGTTCATTATGGAATGATTGAAATAAAAAATTACCAATGGATAAGATACTTTTATATATATTTACGTATATTTGCCTGCAGTTATTAATTATATTGAAATCTAATACTAACTATGAAATATAGAATCTGGAGTTTCATTTTTTGCTTTGGAATATTTTTCCCTTTGATGTGTCAGGCAGTGATAATGCCCCAACATAATTCTTTGGCATTTAGGTCTTCATCTATATTGAATACCTTGTCCAGTAAAGATGTGCAATCGGTCTATCAAGACCGGGACGGCTATATCTGGATATCTACCCGTAATGGACTTTTTCAGTATGATGGTTATTCTATTACTACTTATAAATCGAATCTTTATTGCCCGGATCTGTTGTCCAGTAACAACATATTTTGTGTAGCGGAGGATTCTTGCCATAGATTATGGATTGGAACTTATAGTGGGTTGAATGTATTGGATAAACGAACTGGAGAAGTTCGTAAGATAGAAAATGCAGAATTGTCAAGTACAGGTATTTCACAAATATTGGTAACGAGTGATCAACGTATTCTGTTTGCCACGGAAGCGGGACTTTTTGAGTATCAGGAAAATGATGATACTTTTTTGGTTTATGATGCAAGTAATACCGGAGGTGTTTTTCCAAGGAATACTGTAAAGTCTTTATTTGAAGATGATAGAGGAGATATCTGGATTGGCACTTGGAATAGTGGATTGTATCGTTATGAAAAGAAAACCGGTAAATATTGGAAATATCCGAGGATGAATTTTGGAAACTCCGCCCATGTCGTGTTTCAGGATAGTTATAAGAATATATGGGTCGGTACATGGGGGGCGGGTTTGCATTTACTACACAATGCTTATGATCCGGAGAGAACTACTTGGACTACATTTACCCATAATGAAAAGCAGCCTTATACAATTTCAGATAATCTTATCTATGCTATTTCAGAAGATGTGAATACCCATTCTTTATGGGTAGGAACGCGTAGTGGTTTGAGTATTCTTCCCTTACAGAATGGACCGATCTCTTTTTCCGGGTTTGAGAATTGTTATTCCGGTGAATCGGAAAATACAATAACCAGTAGTGAGGTTGCTTCTTTGTTGCGTGATCGACAGGGCATCATGTGGGTTGGTATGATTGGAGGTGGGGTGAATATGGTAAATACCCGTAAAGCAAAATTTAATCTGGATCGTCTAACTGAAACTAAACGGATGTTGAAAAGTAATTCGGTACGTAGTCTCTTGTTGGATGATGAAGGACAGCTTTGGATGGGAATCAGTACTTACGGTTTTGGGGTGAAGAACTGCCAGACTGAAAAATTTGTTCACTATAATCAGATGCCCGATTTTATGTCATATAAAGGGATTTCAACAGTAATGTCTATTATGCAATCTCCTACTACCGGTCATATTTGGATTGGTGTGTACAATGGAGGAGCCTATGAACTTGATAAACACGCCCCTGTTGGCAAGCGTGTGAAGGCATATAATTCGGGAAATGCTTCGTGGATGTGTAATTCTTGTATTTATGATATCTATGAAGATTCTAAGCAAAACCTTTGGTTTGCTACGAGGGGAGGTGTGTCGATGCGTGCAGCAGATGGTACTCCTGTGCGGATTGATTCTTTGAAAGTAGGAGGAGTTGCCATACAAGATATGGTTGCTATGCAGCTTGTCGAGGGATCTAATGGTGAAATGTGGATGGCATCTAATACGCACGGAGTGGTTCGTATTCAGGGTAGTGGACACTCGTTAAATGGATATAAGCTTTCGGCTTATTCTGTAGTTAACGGGAAGCTGAACAGTAATTATGCAGATTGCATATATAAGGATATTGAAGGGCGTATCTGGGTTGGAACTGGAGGAAGTGGCTTAAGTTTATATGATGCCGTAGAAGACCGATTCTTACCAGTACATAAGTTGTGGAATCTACCGGGAGATGCAATAACCAGTATTCAGAGTGATAAGAAAGGAAACCTTTGGCTGGGAACTAATGCTGGACTGTTGCGCCTCACTGTGCCGCGGGACTTGCAGAATGTGACTTATCGTCTTTATACTACTTCTGACGGTTTACAGGATAATATTTTCAATCGGGGAGCGTCATTTGTTGCTTCTGATGGAGAGATGTTTTTTGGAGGGCACCGGGGCTATAATAGCTTCTATCCTGATAAACAAGATGAACAGTTTTTTTCTTCTCCAGTTGTAATCACTGATATTAAAGTGTTTAATCAGTCCTGGACAGCTCTCTCTGGGGAGGAACGTTCCGAAATATCGAGTTTGTCACCAAGGTTCACAGATAAAATAGTCCTGAACTATAAGCGTAACAACTTTAGCATAGAATTCTCTGCATTGGAGTATGCCAATCCGGAAAGAAATCAGTATGCTTTCAGGTTGGATGGTTTTGATGCGGATTGGCAACATACAGATGCATCCAAACGCTTTGCGTATTACAATAATCTGAAGTCCGGTACCTATACTTTTTATGTGAAGTCTTCCAATTCTAATGGTATTTGGGATGAGAATGTACAAACTGTAAAAGTCGTTATTCTGCCACCGCCTTGGAAAACTTGGTGGGCATACACCTTATATATAATACTACTTGTCGGCATCGTCTGGTATATTTACCGGATTATTCGCAACCGTATCCGCTTGCGCAATGCATTGCATCTGCGCGAAATGGAGCAGGCAAAGTCAGAAGAGATAAATCATGCCAAGCTGCAATTCTTTACAAATATTACGCATGAACTATTGACTCCGTTAACCATCATTTCGGCTTCTGTGGATGAACTGAAGCAGACAGCACCTGCTTATAAAGAACAATATGATGTGATGACACATAATATTAATAGATTAATACGTCTGCTGCAACAGATCTTGGAATTTCGTAAGGCAGAGACGGGTAATCTGAAACTGAAGGTATTGCAGGGAGACTTGGTAATGTTTGTGCGCCGGAGTTTGGATGGTTTCCGTCCGTTGATGAAGAAGAAGGATATTCATTTTACTATTCAAAGCAGTGTGAATAAATACTTAGCTTTCTTTGACCCGGATAAACTGGATAAGATACTGTATAATCTGCTTTCAAATGCTTCCAAGTATAATAAACCCGGTGGTAAAGTGGGAATTGAACTTAGTTGCGATGAAGCGAATGGAGTAGCTTGCATAATCGTGAAGGACAACGGGCCCGGTATCCCGAAAGGGTCGCAAAAGAATCTATTTAAGCGTTTTTATGAAGGAGATTACCGGAAATTTAACACTATCGGCACGGGTATTGGGCTATCGTTGGTACGCGATTTAGTTGTCCTGCATCATGGTTCCATATTTGTAGAGAGTGAAGAGGGTAAAGGTACTGCTTTTAAAATAGAATTCCCGGTTCATCGGTTTGCTTATCCAGAAGAAGAGATAGATGATGCCGTGACTCTGTTGGATTCGGATGGAATAGATGCTGTGCAGGAAGATGTGGTGATTGAAGATACTCAGACAGGTGCATCAGAAGATAATACTATTTCGGCAGAACTGAGTGTGGCAGAAAAGAGTCACACTTTATTATTAGTTGAAGATAATGAAGACTTATTAGGCTTGATGGTGAAGCTTTTGGGTAGTGATTATACAATTCATACTGCAACTAACGGCAAAGAAGCGCTTGAAGTTGTAGAATCGGAAGACATCGATCTGATTGTATCTGATGTAATGATGCCGGTGATGGATGGTATTGAGTTTTGCAGGAGTATTAAAGGAAATTTTGATACTTCCCACATCCCATTAATTCTGCTGACTGCTAAAAAGCAGGAAGAGGACCGTGTGGAAGCCTATGAATCGGGGGCGGATGCATTCATAACAAAACCGTTCAATCTGAGTGTACTTCATGCCCGTATCGGTAATTTATTGAAGTCACGTGAAAGGGTTATGAAGGATTTTAAGAAACAACTGGTGTTCGAGGCGAAAGAGTTGAATTATACCAGTATGGATGAAGACTTTCTGCAACGTGCTATTGATTGTGTAAATCGCCATTTGGATGATCCAGGATTTGATCAAACTCAATTTTTAGAAGAGATGAATACGACAAAATCAACCTTCTTCCGTAAATTGAAGTCTCTCACTGGATTGACTTATGTTTCATTTATCCGTAATATACGTATGAAAGCGGCTTGCCATATTATGGAAGAGAAAAAGCATGTGCGTATCTCGGAATTGGCGTATGCAGTAGGGTATAATGATCCGCGTTATTTTAGTAGTATCTTTAAAAAGGAAATAGGGATGCAGCCTTCTGAGTATATGGAACGATTCACTTCGGGAGGAACGATTGAGGGAGAGTGAAACCTGATTGAGAAAAGGTGCAAAAAGTGGAGGCGTATGTGCCATTCATCATAATTAAATCATTTTGAAACATTTCTACGTATTGCTTACGCTTACGCGGAATAACTTTGCTTCTATGAATTTGAAACAATAAGGTTTGTTTCGTTCGCAGAATATTAATCTTAAAAGTTATTACGTATGGAAAAACAAAAGCAAAAAACTGAATTGTGCAAGATGATTTCAGCTTGGATGATTTGCATAGTTCTGGTGATGAGTGTGCCGATACAGGCGCAAAATTTACTTACTGGTTGGGACGATACCACTGGAACTCCTTATGAAGCCGGTTGGCGGGTCGATGAAAGTATCTCTGTTACTTGGGGAAATCTTACTGCTTCCTCTGGTAATCGATATCGCATAAATGTAGGTAGTCCTGCTAGTAATGGCACAGATCAGATGTTGTATATAACAGAGGTGGATACCAAGTATGGCTATCCGATAAAACCGATGGAAAACAAATTCTATCAACTTTCTGGCAAAGCGTGGCGAAGGAATGGGGGATCTGGAAGTGCAACCTTTAATTTTTATTTTGCTGACGATCTGTTGGTAACAAAGCCTATTTCAAAAAACTCTCTGACTCTTTCGGGAAATAATGTAGTAAATACATTCAATAGTTTACGTTTTGTTGCACCGGAGGGTTTTACATCAGGTTATTTTCTTTGGGATGTCCATGTTAATGGTGGCAACTGGAACGAGGCTGGCATCTGGCTTTTACAACTTACTGAATTAGGTAATGCTGTTTCCGTAAAGTTTGATACCAATGGCGGTAGTTTAATAGACAATCAATATTTTTTAGAGGGGGAATCTTATGTGATAAGTAAACCTGCCGATCCTGTTAAAGACGATGGCTCTCCTTTTGACGGCTGGTATGCCGATAAAGAATTAACTATACCTTATGACTTCTCGGTTTCTATTACTACTGCAACAACTATTTATGCCAAGTGGGAAGATGCGAGTGTGGTAAAAGCTCAGTTACAGACATTGATATCTGAGGTAGAAGGTGCCAAAGAAGGTGGTACGGAAGCCGGAATAAACTATCTGCAAACAGTTATTGGAGAAGCGCAGACGATTGTCGATAATTCCGGTTCTACAATCAGCGATTTCACGGTAGCCATTAGTAACTTGAATGCTGCTCTTGCTGTTTATCGTGATCGTTCTTTAAAAGAATTGTTGGTGGAGGGAACCACTATTTCCGGTTTCTCGGCTACAACTTACATATATACCTATGATCTTGCTTCGGGAGCTTCCATTCCAACGGTTACGGCTACGGCTGTAGCTTCGGTTGCATCGGCCAGTATTAAACAAGCATCTGCCATTCCGGGTAGTACTGTGGTAACAGTTACGGCTGGTGACGGTTCTACACAAGCTTACACAGTAACTTTTAGGGTAAATTATATGGCTGCTTGGGATGGTAACGGCATGGGGACAACTACAGATATTCCGAGCAACTTTGGTTGGAAGTGTAGTAGTGACGTGACATGGGTGAATGCAGATAATAGTAACGACACTTATGCATATAGGTATAGAGATAATTTTGGCAGTGGTGTTGGTCGTGTGATTACCCATCCTGTTAATAATAATGTCTTTTCTTTTCCGGTTTCTTTAACCGGAGGTAAAGTCTATAATTTCACTTGTCGCAATTCAAATGTAAACGGTACCTGTACCACTATGTTTGGCATCAATACGTTGGAAGATGCAACGGGCACAATGTTGAATTCCCAAAGTAAGACTTCTGCGAAGTGGAACTCACTATCGACATTTAACTTCAACTTTGCGGCAGCAGTGTCCGGCACATACTATATGGTATGGCAAACGACAAATGGCACAGATAGAAATATAGCTACCGATTTCTTACTTACAGAAGTGGGCAATGCCCTCAATGTATCCTTTAATACTGATGGAGGAAGTGAAGTTGCTACACAATATTTTGTAGAAGGAGAATCGTATGTGGTAAATCCTCCTGTTGAACCTACCAAAAACGGCTATGTATTTAGTGGCTGGTATAAGGACAATACTTATACATCACTTTTTAATTTCAATATTCCAGTTCTGGAGAATACAATTATTTATGCACGGTTTGTACCGGATGGAAATCCTACTATGACGAGCCTTACCATAAACAATGAAACGATTGCCATTCAATCTGCTAAATATATGAATATTACAGTTAATGGAACTTCTGAATTACACATTTCAAGCGAGAGTCCGCTGGTGGGCAGTAATATTAATCTTGCTTCGGACAATGCCTGGCTCTATCTTGAATCTGTTAAACCTTCGGAAGTTACTTCCAATTATTTGAGTTCTATAAAAATCAATGGACAAGCTTTCAATGCAGAAACGGATCGTATAGCCATTTACGGAAGTGGTACAGTGATTATTCCCCAAGGGAAACAAGTTTCAAAACATGCTCTGATAGCCTATACAGAAAATAATTATGGAGGTGAATCCATGGAATTTGAAGTGGAGAAATACTATCGGACAGCCGAACTTGGAGCTGCTTTCGATAACAAAATCCGCTCATTCAGACTGAAGAAAGGTTATTCCTGCACGCTTGCCAATAATCCTGATGGTACGGGCTTTTCACGAGTGTACATTGCCAGCGATGCAGATATTGAAGTACCTGAAATGCCCGAAGGATTAGAATTTGTTTCATTTGTGCGTGTATTCCGTTGGGAATGGGTTAGCAAGAAGGGAATTTGTAACGGCGGACTTGCTGCAATCACTAATTCTTCCTGGTATAATGACTGGGCTGCTGGTGGTGCTACGGATAATTCTGATTTTGAATATGTCCCTATGCGTCACAATTTAGGTTGGGACTCTTTTGAAACTATCAATACAAGGAACAATGTATCCCATGTTTTGGGTTATAACGAACCGGATCATACTGACCAAGCGAATTGTACACCGATACAAGCGATTAGGCAGTGGCCTGAGCTGTTTAAATCGGGTTTACGGCTTGGATCGCCTACACCTGATGCTATTAGAAAAGATTGGTTGGTCAAATTCCTGGAGTTGGCAGATAGTTTGAACTATCGTGTTGATTTTGTGGTGGGACACATGTATTGGAATGGGCAATCGGGACAAAACCTGTATAATGGAGTGGTGGATGCTTGCACTCGCCTGTATGGAGGACGTCCGATGTGGATAACTGAATGGAACAACGGTGCCAACTGGACAACTGAAAACTGGCCTACTAATTCGGGACCTCAAAGAGATGCGGATTTGAACATCATTTATGATGAGGATGGAAATGAAAAAACAGTGACCAGACCGCTGTCGCCCGAAAATGCGGCAAAACAAGCTACGTGGATACTGGATGCGCTGGATGGGCTTGAACGTTGTGAATATCTTGAACGACATTCACTCTATAACTGGGTACAGGATGCAAGAGCTATAGTGCTGGACAATAAACTGACTCCTGCGGGGAAAAACTTTGCAGCATATAAATCGAAAGTGGGCTTTTCAAAAGCGCGGGAGTATACTCATACCTGGAAAATTGCTCCTCCTCTTCCCAGCTATACTTTGTCGAAAGACTATAAGTCAATAACTATTAGTTGGTATGATCACAATGGAGAGACGGGTAAGAATTACACATTGCAGAAGAGTGTGGATGGTGGTGAATGGGCAGATGTAAAGGTCTTCATTGCAGCAGCTGACATGAATCCTGATAATCCTTTGGTCTATACATATGGAAGTACGATTTCTTATACCGAAGAAATTGATTGCACATCGAAGGTTGATTACCGTATCATCGCGTTGAGTTATAAAGATACACAGTCTTCTTATTCACGTACAGTAAGTGTGACCAGAGATGCCGTACCCGATAAACCTGTCTTGCAAGGTGAAGCACTCTCTTCTAAAATTATAAAATTGACTTGGAGTGCTGTGGATAATGCTCGTTCTTACAGATTGGAACGTGCGGAAAGTACAAACGGAGAATATACGGAAATTGCAAACTTACTCACTGGTACAACTTATATGGATGAGAATTTAGCAGTGAATACCCCCTATTATTATAGGCTTTATGCGCTGAGTACAGCAGCCACTGAACCGGTTTCTGATGTTTTAACCGTAAGTACGAAGGCATTGGCTGCTCCTTTGGCGATAAACGGACTGCGTATAGCAGCAGGGGACGGACATTTGACTTTAACTTGGGATTTCGCTTATGATGCTAAATATAGAGTATTACGAGCTGAGGGGGAGTCTAACTCATATAAACAAATAGCAGATGCTATTGAGACTACGCGCTATGTGGATAATGGACTTGTTGAAGGTACTACTTATTATTATAAGGTGCAAGCCTATAATACTGCCGGTGATGGTCCGGAAAGCGAAATACTGTCAGCTATGCCTGTTGCCGGGCAACATGTATATCTTTCGTTTGATGAAAATGCAGGAACAACTGCTTTTGATGCATGGGGTGGATATCATGGAACACTGGTGGATGGTGCTGAATGGACTACCGGTAAAACAGGAAGCGCAGTAGTACTCACTAAGAGCAAAAGTTCTTATATACAATTGCAGGACGGTGCACTTGGCAGTTTGGAAGATTTTACCATTGCCACCTGGGTTAACTTTAACGGAGGAATAGGACGCTTGTTTGATTTCGGCACCGGGACAGGTACATTTATGATGTTGGCACCGGCTACAACTAAGATACGCTATAAAATAACATGCGGAGCCGGTACATTCGATATCACTATTCCTTGTACGATAAAAACTAAGGAATGGGTGCATTTTGCTATGACACAGGCGGGTACTTCGGTTAAGTTTTATCTGAATGGTATCTGTGTAGGTACAGGTGAAAATACGGATAAAATTTCTCCTAAGGATATGGGAATAACTACACAAAACTATTTGGGTAAATCTCAGTGGTCGAGCGATGCGTATTGCGACCATATCTATGATGATTTTAGGATATATAATAAAGCATTGTCTGACTTGGAAGTGGCAAAACTGGCTGATGCTATAGTAACTGTTTCTGTTTATAAAGGCAATAGTACCGAAGAAACAGTAGAAGTATATAAGGATGGTAGTGGTCTGGCTGACATACTTACCGGCAATGCTATTGTCGTAGTGGACGATGCGGATGGTATTAACCTTCCGGAGGGACAGAACAATGTTGTCGTAAAGAATGCGGCAAACACTTATTCTTGTACCAGTTTATTGCTTACGGATAAACTGCCTTTTTATTCGCCTGTCAGTTTTACGGCTACATCTGCTGTTTATCGACGTGACTTGACCGGATATATATATGCTGATGGTACAAATGGTTGGAGTTCTCTTATGCTGCCTTTTGCAGGAACCTTGTATGCCGGTGAAGATGCCAAGAATCCTTTTATTAGTGATGATGACGCATCCGGAAATTACTGGCTGAAGATATTTGCCGGTAAAACAAACGAGACTATGAACTTTGAATATGCAAACTCAATTGAAGCTGATATGCCATATATCATAGCTTTGCCAGGGGAACGCTGGGGAGTGGAAAATAGTATTAAAGATAAGGAAATAGAGATTCGTGGTACGGATGTAACTGTATCAGCCACTAAGGGCATTGCTAAAGTTACAGCAGATGATTATAGTTTTAATGGAACTTATGCAGTTGTTCAACCTGTCGGAACTCATTATATACTAAATGCTGAGGGAAATGCTTTCATTAAGTATGATGATGGAGCTACAGTTGAACCTTTCCGCTGCTATTTGTTTCCGGATATAGAATCAATGTCGATGCCGAAAAGCTTTAGCATAGGTGGTGGAAATGGCGAAATCACCGGTTTAGAGAATGGAACTAAGGATCATGCCGGCAAATTGCGTGTGTATTCGGAAGCCGGCAATCTGAAGATTGTTTCCCCTAAGGTAACTATAGTTAAGATTCATGGTGTGGATGGAGTATTGGTACGTACGGTGCAATTACAGGAAGGGGTGAATACTGTTGCTGGTCTTGCTCCCGGTTTCTATGTTGTGGAAGGTCAGAAAGCCGTGATATATTCCAAATGAAATAAAGTGTAAATCTTAAAATGAACAAGTATATGAAAAAAGAAACTTATGTGAAGCCAACTGTCGAGTTGATTTCGATGGAGAATGAAGGTTGTGTCATGACCGGCAGTTTTACCGGTGGCGGACAGATAAATCCGGGTGCACGTTCTGGTTATGGACGTAGCCGGGGAAGAACCTATGGAGGAAATTCGAGTTCTGTCAGTGACCTGGAACAACTGATCGAGGATATACTGACAATAGATAAATAGTCAGATTGTTGAAGAATGGTGCATTATTGATGGAAGAATGTTTCATGCACCATTCTTCAACATCTCTGGCATTTTTGTAATGCCGCAATGTATTTCCTTTCCATACATTTGCCATGCAGTTCGGGAGCAAGGCATGCAGTTTCCGGATTGAAGATAGAGAACTTATATTATTTTTTAATCTTAAAAATTATACGATGGAAAAACGAAAGATTTCCTCAAGAGCAGGACTAAGCAAGGTACTTTTTACCTTAATGGTCTGTATGACTCTAATGATGAACGTCCCATATCTGGGCGCTCAAAATTCCCAAGTTACAGTAACGGGTAAAGTAGAGGACACGATGGGTCCTGTGATTGGTGCCAGTATTGTTGAGAAAGGCGTAGCTTCTAATGGAACAATTACCGATATTGATGGTAACTTCTCCATTAAAGTAAACCCGAATGCTACGTTGGTAGTGAGTTTTATTGGTTATAAAACGGTGGAAATTCCTGTAAAAGGGCAAAGGAATGTGAAAGTGACACTACAGGAGGATAGTGAAATGCTGGATGAGGTTGTGGTTGTGGGTTATGGTCAAATGCGTAAAAAAGACCTGACCGGTTCTGTTATCCAGATTCGTCCAGATAAATTAGCGAATGAGGCTCCCAAGACTGTGCAAGATGTATTGCGTGGTACACCGGGTTTGAATGTCGGTTACGATGCTTCTGCTAAGGGCGGTGGTTCTATGCAGATTCGTGGTCAGCGTTCTGTATATACGGATGGTGGACATAATGATCCGTTGATTATCCTTGATGGTATGCAGTTTTATGGTGAGCTTTCTGAAATTAATCCGAATGACATTGGTCAGATTGATGTATTGAAAGACGCCTCTTCTGCTGCTGTTTATGGTGCTAAAGCTGCCAATGGCGTTATTATTATTACGACTAAAAAAGGTAAGTCAGGTAAGCCGACTATCAATTTTACTGCTACTCTTGGTATCAATACAAAGAGTGAATATCGTGATGTTTATGATGCCAACGGTTATATGAGATATCGTGAAGATTGGTATAAGAAAGATACTTATGCCACTGACCCTTTTACCGGTGTTTATGGAGCGTATGCAGCCGGACAATGGAAAAACAAGAAGGATGAGAACGGTAAAGATATAATAGGCTCTGATGGCAAACCCTTACAAGAATATATATATAACCGTGCTGCCGGTTATTATGATAATCCTGCGAATTTAGGTCGGTATGGTATCTCCGTTGACCAATGGAGAGCGTTCACTTCAAATGAGAGTGGAGAATCGGACGCCAGTATTTATGCAAAGCGTTTAGGACTGGAAGATGGTGTTTTAGCTAGCTATCTGGCCGGAAACACGTACGACTGGTACGATCGTACTTTCCGGACAGGTATCAATCAGGATTATACAGCGAGTATTTCCGGAGCCGGTGATCGGATGAATTATTATATGTCTATCGGTTACCTAAAGAATGAGGGAGCCGTGAGAGGTAATGACTACAATGCTATCCGTGCCAATTTGAAGGTGAATGGCAAAGTAACCGATTGGCTGGAAATAGGAACGAACGTTAATTTCCAGGATCGTAGTGACGGTGATATTTCTGTAAATCTTGGTACGGATTACTGGGATGCCAATATGTTGCGAAACAGCCCTTACTCTACTTATCGTAACGAAGATGGTAGCTATTGCCAATATCCGATGGGTTCCAATAAGAAATGGGGCTACAACTATGACTTTGAGCGTCAGTATCTGGATCTGGAGAAGGGCTATACTGTGTTGAATACTATTTTCAATGCCAAAGTTAAATTGCCTTTTGGAATCACTTATGATTTCAATATAGCTCCCCGTTATCAATTCTTCTATGACCGCTACTTTATGTCAGCTGCCAAACCTGACTCTAATCCGGATAGCCAGGGTGTAAATCGTGAACAGAGTAAACGTTTTGATTGGTCTTTGAATAATACCATTACATGGGATTATACATTGGCCCAAAAGCATCACTTTATTCTTACTTTAGTACAGGAAGCAGAAGAACGTCGTTTTTGGGAGGATAAGATTAACGCACGCAAGATATTACCCTCGGATGCTTTGGGATTCCATAATACCAGTAATGGTAGCAAGACGCTGAGTAGTTTTTCTTCAAATGATACGCACGAAACGGCTGCTGCTTATATGGCACGTCTGTTCTATTCTTACGATGATCGTTATATGATTACTGGTACGGTTCGTCGTGATGGTTATTGCGCTTTCGGTGCCAACAATCCGTGGGCTACCTTTCCTTCTATATCTGCTGCATGGAATTTCACCAATGAAAAGTTCTTTAATTGGGAGCCGATGAGCACCGGTAAACTGCGTGTCTCTTGGGGTAAGAACGGTAACCGTTCGTTAAAAGACCCTTATATTGCTCTTGCTAATCTGGGTGCCGGAGCAGGGGCTACGATGGGATATTTGGTTGCTAATGGTGGTACAGTAGATGTTAAATATTTGGGTATGGACCGTTTGTCTAATCCGAATCTACAATGGGAGAAAACGGAAGCTTTAAATTTTGGTTTGGACTTCGGATTTCTGAATGATCGCATCACGGGTAGTGCTGAATATTATATTATGAAGACGCATGATATGATTATGGGACAACGTCTGCCGGGATTTACCGGATTTGGAAGCATTACTACCAATTTGGGTGAAGTGCA
>ENA-UONV01001055-UONV01001055.1-human-gut-metagenome-genome-assembly--contig:-CS4-NODE-1055-length-26429-cov-11.474824_pt1 | contig 26429 bp, 30 predicted proteins | sample MGYA00242461_ERZ724008 | MGnify/ENA metagenome assembly ERZ724008 | reverse complement strand
GTAATGTCCGCGGTGCCACCTGAATTACCGGAAGTGTCCGGTCGCTCGCGCGCTCCAATAAGCGCTGCCCTGGTAACGCTGGGCTTTGCGGCGCACCTACTGGCGGCGGAATGCCGTGTTCAGTTTGCAGCTCCCGGGTGTTCGTTCGCGCACTGGCCCGCACGCGGCTCTCAGCTGCTGCCGCGCTCTCTGTAGCGTCCGGAATGCGTTACTTTTCCCGATCCTTGCTTTTCAGTAATTCTAAAAATAGCACAGCAGCACCGGTTTGTCAATCGGCTTTTTGCGGAAAAACGGTTGAATTCTGCCGGAAAGAATGATATTATTTATCCTGTTATAGTATGTGCATTGCACAAAACGGAACAAACATGAAGATTGGCTTTGTCCTGAGGAGTAGAGCATGAACGAAAATCAAACCACTTACCCCACCGGCGCACAGGATGAGGAAGAGATCGACCTCGTCGCGCTCATGGTGACCCTTCTGCACAAGCTCAAGCCCATCCTGCTGACCGCGGTTGTCTGTGCGGTGATCGCTGGCGGCCTTGCCGGGGTAAAGATCCTGCGCGGCGGCGCTGTTTCGACAGAAGATCAGGTTGCTTATGAAGAGGCTCTGGCTGAGTATCAGCAGAAAGAGAAGGATTATGAGTTTGCTGTGCAGCAGTACGAGCTGACGGCGAAGAGCAACGAGGATGCGCAGTCTAGTGTGCAGGAAGCACTGAAACAGGCACAGGACTATGCAGAAAAGTCGCTGCTAAAAAATCTGGACGTTTATAATGTCTGGACGGCGCAGGCTGACCTTTATATTGACAGCGGCTACAAAATCCAGCCGGGTTCTGCGTATCAGAATGTTGACCCGACCAGTGCGTTGCTGGCTGCATATCAGAAACAGCTGGTCAGCGGTGACTCCATGAATGCTGCCGCTGATGCCGTAGGGGTAGATGTGCGCTACCTGAAGGGCGTGGTCACGGTAGAACTTTCCCAGAACGACAGTGGCGAGTATAACGGCGTGATGACCTTGCAGGCGTATGCTGCAGATCAGCAGACCGCAGAGAAAATTCTGAACGCGCTGCTGGGTCGTCTGGATCTGATCCATGATAAAGCGGCAGCTGCTGTGTGCAGCCACAGTGTACGCGTGATTGATCAGAGCGTGACACAGGGGGTCTCCACGGAACTGCGTGCGTTGCAGCAGACGAGCGATGAAGATGTTCAGAATCTGCAGAGCCAGCTGGTGGAACTGCAGAGTGCCCGTCAGGCGCTGGATGACAATCTGGCTTCTGCTAAGAGTACTTGGGAGAGTGCGGAGGAGCCCGCACTGGACGGCGGCGCTGCCTCCTCGGTGGCAAAGTACCTGCTCATTGGCTTCCTGCTGGGCGGTGTGCTTGCCTGCGGCGTGGTCGTGGTCAAGTTCCTGTTGGACGGCATGGTCTACTCGGCCAGCGAGCTGAACCGTTCCACCGGCCTGCCCGTGCTGGGCGCGCTGGCCAGCGACCGCACCAAGAAGGCCGGGAAGCTGGATGCAAAGCTCTATCAGATGGAGGGCCGCCCCGATGGCAGCGCGGACGCTGAGATGCTCTGCCTGATGGCTCAGACCATCCGCAGCCGCGCCCCGGAGGCGAAGAATATTCTGGTTACCGGCGATCTGCCTGCGGACCAGCTGGAAGCACTGGCTGCTGCCCTGCAGGCCACGGAACCCCTGCGCGGCCAGAGCGTGACCGCCGCCGAGAGCATCCTCAAGGCCGCTGCCACCGTGCCCCATGTGGTGGCTGCCGATGCCATTGTGCTGGCTGCCGACTGCACGGTCACCCGCACGGATGCCGTGCGGGAGCAGAACGAGAAGATCGTTCGGCTGGGCAAGCAGATCCTGGGCTGCATCGTATACGAATAAACAATCAAAAATGCCGCTGGTCAGCCAGCGGCATTTTTGATTGCTTGGATCAGCCCATTGGCCGCCAGCTGCCCGGCATAGAGGGCCTCGTTCAGGTTGTTGCCGTGCCCGCCGATCTCTATGAGCAGGCTGCCGGGGGTCAGATCCTGATTGTAGAACCGATAGCTGAACAGAACCGGGCGGGTGAAGCCGGGGTACAGGCCCTCCATGGCGGTTTCCCAAGCAGCGGCAAAACGGAGGTTGAGCCGGTAGTTGGGCAGGCTGACCGTGGTGCCGTTGTCGCACCCGCAGATGATCATCACCTGCGCCGCCTGCCGCCCGTTGACGGTGCACACCGGGGCCATGCGGGAGCCGTTCTCAGTCTCGATGGCATCCCGGTGGACATCCAGCACGATCTTGATGCTGGGATACTGTGATAAGTATTGCTGCACCACCGCGCGGCTGTTGGCGTAGCTGCCGGTGTAGCTGGGGTAGTCGTTCAGGGTCTCGTCGTGCAGGGTATTGAGCCCGGCGGCGTTGAGGGTGTCCGCCATCACCCGGCCCACAGCGCACATGTTGAGGTCCCGGTCGGTGGTGCGGGAACCGTCCCCCGGGCGGTACCACAGCCCTGCCGAGAGCCGGTAATCCTCGGTGGCATGGGTGTGCATGATGAGGATCTGCGGGTCGGGGCTGTTCCACTCCACCGCAAAGGGGAGCGGGTTGGTGATCTCGGCGGCAATGTCGGCGCTGGAGACGTTGGTGTTGTTCTTGATGCTGCCGCTGCCGCAGGGAATGTATTTCTCCCCGCTGCCCTGCGGATAGTTCTTTTCCAGGATGGCACCGGCTCCCTCCGGGCGGGCCTCATCGCCTTCCAGTGGAACAAGGTAGGCTTCAATGTCACCGGCAGGCAGGGCGGGAGCCTCCTGTGCAGGCTCTGCCTGTGTTTCCTGCGCGGGTTCGCTCACGGCCTGTGCGGCAGCCTCGGAGAGGTCTTTCCGGCTCAGGTAAAGGGCGGTCTGCACGGCGGGCAGCGGCCCGATGACCACTGCTGCCAGCGTGAGGAGCAGCTGGTGCGCAAACAGTGCCAGCCCCAGCGCAAGGCCTGCCGCCGCTGCAAAAGGCAGGGGATGCCCGCACCCCGCCATTTCCCGCCTGCGCATGGAACCTCACCCCCTTCTGCAAAATAGATATGAGAGAACCGCTCCATCAATGCGAACGGATTGCTGCCTCTCCCAGTAGGAGCAGCAGGCCGGCAGCAGCATAAAACTGGCCCCCTTATCAGGGGAGCAGGCGAGCGAAGGCGGGACCGAGAGGGTTACCCCACCAGCCAGCACAACTGCGCCACACTCAGCTTTGGCTGCAGGGCCCGGTTGATGGCAGCCCCCAGCAGGGCCGCACCGTGGGCGATGACTCCGTCCAGATCCCGGGGCGTGACGACCAGATCCCGGCCCTCCTCGGCCTGCATCAGGGTGGGGATGCCCGCCGCAAGGACAGGCACACCCAGCCGGGCGGCATCCAGATGCCGGGAGTGGTCGGGCTGGGCCGGGTGGAGCCCGGTGTCTGAAAACTGGAGCGTTCGGCCCAGCCGCTCCGGCTCAGCAGAGCAAAGGCTGTCCACACAAAGCAGGGCGGCGGGGCGCAGCTCCCGTACCAGTGCCCCGGCCAGCTGCTGTAAGCTCAGGCCCGTTGCCGCTGATACCCCCGGAGCCACAGCCGCCACCGGCCGGATGCCCTGCACCGGTACGGTGCGCGGCCCCATGGTCACGAACACCTTCTGCACCGTGCGGGGGCCCAGAGCATCCGCCGTGACCCGGCGGTTGCCCACCCCCAGCACCAGCACCGGGCCTTCGGGCGGCAGCAGGGGCCGCAGCTCTGCGGCGGCGGCTTCGATCACGGCGCTGTCCCGCTCGTCCAGCAGGCTCACGCTGGGGACCTCCAGCGTCACATACCGGCCCCGCGGCCGCGCCAGCCCCTCCCGCGCGATCTCTACCCGGGTGATCGTCACGCCGCCCTGACGGGCCGTTGCCACGCGCACCCCGGCGGGCAGGGCGGTTTTGCCCGGCTGGCCGAACAGTTCATCGGCAAGGTCAGTTTCCCGCATTTTGCATCCCCCATCCGGCTGAATTTCCGTATTTGGGCGCTTTTCCTGCCCAAACGGTACCAGAAGTATGGGAAAATGAAAAAATTCTAAACAAAAATTCAAAAAAGGCTTGCGCTGGTACGGCAAATATGGTATCATAAGGTGCGCTGTTATAGGTAGCCAAGGAGGTGGAACGAATGCCTAACATCAAATCTCAGAAGGACCGCGTCGTGCAGGCTGCTGCAGAGCAGGCTCACAACAAGGCCATTAAGACCAACCTGAAAACAGTCGTCAAGAAGGCAGACGCTGCCATCGATGCTAAAGCCGCTGACAAGGACGCAACTGTCCTGGCTGCTGTTTCCGCGATCGACAAGGCTCGCGCTAAGGGTGTCATCAAGAAGAACACCGCTTCTCGCAAGATCAGCCGTATGGCAAAGCGTGCAAACAAGAACGCCTGATTTACGACAGATCAAGTGATCGACTGACGAACAAAACCTCTGTATCGGGAACCCGATACGGGGGTTTTTGTTTTTCCAGCAGCTGTTCCGGGGGCAGGGGCGCGGGCTGCTCTGCCAGCGCCCAGAACACCCAGCCTGCAGGCACAGCAGCCGCCAGCACCAGCCCGGGCCAGAGCACGGCGGGATATGTAAGGGCCTCGCTGCCGGGCAGGAACACCGCCGCCGCGCAGAGCACAAGGGCTGTCCAGCCCTCCCATAAGATCGTTGCAAGAGTCTCGCGCATGACTATCATCTCCTTTTCTGGAAAAGTGTACCATGTAGAGGGCGCGAATCGGCGCAGAAAAGGACGATACACGAAAAAAGCGTATCGTCCCAGGAAGAGTTCTGCTTCAGTTCTGGTCGTGGCTGCGGCCCACCAGCGAACAGACTACGCCGCAGACAAGGCTGGTGGTGATGCCTGCAGCAGCGGCGGTCAGCCCGCCGGTCAGGATGCCGATGGCTCCCTCTTCGGCAAGGGCGGTGCGCACGCCTTTGGCAAGCAGATGCCCGAAGCCCAGCAGGGGAACGGTGGCACCGCAGCCTGCAAACTCGGCCAGCGGCGCATACCACCCAAGGGCCGAAAGCACCACGCCCGCCACCACATAGCCTGTCAGGATGCGAGCGGGGGTCAGGGCGGTCAGGTCGAGAAAGAGCTGGCCCACCACGCAGATGGCCCCGCCTGTAACGAATGCCCAGAAATAGTTCATGTGTTCCCTCCGTTCTGTTCCTCCGGGGCAGCAAGCTCCACAAGGTGCGAGATGGCGGGGACGCTCTCCTTCTGCAAAAAGGTGGTCTGGCTCATCAGCGCGCCTGTGGCCAGAAAGAGAACCCGGTGCTGCCCCCGCCGCTCCAGCCGGGGCAGGAGATGCCCGCAGAGCACTGCTGCACAGCACCCCGGCCCAGAAGCGCCGCTGTGCACCGACTGGCCCTCGGCATCATAGAGGAGAGAACCGCAGTCCACATGGTTCTTGAGGAGCAGGCCCTCGGCGGCCAGCAGCTCCCGGAACAGCTGACTGCCCACATGGCCCAGGTCGCCGGTGCAGATGGCATCGAACTCCTGCGGCTGGGTGTTGGTATCAGTGAGGTAGCGCAGGAGCGTTGCCGCCGCAGCAGGAGCCATGGCAGCCCCCATGTTGTTGATGTCCCGGATGCCCAGATCCTGCACCCGGCCAAAGGTCACGGCCCGGATGCCAACCCCCTGCCCGGCGGGGCGGAGCAGGCAGGCCCCTGCCGCCGTGGCAGTCCATTGGGCGGTGGGGGTGCGCACGGCTCCGTAGGAAAGCGGGGTGCGGAACTGCCGCTCGGCGGTGCAGAAGTGGCTGGAGGTCATGGCCAGCAGGCCGTCTGCCATTCCGGCGCTGCACAGGCAGGCCCCAACACCCAGCGCCTCGGCCATGGTGCTGCAGGCCCCGAACAGCCCCGCAAAGGGCAGGCCCAGCGCCCGGGCCGCATAGCCCGAAGCCGTGCACTGGGCCTGCAGGTCTCCGGCCAGCAGGAGGCTCACATCCTTTTCGGTGGCGTGGGCTTTTTTCAGGCAGAGCCGCGCCGTCTGTAATTGCAGCTGCGTTTCAGCGGCCTCCCAGCTGGCCTGCCCGAGGCGGTTGTCGCTGTGCAGCTCATCGAACTCTGCCGCCAGCGGGCTTTCGCCCTCCTTTTTGCCGCCGATGCAGGCGTGTGCGGCGATGACAGGCGGTTTTGGAAAGATCAGGGTGTCACCCCGGCGGGTCGCCATGAAAAAATCCCCCTTTCAGGGCTGTTTTTCTTTGGGATTTGTGCTATAATAGCGCTCGTGCGATATTCTGCTCCATCCGCTCTGCCGGAAAACTGCAATTTTTGCATCCCGGCAGGCGTATTGTAGACAGAGCGGTCAGCCGCCCAGCAGCCAGAGCACCCCACCGTAGACCACAGCGGCCAGCGTGCCGTACACGATGACCGGCCCTGCAATGGTGAACATCTTGGCTCCGGTGCCGCAGACCCGGCCCTCGGGCTTGAACTCGATGGCGGCGCTGACCACGGCGTTGGCAAAGCCCGTGATGGGCACCAGCGAGCCTGCCCCGGCTTTGGCGGCAAGCTTCTGGTAGAGCCCCAGCGTGGTCAGCAGGGCCGACAGCACGATGAGGGTGCAGCTGGTCAGGGTACCGGCAAGCTGGGCTTCCAGCCCCATGCCAAGATACCACCCGCGCAGCACCTCGCCCAGCAGGCAGATGCCGCCGCCCACGCAGAACGCCCAGAGGCAGTCTCTGCCCAGCGGCGAGGGCGGGCCGACCCGGCGCACCCTGCGCCCGTATTCCTCAGCCGACATTTTCATCCTGTTCGCCTCCCGGGAATAGGATGTCCGCCCGTGTGCAAAAATATACATACCCTCAACAAGAAAGAAGGTCCATTATGAATTCCTCTGCTCCTCATCCTCACCGCCGGCGCCTTACCCGCGCCGAGGTGCGCCGCCGCAGACGTAACCGCGCCATCCGCCGGGTGGCCGGCCTTACCGTGATGCTCTGCGTCGCCGTAGGCGGCGTCTCCTTCCTGCTCACCCGTCATGCCGTCGTCCCCAGCGCTTCGGCGGCGTCCGCCATCTCCATGCCGGCCCAGAGCATCGCCGATTCCACTGTGAGCTCTGCCGAGAACACCGCTGCGCCTGCCAACGCCCTTGGCCTGACCGCCGACGAGGCCCGCGCCATGCTGGCCGACCCGCTGATGGTGCTGGTGAACCACACCAACAAGATGCCGGACGACTATACCTTTGAGACCAAGGAGTGCGGCTCGAAGACCGCTGTGAACAAGACGCTGCAGACCGTGGCCTGCGATGCCTTTCTGGAGATGCAGAAAGCCGCTGCCGCCGAAAATGTGACCATCTGGATGCAGAGCGGCTACCGCAGCGTCAAGTACCAGACCGGTCTGTACGAGCGGAAGACGAAATACTACACCGACCAGGGCTACGACTTGGCCACAGCCAAGGAAAAGGCGGCGGCGGTCGTCAACCCGCCGGGATACTCGGAGCACAACTGCGGTCTGGCCGCAGACCTGAACAGCCCGGAGCATACCGGCCTGGACGAGGGCTTTGAGAACACCACGGCCTTCCGCTGGCTGTGCGAGCACGCGGCAGATTACGGGTTCATCCTGCGCTACCCCAAAGGGGCCGAGGCTCAGACCGAGATCACCTACGAGCCCTGGCACTGGCGCTATGTGGGCGTGGAAAATGCCGCAAAGATCAACGCCAGCGGCCTGTGCTTTGAGGACTATATCGCCGCCCTGCAGCAGATCGCGGGCTAAGCGGCAAAGCACTGGTGAAGAAACCGTAAAATCTTCTGCCTGCCGTTTGCAATTCGGGCTTTGATATGGTAAGATAACAATGGTTCGTTGTCGGAAACTCTTCCGCGTGGGCGAACCGGTGTAAAATAGATAAAAGAGGGAATAATCCATGAAACTTCGTGCTAAAATCATTCTGACCGCTGCTTCTCTGGCCCTGAGCTGTGCTCTGCTGGCCGGCTGCGGTTCTTCTTCCAGTTCTACCGCTTCTTCTGCCGCGTCCTCTGAGCCTGCCTCCACTGTGCTGAGCCAGGCCTCCAGCATCCCGCTGGGCGAGGACAACAGCACCGATGCCCTGAACGCACCGTTCGAGACCCTGCTGGATGCCAACCCCATCTCCAACCAGTTTGAGATCGCTGCCATGAACATTGAGTACGATTTTAACCTGCCCGCTGAGGATGTGGTGAGCTACAAGGGCGTGAAGAGCAACGACAACGGCGATGCCGGTATGGTGCTGGTCGTGGAAGCTGCTGACGGCAAGGCTGAGGAGGTTGCAAACCAGCTGACTGCTTACCAGCAGGATCAGGTGGCGTTCTACGGCAACTACGCTGAGTTCGCACAGGCCCAGGAAAATGTGGAGAATGCCGTGATCGCCTTCAAGGACAACACCGTGGTCATGGTCATCGCTTCCAACGAGTGCACTGCCGATCTGGACAGCGCGGTGGACAGCGCACTGGGAGAGTAAAATAAAACTGAATGGGGCTGCTGCAGGCCCTCTCCGTCAATGCTCCGCACTGCCGCCTCTCCCAAAGGGAGAGCTGACGAGCGCAGCGAGTGTGAGAGGGCATTTGCAGCAGCTCTTTTTTTAAAAGGAGGTCGAAGCCTTGGTTTTCAGCACCATCATCTTTCTGTTCCGGTTTCTTCCCATTACGCTGGCGCTGTATTACCTTGCGCCCGCAAAGCTCAAGAATACGGTGCTCTTTGCGTGCAGCCTGGTGTTCTACTGCTGGGGTGAGGTCCGGTTCTTCCCGGTCATGCTGGCCCTGATCCTCATCAACTATCTCTGCGGCCTGGGGCTGGAAGCGTTTGACGCAAAGCCCGGCGTGCGCAAGGTGCTGCTGCTGGTCGCCCTTGCAGCCAGCCTGGGGATGCTGTTCTACTTCAAGTACGCAAACTTTGTCCTGCGCAGCATCAACAGCCTGCTGGGCACCGGATTTGCGGCCATTCAGGGCATCAGCGTCCTGCCGCTGGGCATCAGCTTTTATACCTTCCAGACCCTTTCCTACACCATTGATGTCTACCGCCGGGAGGTAAAGACTGAGCACAACATCATCGACTTCGGCGCTTATGTTGTCATGTTCCCCCAGCTCATCGCGGGCCCCATCGTCAAGTATCGGGATGTCTCGGCCCAGCTGCACGTTTACAAGCATCGTTACAGCTTGCAGCAGATCGAGGAAGGCATGACCCTGTTCACCTTCGGTCTGGCAAAAAAGGTCCTGCTGGCGGATGCCGTCGGCGCGCTCTGGACGGATATCATCGGCATTGCCGACAGCCCTTCCACCACCTTTGTGGGCCTTGCCAATGCGTCCACGCCGCTGGTCTGGCTGGGTGTCATCGCCTATTCGCTCCAGCTCTACTTTGATTTTTCCGGTTACTCCATGATGGCCATTGGTATGGGCAAGATGCTGGGCTTCGATTTCCCCCAGAACTTCAACTTCCCCTATATCTCCCGCTCCATCACCGAGTTCTGGCGGCGCTGGCACATGACCCTTTCCGGCTGGTTCCGCGAGTATGTCTATATCCCGCTGGGCGGCAACCGCAAGGGCCTGAAACGGCAGATCTTCAACCTGTTCGTGGTGGAGCTGCTCACCGGCATCTGGCACGGTGCAGACTGGAACTTTATCTGCTGGGGCCTGTACTACTTTGTCCTGCTGGCCATCGAAAAGCTGTTCCTGCTCAAGTATCTGGAAAAAGGCAGGATCTGGCCCCACATCTACACCATGTTCCTTGTGGTGGTGGGCTGGGCCATGTTTGTGGGCAACGAGGCCGGGGTGGGCTTCGGGCTGCTGTTCCGCAAGCTCTTCCTCCCCTCGGGCGGTGCGTCTCCGGTCTACTTCCTGCGCAACTACGGCGTACTGCTGGCGGTCAGCATCCTGTGCTGCACCCCGCTCATTGAGAAGATCTGGAACGCCCTGCGCAAGCACACCGTGACCCGTGTGGCTGCGGTGCTGGTGCTGCTGGTTCTCTCCACGGCGTATGTGGTGGGCAGCACCAACAGCCCATTCCTGTATTTCAACTTCTGAGGAGGGGACCTGAATGGAAAAGCATACAAAGAAAACTCCCTCTCTGTTCCGGTATCCGGTGCTGGTGGCCTTCGGGCTGTTCTTTATCGGGCTGTTCGTGCTGGATATGGCCACGCCCGACCGCGCGTACAGTGAACTGGAAAACACCACCCTGACCCAGCGGCCCAGGCTGACCGCCGTTTCCGCCGACGGGCTGAACAACTACTTCACCAGCTACACCCGATACGTCAAGGATCAGGTGTTTGGCCGCGACCAGTGGATCAGCCTGCAGAGCGCGGCGGAGACCACCCTCTTCCAAAAGACCCAGAGCGGCGGCATCCTGCTGGGCCGGGAGCACATGATGTTCGCCCGGCATTACAGCATCCTGAAAAATGAGGAAAAGGGGATGGCAAAGAACCTTGCCGCCGTCCAGAGCCTTGCCCAGCGCTACCCGGGCAGGGTGAACCTCATGCTGGTGCCGTCGGCCTCGGTGGTCTACCCTGAGAATGTCCCGGCGGGGGCACCCCAGATCGATGAGAAGGGCATTCTGGAAGGCGTTGCCGCACAGGGGGAGGCCTACGGGCGGTTCATTGATGTCCTGCCCGCCCTGACGGAGCACAAAGGGGAATACCTCTACTACCGCACCGACCACCACTGGACGACGCTGGGGGCCTACTACGCCTACCAGCAGTTCTGTGAGACGCTGGGCCTGACCCCCTTTGACCGGGATGCCCACACGGCCGAGACCTGTGAGGATTTCTACGGCACCCACTACTCCAAGACCCGCACCTGGAATGCCGAACCCGACACCATTACCTGGTACGACCTGCAGAACAGCCTGACGATCTGGAACGTCACCGGCCCGGGCCAGCCCACCGAGGGTACCACCACCGGCCTGTACGATCTGGACAAGCTGAAGGTGTATGATAAGTACGCCATGTTCCTGCACGGCAACAACGGCCTGAGCCGGGTGGAGGGTGACGGCGAGGGAAAGATCCTGGTCATCAAGGACAGCTATGCCAACAGCTTTGTGCCCTACCTGACAGCCAACTATGCGGCCATCGACGTGGTGGATTTTCGCAACTATAACTATGGGCTGGACCAGCTCATTGCGGCCAACGATTACGACCAGATCCTTGTGCTGTACAGCTATGCCAGCTTTACCACCGACCCGTATCTCTACCGTGCGGGCGTGGCAGGCTGAGTGGAAAATTATTGCAGTGCTTTTCACCAAACTTTCGTTTGTTTTTTCATGCGACTTTCCGATTTTTGATGGTTTTTCACAAAATCCATTGCATGAAACTGTGTGATGTAGTAATATAAGGCTGGAAACCAGATGGTAAATTGGGAAAGAACACCATCGGTTCAAGCTGCTCAAAAAAGGAGTATGAGACCTATGAACAAGAACATGAATCTGCCTGCTGAATACGCAGTGCTTTCCGAAGAAGAGATGACCTATACCCAGGGCGGTTCCGATATTGGCGGCTTTGCAACCACTGCCGCTACGGTCGTGGGTGCTGTGGTGCTGGGTGCCAGCTATATCTGGGGCATTTCCGCTTCCAAGGACTGGCTGAACAAGAAGAGCAACCGTGAGGGCAACCTCTTCACCGTTCTGGGCCGTGCCGCAGATGCTGTCGGCGAGGATATGTCCAAGTCCGCAGCCAACTTTGTCCGGGATGCCGTTTCCAGCACCATGGTGGTGGCTCTGGCTCCCCTGAGCGCTGTTCTGCTGATCCTGTAAGCCGGGAAAGTGGGATACCGGGTCTGTTTTCTGTAACTTGCGGTGTATGTTGCACCGTGCAATAAATGCTTTTTGTAAAGGAGTATTATTATGGAAAAGAAGCTCATGCTGCCCGCGAACTACAACGTGATGAACGAAGAAGAAATGACCTATACCAGCGGCGGCGACGGTTTTACCGCTCCGTTTGCTGTGGGTTGGACGATCGGCGCAGTCATTTCTGTTGCAAACCTGATCTGGGGTCTGGATCAGACCCGTACCTGGATCAAGAACAACAAGAAGAACGGCGAGAATATCACCGATCTGGCAGCAAAGGGCATCAATGCCGCTGCCGATTACATGGGCAAGTCCATCGGCAATGCGATCGTTGGCGTTTACACCGCTCTGAACCTGACCGGCTGGTGGCCTGTTACCGCGATCGCCTGGGTCACGGCCTGATCGCTCTGACCAGACAACCCGGAGAACTCCAAAGAACAACACAGGGCGGCGGCTCTCCCCAAGCGGGCGGGCCGCCGCCTTTTTTGTTCACAGATTGTTTCTGGAAATATCCTGTCGTTTGGGGTATACTAGAGCCATAAGTAAGAATCACTCCTTCTTTTGAGGGAACTGACCGCCCCGCAGAGGGTGCGGATAAAAAATGGAGGGAACCAATATGGCTGTTGTTACCATTACCAAAGAAAACTTTGAGGCCGAGGTGCTGCACAGCACAAAGCCTGTTCTGCTGGACTTCTGGGCCACCTGGTGCGGCCCCTGCCGGATGCTGAGCCCCATCGTGGACGAGGTGGCCGAGGAGCGCGCCGATGTCAAGGTGGGCAAGGTCAATGTGGATGAACAGCCCGAGCTGGCCTCTCAGTTCGGCGTGATGAGCATCCCCACCCTGCTGGTGTTCCGCGACGGCAAGCTTGTGAATCAGGCTGTGGGTGCCCGCCCCAAGGCCGGTGTGCTGGCGCTGCTGGGCTAAAAGAAAAAAATCGAGCTGTATGGCCGCTGCCTGTTTTCGAATGGGCGGCGGCCTTTTTGCACTTGACAATATGGCATATATGCCATATACTGAAGGGGGAAAAGTGTAGGGAGGATTTTGAAATGGGACCGTTCGTGGTGGAATTTTATGAAACAAGAGATGGCCAGCGCCCTGCGGAAGATTTTTTGGATGAACTGGATATCAAAATGCGGAGCAAGCTGGTAATGACCCTAAAGGTTTTACAGGAACAGGGAAACCGTCTGAGGGAGCCATACAGCAAGCATCTGGATGATGGGATTTTTGAGATCCGCGGAAAAGTTGGAACGGATATTTCGCGGGTCATGTATTTCTTCTATTATGGGGGAAGGATCATTCTGACGAACGGCTTTATCAAAAAGACCCAGAAAACACCCAAGAGTGAAATTGAACGGGCAAAACAGTATCGGAAAGATTTTTTGGAAAGAGAGGGAGAATCAGATGAAAACACTGGATCTGTATTTGAATGAACAGCTGAAAAATGAGGAGTTCCGCAAGGAGTGGGAAGAGAACCAGCCGGAAATGGATATCATCCGGGCGATGGCAGATGCACGCATTTCTCAGAACCTGACCCAGAAGGAGCTGGCCGAACGCACCGGCATCAATCAGGCGGATATCAGCAAGCTGGAAAATGGAACACGCAACCCATCTTTGAAGCTGCTGAAGCGTCTGGCAGACGGAATGGGAATGGACCTGAAGCTTGTGTTCACACCCAAAGAGCCGCAGAATCTGAAGCTTGCAAAATAAGAAAGATGCCGGGTCGGTTTCCAATGCAGGAGACTGGCCCGGCCTTTTTGCATCCCCGGTTTTTGCTCTCCATCATCTGTTTTGGCGCTGGGGTGAAATGATTTCGCCTTTCTGTACAAACGCACAGAAAAACGGTAAGATAGGGCTGAAAAGCCGTCGCTTTCATACTTTACAACTTTATCTTAATAAAGTAAAATAAACAAAAGTAGTGGGAAATACGCAGAGAGGGAACGAGGAGATCGAGATGGAATTCAGTCTGGACAGTTTGCAGCCCAAGGAGCGGGCCTCCTTTGCGCTGCGGGCGCTGTATGAGGCGGCGGGCTGCCGCAAATATCACATGGGCCGCTTTGAGGAGTACGGGCTTTATCAGGAGAACCGGAGCTTTTTGTCCTCGGAGCAGGTCATCACCTTCACCGACCTGGATGGCCGTCTGCTGGCGCTTAAGCCGGACGTGACCCTGTCCATTGCCAAGACGGCCCAGCCCGCCCCCGGCGAGACCCTGCGCTACTACTACCACGAGAACGTCTACCGCCCCTCGGCCGAGAGCCATACCTTCAAGGAGATCAGCCAGATGGGCCTTGAGGTCATCGGCAGGGTGGGCGAAGCTGAGGTGCAGCAGGCCGTGTGTCTGGCGGCACAGTCGCTGGACGCGCTGGGTGCTGAATGGGTGCTGGAAGTCAGCCACATGGGCTATCTGTTCGGCCTGTTCGATGCGCTGGGCGTGCCAGACGCCGCCCGGGCAAAGCTGCTGGAAAAGCTGCGCGAGAAAAACGCCCATGAGCTGCGGGCCGCCGCCCTCGCTGCCGGGCTGGACGACACCGCCGCCGACACTCTGTGCAGCGTGCTGGAACTCTCCGGTGATTATGCGGCTACGCTGCCCAAGGCCGCAGCGCTCTGCCAGAATAATGCCATGCGCACCGCCGTGGCCGAATTGAACGCGCTGACCGGGCCGCTTGCAAAGGCAGGCGGCAGCATCCGGCTGGACATGACCCTTGCCGGTGAGATGGAATACTACAACGGTCTTGTGTTCCAGGGCTACCTGAAAGCCCTGCCCCGTCCCCTGCTCAAGGGCGGCCGCTACGACCTGCTGCTGCAGAAGTTCACCCCCGGTGCCGGTGCCATCGGCTTTGCGGTCTATCTGGACGAGCTGGACCGTCTGAGCGCTCCGCTGCCGCCGGTGCAGAAACACAGCACCGACAAGGTGATGCTCAATGTGGCTTTGCCGAAGGGCCGTCTCGGCGACAAGGTGTATAACCTGCTGGCGGGCATCGGCTACGGCTGCCCGGAGGACTACAACGCCACCCGCAAGCTGGTGGTGGAAAACCCGGAAGCGGGCATCCGGTACTTCCTCGTCAAGCCCAGCGACGTTGCCATCTACGTGGAGCACGGCGCGGCGGATGTGGGCATCGTGGGCAAGGATATCCTCACGGAAGCTTCTGCCGACGTATACGAACTGCTGGACACCGGCCTTGGCAAGTGCCGCATGTGCGTGGCCGCCCCGGCAGACTACAAGGACGACCCCAGCCGCCCGGTGCGTGTGGCGACCAAGTTCGTCAACATTGCCAAGAGCTATTACGCATCCATGGGCCGGGATATCGATATCATCAAGCTGAACGGCTCCATTGAGCTGGCACCCATTCTGGGCCTTTCGGATGTCATCGTGGATATCGTGGAGACCGGCACCACCCTGCGGGAGAACGGCCTGAAGGTGGTCACCGAGTTCATGCCCATCTCGGCCCGGTTCATTGCCAACAAGGCCAGCTACCAGTTCAAGCACGCCGAGATGGACACCATGCTGGAAAAGCTGCGGGCGGAACTGCAGAACAAGGAGGAAGCAAAATGATCAAGCTGTACAACTTCGACGAGCTGAAGCCCGAAGAGATCCTGAACCGCGACATCCGCGCGGAGAAAAACGTAGAGGATGTGGTGGACGGAATCATCGCCGACGTCCGCGCCCGGGGCGACGAGGCCCTGAAGGAATACGCCCTCAGGTTCGACGGGGCAAAGCTCGAGAGCCTCCAAGTGACGCAGGAGGAGATCGAAGAGGCCTTTGCAGGGATGGACGGCTACTTCCTCGAGACGCTGCGGGAAGCCGCAGCCAACATCGAGGCCTTCCACCGCCAGCAGGTGCACAAGAACTTTGTGATGAACGACAAGCCCGGCATCGTGCTGGGCCAGAAATACACCCCCATCGAGAAGGCGGGCGTCTACGTCCCGGGCGGCACGGCGGCGTATCCTTCCACCGTCCTGATGGACATTATCCCGGCCAAGGTGGCGGGCGTTTCGGAGATCGTCATGACGACTCCCGCCGGTAAGGACGGTAAGATCGATCCGGTCATCCTCGCCGCTGCGGCCACCGCAGGCGTGACCAGGATCTTCAAGACCGGCGGCGCACAGGCCGTGGCCGCGCTGGCCTACGGCACCCAGAGCATCCCGGCGGTGGACAAGATCGTCGGCCCCGGCAACATCTACGTTGCCACCGCCAAGCGGAAGGTGTTCGGCAAGGTGGGCATTGATATGATCGCCGGCCCCAGCGAGATCCTGGTGCTGGCCGACGGCGGCTGCAACCCCGCCTGGGTGGCGGCAGATCTGCTGAGCCAGGCCGAGCACGACAAGCTGGCCAGCCCTGTTCTTGTCACCGACAGTCCGGCGCTGGCCAGGGCCGTGCAGGCAGAGCTGGAGGTGCAGATCCCCCAGCTGCCCCGTGCCGCCATTGCCCGCGCCAGCGTGGACGACAACGGGAAGATCATCGTCTGCACCGACCTGCACAAGGCCATTGAGGCCTGCAACATCATTGCGCCGGAGCATCTGGAGGTCTGCGTGGAGGACCCCTTCGGGGTGCTGAACGAGATCAAAAACGCGGGCAGCATCTTCTTGGGCCGCAATGTGCCCGAGGCCCTGGGCGATTACTTTGCAGGCCCCAACCACACCCTGCCCACCAGCGGCACGGCCCGCTTCTCCAGCCCGCTGGGTGTGGACGACTTTGTGAAGAAGTCCAGCTTTCTCTACTACACCCGCGAGGCGCTGGGCGAGGTGGCACCCCGCATTGCCGATTTTGCCGAGCGCGAGGGCCTGCACGCCCATGCGAAGAGTGTGACGATAAGATATGAAGAGACGGATTAAACCTCTCAGTCACGCTTCGCGTGCCAGCTCCCCTAGTAGGGGAGCCATTGGCATAGCGGGAAAGTTTCTTTGCAAATACGGAGGGCTGTATTTATGAGCCGTTATCTATCGCCCAAATTGGAATCTCTCACCCCCTACACCCCAGGGGAGCAGCCGCAGGACCAGCAATACATCAAGCTGAACACCAACGAAAGCCCCTATCTGCCCAGCCCGGCGGTGGTGGCGGCGGTGAGTGAGCATGAGGTGGAAAAGCTCCGTCTCTACTCCGACCCTGCCTGCACCGACCTGCTGAAAACGGCGGCGGCGCACTTTGGCCTGCAGCCGGATCAGATCATGCCCGGCAACGGCAGTGACGAGAACCTCTTTTTCGCCCTGCGGGCCTTCTGCGACGAGACCCACCCGCTGGCCTATGCCGACATCACCTACGGCTGTTACAGCGTCTGGTGCGGGCTGATGCACATCCCCAGCCATATCATCCCGCTGAAGGAGGATTTCACCCTTGACCCCGCCGATTACTACGGCCTGAATGAGACCATCGTCATCGCAAACCCCAACGCCCCCACCGGCTTGGCCCTGCCCCGCAGTGCCATCGAGGGCATCCTGAAAGCGAACCCTGACAATGTGGTCATTGTGGATGAGGCCTATGTGGACTTTGGCGGCGAGAGCTGCGTGCCGCTCATTGACCGGTACGACAACCTGCTGGTGGTGCAGACCTTCTCGAAATCCCGCCAGCTGGCCGGTGCGCGGCTGGGCCTTGCCATGGGCAATGCAAAGCTCATTGCCGACCTGAACCGGGTCAAGTTCAGCCTGAACCCCTACAACATCAACCGCCTGACCCTGAAAGCCGGGCAGGCCGCGCTGGAAGATACCGCCTACTTCGACACCACCCGCGCCGCCATCGTCGAGACGCGCAGCTGGACCCGGCAGCAGCTGGAAGCGCGCGGCTTCACGGTGCTGGACAGCCGGTCGAACTTCCTGTTCGTCCGTACGGCACGGCAGGACGGCGGCACTCTGTACCGAAAACTGAAGGAAAACGGTGTGCTGGTGCGGCATTTTGATGCACCGCGCATCCACAGCTGGCTGCGCATCACCATCGGCACACCGGCCCAGATGCAGGCGCTGCTGGCCGCGCTGGACAAGATACTGGAGGACTGACCCATGCGGGAAGTGAGTTTGGAACGCAACACCAACGAGACGCAGATCGAACTGACCCTCAATCTGGACGGCGCAGGCCGGTATCAGGTGGACACCGGCTGCGGATTTCTGAACCACATGCTGGAGCTGTTTGCGCGGCATGGCCGGTTCGACCTGGTGCTTACCTGCCACGGCGACGTGGAGGTGGACTACCACCACACCGCCGAGGACATCGGCATCGCACTGGGGCAGGCGTTTGCCAAGGCGCTGGGCGATATGCGGGGCATCTGCCGCTACGGCAGCTTCTATCTGCCCATGGATGAGGCCCTGGTGCTCTGCGCCGTGGACCTGTCCGGCCGGTGTACCCTGAACTGGGATGTCCGCTGCAAGACCGAAAAGGTCGGCGATTTTGATGTGGAGTGCGCCTCAGAGTTCTGGCTGGGCTTTGCCCGGAACGTGCCCGCCACGGTCCACTTTGTCCAGTTCGCGGGCGAGAACACCCACCACATCCTCGAAGCCTGCTTCAAGGGCGCAGGCCACGCGCTGGCTTCAGCGGTCAAGATCGACGCCGCCCACCGGGACGAGATCCCCTCCACGAAAGGACTGCTGGTATGATCGCGATCATCGATTACGGCGTGGGCAACCTGTTCAGCCTGCGCTCCAGCCTGACGCATCTGGGGCTGGAGGCCGTTGTGACCGCCGATGCACAGACCATCCGCAAGGCCGACCGGCTCATCCTGCCGGGGGTGGGGGCCTTTGGCGATGCCATGGACAAGCTCTCAGCCACCGGTCTGGTGCCGGTCATCCGGGAGCAGGCGGCGCAAAAGCCCCTGCTGGGCATCTGCCTGGGAATGCAGCTGCTCTTTGAAAAAAGCTATGAGTACGGTGAGCATGGGGGCCTGGGCTTTGTCAAAGGCGAGGTCTGCCCGCTGGAACCTGACCTGAAAGACAAAACCCTCAAGGTACCGCAGATCGGCTGGAACGCCCTGCACATCGTACGGGATGACCCGCTTTTCCGATACATCCGTGAGGGCGAGTATGTCTATTACGTCCACAGCTATTACGGCAAAAATTGTACCGAGAGTACACTTGCTGTCAGCGATTACTCCATCCCCGTGACCGGCGTGGTCAGGGCGGGCAGGGTGTACGGCACCCAGTTTCACCCCGAAAAGAGCGGGGAGACGGGGCTGCGGATATTGAAGGCGTTCAGTGAGCTGTAGTGGAAAGGCTCTGCTCCGTACAACCTCTCCGTCAATGCTAACGCATTGCCACCTCTCCTAGTAGGAGAGGCCTTGGCAGGCAGGGAAAGCTTTTGGTTTTGCCGAGGGATCCTCTATTAGTGGAGCTGTCGAACGAAGTGAGACTGAGAGGTTGTACGAAGGAAAAGCTAAAATTAGGAGGGAATCTAATATGCAATTGTTTCCCGCAATTGATTTAAGAGGCGGCAAAGTTGTCCGCCTGACGCAGGGAGATTACGACCGTATGACCGTTTACGGGGAGGACCCCTGCGCACAGGCCCGGCAGTTTGTGGAGGCCGGGGCCAGGTATCTCCACGTTGTGGATCTGGACGGCGCAAAGGACGGCACCCTTTCCAACTACGGATCCATTGCCGCGCTGGCAGAACAGGGCGGCTTGTACATCGAGGTGGGCGGCGGCATCCGCACGGAGGAGCGCATTGAAAAATACCTTTCTCTGGGCGTGGATCGCTGCATCCTGGGCAGCGTGGCCGTGACGGATTTTGATTTCACGGCCCGAATGCTGAAGCGCTACGGCGAACGGATCGCCGTGGGGGTGGATGCCAAAGATGGATTTGTTGCCATCCACGGGTGGAAGGAGGTCAGCGCCGAAAAGGGCGTGGACTTCTGCAGGCGGCTGGCAGATGCCGGATGCGCGGCCATCATCTACACCGACATTGCCTGTGATGGTGCCATGCAGGGCACGAATCTGGCGCTGTACCGCCAGCTGGCGGCAGAGGTGCCGGGCGTGGCCTTCACGGCCAGTGGCGGCATCTCGTCGGAAGCCGAGCTGTTGGAACTGAAAAAGATGGGCACCGCTGCCGCGATCCTGGGCAAGAGCCTGTATACCGGGGCGCTGGATCTGAAACGTTGTGTAGAACTGGTGCAGAATTAAACGGAGGGGAACGAAAATGATCACAAAACGCATCATTCCCTGTCTGGATGTCCGGAATGGCCGGGTGGTCAAGGGCACGAACTTTGAGGGCATCCGGGATGTGGCCGACCCTGTGGAAATGGCCCGGCTCTACAACGCCGCCGGGGCCGATGAACTGGTGTTCTACGACATCACGGCCAGCTTTGAGGGCCGCGCCCTCTTCACCGATATCCTCACCCAGGTGGCGAGCGAGATCTTCATCCCGCTGACCGTGGGCGGCGGCATCCACACGCTGGAGGATTTCGACCGGGTGCTCAAGTGCGGGGCCGACAAGGTCAGCGTCAACTCCGGTGCGCTGCAGGACCCCGGCCTGATCCCGGCGGCAGCCCAGCGCTACGGCGACCAGTGCGTCGTCCTCTCCGCTGACGTCAAGCGGGTGAACGGCCAGTTCCGCGTCTTTGCCAAGGGCGGGCGCGAGGACACCGGCCGCGATGCACTGGACTGGATCGCCTGGTGCACCGAGCACGGGGCCGGGGAGGTCTGCCTGAACAGCATCGACACCGACGGTGTGCGGAACGGCTTCGACCTCGAAATGCTGGACGCCGTGGCCGCGCGGGTGCATGTGCCCATCATCGCCAGCGGCGGCGCAGGCAGAAAAGAAGATTTTCTGGAACTGTTCCACCACAAGGGCATCGACGCGGGCCTTGCGGCGGGCATCTTCCACCAGAAACTGCTCTCCCTTGCCGACCTGAAAGCCTACCTGAACGAAAATGGCATCGAAATGCGGGTCTAAGCTCTTGCGTTTCGTCCCCATTTAGGATAAACTGTAAGTATCCCCTTTTGAGGGGGAGGAGAACTACGATGGAATTGAAATTTGATGAAAAGGGCCTCATCCCTGCCATCGTGCAGGACCACTACACCAAAGAGGTGCTCACCCTTGCCTACATGAACGCCGAGACGCTGGCACTGACCATTGCCGAGGGGCGTACGGTGTTCTGGAGCCGGAGCCGTCAGGAGATCTGGCGCAAGGGCGATACCAGCGGCAATGTCCAGCATGTGGTGTCCATCACTGCAGACTGCGACAAGGACGCACTGGTGGTGGAAGTGGTCAAGGATGGCCCTGCCTGCCATACCGGTGCCGAGAGCTGCTTCTTCAACGAAGTGTATGTCTCGCCGGAGCTCAAACAGTTCAGCTGGCAGGGGCTTTACGAACTCATCCAGGGCCGCAGGGATCGTCCCCAGGAAGGCAGCTACACCACCTACCTGTTCGAGAAGGGCAAGGAGAAGATCCTGAAAAAGGTGGGCGAGGAGTGCACCGAGGTCATCATTGCGGGAGAAAAAGAGGACAAGGCCGAGACCATCTATGAGATCAGCGACCTGGCTTACCATGTGCTGGTGCTGATGGTGCAGGCGGGCATCACGGTGGAAGAAATCACCCGTGAGCTGGAAAAACGACACGTCATTGACCACAAGGTCAAACAGGAAAGGATGCAGTGATTTAGTTATGGCAGATTATAAGAAGTCCAGTGTTCATTGCCACTCGACGATGTGCGATGGCAAAAATACCTTGCAGGAAATGGCCAGTGCCGCCTGTGCACAGGGCCTGACGACCCTGGGCTTCTCCGGCCATAGCTATACTCAGCGGGACCGCGAGTACTGCATGAGCCCCAGCCGCACCGCCCAGTACAAGGCCACCATTGCAAAGCTCAAGGCAGAGTATAAGGGCAAGGTGGACATCCTCTGCGGCATCGAGTGGGACAGCCTGAGCGAGGATAAGCCCGAGAACTACGATTACTGGATCGGTGCGGCCCATCACCTGTACGGCAAGAACACCGGCAAGTACTACGAGATCGACTTCCGCCCGCAGGATCTGCACGACTGCATCTTTGATGATTTCGACGGTGACCCGCTGGCCGCGGTGGAGGCCTACTTTGCAGAGGTGGAGAAGGTTGCCGCCAAGGGACCGGACATTCTGGCCCACATCGACCTCATCAAGAAGCTGAACGGCGAGGGTGAGTTCTTTGATGAAGAGGCTCCCCGCTACCGGGCCGCTGCCCTCAAGGCCCTGAGCGCAGCCAAAGAGCACAACTGCCTGCTGGAAGTGAACACCGGCGGCGTTTACCGCGGCTACCGCAAGGACTTCTACCCCAGTGCATGGATGCTGGAGGAGTGGAACAAGATGGGCGGCAAGGTCATCATCACCTCCGACTCCCACGATGTTTCCAGCCTGACCTTCGGCTTTGAGGAAGCTGCTGCCGCCATCAAGGCAGCTGGTTTCACCAGCGTGGAGGTGCTGACCGGCCACGGCTTTGAGACCCAGGAGCTGTAAAAGAAAAATAAAGCACAACCCTCTCCGTTTTTGCTGCGCAATGCCGGGGAGGGTTGTTTTCCGTAAACTGTGAGGAACCTTATGACCCAAACTGCGAAAAAATCCCCCTTCAGCATGAATGTGGACCTGATGCACGGGCCCATTTTCAAAAACCTGCTGCTGTTCATGCTGCCCATCTTCATCTCCAACCTGTTCCAGCAGCTCTATAACACCGTGGACACCATGATCGTGGGCAATGTGCTGGGCGATACCGCCCTTGCCGCCATTGGCTCCTGCGGCTCGATCTACGAGCTTCTGGTCGGTTTTGGCCTCGGTATCGGCAACGGCCTTGCAATCGTTGCAGCGCGCTCCTACGGGGCGCAGGATCACGATCTGCTCAAAAAGACCGTGGCAGGCTCACTGGTCATCGGTCTGGTGGCTTCCCTTTGCATTACGCTGGCAGGTGTGCTGGGCCTGCACCCGCTGCTCCTCATGCTGGACACCCCGGCGGAGATCCTGGACGATGCGTACCGCTACATCCTGACCATCGACCTGGGCGTGCTGGTCATGTTCGCCTATAACCTCTGCGCGGGCCTGCTGCGCGCCATTGGCAACAGCGTGATGCCGCTGGTGTTTCTGCTCATCTCCTCGGGCCTGAATGTGGTGCTGGATCTCCTGTTCATTGCAGGAATGGGCATGGGGGTGCAGGGGGCGGCTGTGGCAACGGTCATCTCGCAGGGCGTTTCGGTGGTGCTCTGCATCCTGTACATCTTCCTCAAAGTGAAGATCCTGCTTCCGGAAAAACAGCATTTCAGGGTGGGCAGCCACCTTTACTGGGAGTTGTTCAGCCAGAGCATCTCCATGGGCCTGATGAGCAGCATCGTCTCGGCTGGCTCGGTGGTGCTGCAGTACGGCATCAACGGGCTGGGCACGCTGGTCATTGCCGGTCACACCGCCGCCCGGAAGCTGTTCTCCTTTACCAGCATGCCGGTCATGGCCATGGCATCGGCATGCTCCACGTTTGTTTCCCAGAACTGCGGCGCAAACCAGCCGGAGCGTGTCCGCAAGGGCATGAAGGAGATCGCCCTGTACAGCGTGGCGGTGGCCGTGCTGGCGATCTTTCTGATGCAGCTGGGCGCGGAGTGGATGGTGCGGTTCATCTCCGGCTCCGGCGAGTCTGTGGTGCTGGAAAACGGCGCACGGTATCTGCTCTGGAACGCACCCTTCTACTCGGTGCTGGGTGTCCTGCTGGCCACCCGCTACGCCCTGCAGAGCCTGGGGCAGAAGGTCCTGCCCCTCTTCTCCAGTGTCATCGAGCTGGTGGGCAAGGTGGTATTCGTGCTCTTCTTCATCCCGAAGTTTGCCTATAACGCCGTCATCCTCTGTGAGCCCATCATCTGGTGCTTCATGGCGGCGTACCTCGTGCTGGTCTACCTGCACGACCCGTTTGTGTTCCCGAAAAAAGCAGAATAAGGAAAAGACCCGGCTGCCGATGACAGCCGGGTCTTTGTGTCTGCGGGAAGTGGATGAAACGGATCGGGCAAGGAGGCTTACAGCGCCGAATAGCCGAAGCTGTTGACCAGTGCATCGATATGCTGGCCCGCCTTGCACATGGGGCACTCGCGGGAATCGAAGCTGGCGTAATCGGGCAGGTTGGAGGGGTCAAAAATAGAGGTGACCGGGATGCCCAGGCACTCGGTGGCGGTGGCGAAGATGGCGCTCAGGCCCGCCACGGTGCCGCCGTAGTAGTTGATCGCCTCGATCGCGGCCTGCACGGTGTAGCCGGTGGTGATGGAAGCAGCCAGGATCAGCACATGCTTGCCCTTGACCATGGGGGCCAGATTGTCGCGCAGGATGATCTGGCTGCCGGTGGTGTACTCCGGGGTGATGACATAGATGGTCTGGTGGGCGTTCATGTTGGCAAAGCCGTCCTTGGTCAGCTCGTTGGCAAGGCAGGTGCCGATGACCTGTGTGCCGTCCAGGCAGAGAACGGTATCCACGATGGTGTTGTGCTGGTAGGCAGCCACCAGCTCTTTTGCCACAGCCTTTGCCTCGGAAAGGCGGGACTTCTGGGTGGTGACATCGATATAGTAATTGATGTGGCTGTGGCTGGTTGCGAAATGGCCCTTTGCCACACGCAGGAACAGATTGCTCTTGTTGGTGGGAAGCTTTACCATGTTGATCATAACTGCAACACTCCTGTTCTGTCAAACTACGGCCCATGGCCTTTTTGAGCGGAAACACAAACAGCGCGGCGGCCCCTGCCGCTGCGCTCCCCTTCTTTTCCATGAACCTATGGTATCAGAAAATGCGGGTGTGCACAAGATACAGAATTGCTGAAAATTTAAAGAAAAATTGAGATACTTTGCCAATGCGACGGCGCAAAAAAGCCGCCCGGCTTTCCCGGACGGCTTGGGATGTACGTTGGGGAGATTACTTGGTGGTGGTAGAGCCGGAGCTCTCTTCCTTCTTGGCAGGGACGGTCAGCTGCCAGTTCAGAGAGTACTCGTTGTACTGCAGGTCGGGGCAATAGGTCAACAGCACAGTACCCTCTTCTTCCAGACCGGACAAACCAGAAACCTTAATAGTGCCGCTGGCAGAAGCACCCTTTTTCAGGTTGGGATCACTCAGCTGGCCATCGAGGGACACGGGATACTTTTTCACAGTCTTGCCGTCCTTGCTGGCAACAGTAACTTTAAAGCTGTTGGGGTTAATGGCAATCGGGTTGTTACGGCCATTCTCGACCTTGAAGGGGAACGTGATCTCGGTGGTGGAAGTAGTCACCTCGGGGGCAACATACTTTTTATCAGTCTCATTATAAGTACCCATGGTTGCAGTGACCTGCAGAATGGTCATGGAACCTGCACCCTTCTGGAGCAAATTATAGGAATCACCCTGCGACTCACAGCCGGAGAAGAGGCTGGCACCCGCAACGGCCACAGCTGCAACAGCGGAGTATTTCAGGAAAGAGCGGCGAGAAAATGCTAACGACATAATCGTTCCTCCTTATAATGTGCAAAGCGCACGAAAATGCCAAAAGGCTCTGCCTATACAATAGGCGAAACGGGGGCGAATGTCAATGGTTTTCACAAATATTTTGTGAAATTTTCCCACCGCCGCCGTGCAAATCATACGAAATTTCGTCCTGCTTGATCAGGCTTTGGTCAGGTCAGAGGCGTTGATGGTAAAGTTCAGGGTCTTGCCGGAAACAAAGGTCGGGGTGTAGGTCACACCGATCTGCTGCCAGGTGGTGGGCACCATGCAGACCAGCTCAATGTAGCCTGCACCCTGCGGGGGAATGGCAGAGGCCGTGGTAAAGCTCTCGGTGGTGCTGTCGTACAGCTGGACATAAGCGCCGCCCTCGGCTGCCTGACCGTCGCAGGTGAAGGAGAAGTCGGTGGTGGAAGCGGACAGAGCGTGGAAGTAACCGGCAGTGTTGGCTGCGACCTGCTCCGGGGTATCCAGAGGATAGGCCTCGCCGATCTCCAGAATGTTCTGCGCGCCGATGGCAAAGGTGTCGCGGCTGGAACGGTTTGCAGAGGTGATCAGCATGGCAATGTACTCATAGCCCTCGGCATCGGGGGCACTTGCCAGAGTAAAGACGCTGGTCAACTGGACCGCCAGATTGTTCCAGTTGCTGATCTTATCGCCGACCTTGACCTCGATGGAAGAGTTATCGCCGGCCTGGCAGCCGCCCAGCACAGCAGCAGCGCCCAGAGCAGCGGCAGAAGCACCGGTGACCTTGAGGAAGGTGCGGCGGGAAATCTTGTTCGACATAAAGCTTGCCTCCTTAATCAATGGCAGAAATCTTTTTCTTCGCTGATTCGTTTATAGCATTTTTTACCGGAAATTGCAAGGCCCTGGGCACAGAATTAACAGGAGTTTCACACAGAAGCTCACTGGTTGGGGTCCAGGCCGCGCACATGGGTCTCGCTGGTCTTGACCAGATTCAGCAGGCTGGGGGTGTACAGCGGGTATTCCCGGGTCAGGCTCTCGGTGGTCATGGCAAGGCAGGAGGGGTCTTTCACGCCCTCGGCACCGTTCAGGTCCTCACCGGCCAGCAGGTCCTCCACATTGCTCTCGCTCATCCGCATCACGGCATCGGAGTAGCCGGGCCAGCGGCGGGCCTCCACGCTGAACAGGCTCTGGGCGTTGTGGGGCTCGGCGGAGTAGAGCAGGCGGAACATCTTGGCCACGGCCATCATCAGGTAGGTGCTGACCTCGGTGGTCAGGGCCTTGCTGTGGCACTCGGCGATCTTGGCGTACAGCACGTTCAGGCTGTTGGAGATCAGCTTTTTGTTCATGGT